>Ga0209125_1002479_pt1 | contig 14154 bp, 20 predicted proteins | sample BarGraIncub1131A_FD_184503 | JGI IMG/M metagenome (GOLD analysis project Ga0209125, IMG submission 184503) | Arctic peat soil microbial communities from Barrow, Alaska - Barrow Graham LP Incubations 11-31A (SPAdes) (version 2) | ecosystem: Environmental > Terrestrial > Soil > Wetlands > Peat... | reverse complement strand
TCATTTTCATTACTTCGATATTCATGTGTTCTCTCATTTTTTCAGGATATTTTTCTTTATTCATTTTCCAAAACTCTGGATAATTATCTTCAAATATTTGTTTTATAGTAATCTTACTTTTTTTCATAATTTAATCATCTCATATTTATCTGATTTTTTCTACCTGTTTTTTAACTAGAATGTTATCCACAGCGGTTTCCGCAAGCTGTTTCCTATATAATGAAAAAATTGGAATTGGCACAATAATATCTGTATTTGGCATTGGGCTTATTTTGCAATTCACTTTTAAATTACTACGCTTTGCTGTAAAAAATATTAAGCACGAGAGTATGGCTGATACAGTGAATCAATGTCATTAAAGTGTAAAAAATTGCAGCGCATTAAAATACAAATTTGAAGTATCCTATATAGATATTATTTAGTATATACACACCAATTGGAAATTTATTTACTTCAAAAACTAATAAAATAATATACGTTGGATTAATATCAATATTTATTATGACTTTTGGTAATCTTTCACCTAAAATACCTTTTAATAGATACTTAGGGTTGAGACTTCCTTGGACTATAAACGATGAGGATACATGGAAAATTGCTCATAAAATATTAGGTTATTTATCATTCCCAATAGCAATAGCTATGTTTATTCTAACTTTATATTTTAATTTAAATACCATCGTCCCTGCTTGTATAGTTATATGGATTATAATACCTAGTTTATATTCGTTTCTATTTTATTATAAAAAAACGAAAGATTTAAATATGGGAAAGTATAAGATTATGCTTAACAAAAAAGATATGTTAATATTAATAATACCAGTTGTTATAATAATTTTACTTATACCTGTGCTCCCCAATAAAATTCCTATGCAATGGAATCTTAAAGGTAATGTAAATTGATACTTAGATAAAAAATTTTCTTTTATTATAGGAATACTTCCATTCTTCATATACAAATCCTATATGATAGAACATGGGTACAAATAGTACCAGAAACTTTACTGTAATTTTTAATTATTAAGGCTATAATCAACCTATCTATTCACGACAATACAATAAATTTTTTCAGCTTAATTTACAATGTTATTTTATAATTATATATTTTTCATTCGCTAATGCATTTATCGCATTGGCGATATCTTTATTTTTGACAAGTACATAATCAGTATCAAATGAAGTAACTGAGTGTGAGAACCATTGGCTCTCTAATTTTTTTCAAGATAAATCGAACAAATACAGGAGGTTAGAAACCTTTATTTGTTAGAACATTTTAATTACTATGCCAATAACAGAATAATTGGTAGGGTAATTAAACATAAGATTGACGACAAGGTTGTAGCTTTAGCTGCAAACGCGGCATCACCACCGTACATGTTGGCCATAGCTGTTGAGTTTGCTGACATTGGCATTGCATTTAGAATAATCAAGACTATTAACATAAGTGAATTTTGTTCAATTGGTAAAATTTTAAAGAAACAGACAATCACAATTGGAAAAAGGATTAAACGCACCAGGCATAGCTGGTACTGCTTAATGTTATTAAAGACTTCTTTTAGGGGAAATTCACCTAATTTCAATCCAATAATCAGCATTGCTAGTGGAGTAGTTAAATTTCCCACTGTATTGATAGTATTTTTGACAAAACCGCCTACTTCGATTCTGGCAAAGTAGAATATAAGTCCCACCAAAATCGAAATCATTATGTTATTGAGAAACACTCCCTTCCAGTCAAAGGGTTCTTTTTCTTTTTTGCCTATGACCATCATAGCGCCAAATGTATAGTACGTGATGTTAAACGCGATATTGGCAAAAGAAGCTATAAACATGCCATGGCTTCCATACATGGTATTGATTACAGGGTAACCCATGAAGCAAATATTTGAGAAAGTAACTCCCAATAGCCAAATGCCTCTTTGACCTGGTTCAACATGAAATACTTTCATGCTGATAAATCCTACAATAGAACCAATTAAGAGACAAACAAGCATGATTGCAAATGTACCAACACCTTGTTGCATTAAGGATTGGTTAAATGGTTGAGCAATACTAGCAAATATCAAACATGGCAAAGTAATTTTCATTAAAATAAAGCTCAAATCATTTTGTAAATTCTCATGTATTTTATTTTTTGACCGCAAAATATATCCAATCAAAATAATAATTAAAAACATGAGTAAAATCCCGATTAACGCTTGCATCTGTTGCATAATTCAGTATCCCCTTTCTATATTATTTATAATATTCTGTTCCCGTTCTGTTACGACTTTCCAAGCTTTCATTTTTCCTCCACTCATACCTTAAATAAACAATAAATTACGATTGAGACACAGTTAATTAAAATTGCAGAATGATTTATGATTTAATATTTATCCAATATCTTTGAGTTACTTCCCCGTCTTCAATAACTTCATTCTCTAATACACCACCATTATTTAATATAGTCTTTGCTGAGGCTATATTGGTCTTATTACAAGTAACTAACGCTTTTTTAATACCTGATTTTTTAACTATTAATAATGAAAGTGAAAGTGAAAGCATCTTCGTAGCATAGGCTTTTTTACGTTCAGAAGGCCTTATTCCATATCCTATATGTCCACCATACTTTAGTAAAAAATCATTTAATTCATGTCTGATATGTAAAGCACCGTAAATCCTCATATTTTCATCAATTAAAAAATATAGAGATGCTGGAACAAATCCTTCTTTATATGCTTTACTTGTTGCTTGGTTCTTCCAACAAATAATTAAATCATTATAACCGACGCTAGTTCTTCTCGATGCATATGGAACAATTTCTTCTCCTGATTTTTCCCATTCACTTATATAATTATTATATTCTTTTCCCATTTCAAGTGTTGGCTCAATCAACATAAAAATCATAAAACTCCTCCTTTGATTTATTTATAATTAAAGATTAAAAACATTGAACAATAACCCATCATATAACTAATAAAGTTAATTCGTCTAACTCTACACTATGATGTAACAAAAGAAGATTATGCTCATTATCTCATAGTAATTTTTCATATAGTCTAAACTAGTTCAACCCGTAGTTTCCAAGTCCCAAGTCAACTGTATCAATATATTTGAAACCACATTTTTCATATAGCCTAACGAAGGTATATTACCTTCGTTAACATCCAACCTAATTGATTTAACTTGTGACTTAATACTGTGTTCAATAGAAAAGTCAAATAATGCTTTGCCTACACCACATTTCAAATATTGGGGATGAACTATGAATGTATGTACAACAAAAACATCTGAATAGTCAGACTCAAATCCCCATTTAGCTTTATAATATGCTGGTTCAGGTTCATAGCTTAAAACAACAGAACCAATGATTTTTCCATTATGTTTTGATACATAGAGGTTACCATGTTTAACTCCATCAATTGCATTTTGTCGAACAGGATATATACCCTTTCTCCACCCAGGATGGTTTACTCCTTATGCCAAATGGTCATTCAAATCGTTATAAAGCAGTTCTAATTCATCAATATCATTTGCTTTCCCTAAATTGAAAATCATATCCATAGGTGTATCCCTCCAATAAACATAATATATAAAGAATCTCCATAATATTCTACAAACTCGACTTAAATCTATAGAACTCACAGCCTATTATGCATATTTCATATCACTGTGTTTCTATGATACTAATTTTTTTTATTTTGAAATACCGTATTACTCAATTATCAAATTCCGTTGTTTGTAGTTTCAATTTCAATAGTTATGTCAATTTTAAAAAATATTCCACAACACATGAAAGATATTATGCTATATTGTTTGTCTTGATGATAATAACCATAAGACTGCGTCTAAAACATTCTTTGCTATATAATCAGGTTCTATATCAGCCCACTTATCCCTATATTTTCCTAACCATTCATTTCCTGCACCTGTCATAACTAATATTTTCTTTGTTCCCGCCTTTGCTCCTGCTAACATATCAGTCCACCTGTCTCCAATCACAACACATTTTGTAAGGTCAATGTCATATTCATTTGAGGCTTTAATTAATAATTCAGAACTTGGCTTTCTGCAAGAAAATTGTTCCTCATGTGTATGTGGGCATATATATGCCTTTTCAAATCCAAAGTCTAATAATTCTTTTTCAAATTCATAAATCATACTTTCTCCTCTTGAAATTCCAGGTTGATTTGTAAATGCAAATACCTTTATATTTAAACTTTTTAGAAGTTTTATTGCTTGTTCTGTAAATGGATATAATTTAAACTCCCCAGGATAAGTTATTGAACAATCACCTCCAATAGTTCCATCCCTATCTATAAATACGGCCTCTATAATGTCTCCCATCTTTGTTACCTCCTTTTGTGAAAAATATAAGCATGGACTTTGTCGGAAATTCGGACGCTAACTTACTGTTACATTAAATTATAAATATTTTTTAAATCCTTTTACAACATCATTAGCATATCCGATTGCTTCATAAAATTTATGAGAATCTTTTCTTCTAAAAGCCGAAACAAGCATAGTAAAGTAGCAATTTTTCTTTCGAGCAAAATCTTCAATAAAACTCATTAGTACCTTTCCAATTCCCATTCCTCTACAACCCCTTTTTACAATCACATTTTCAACAATTATATATGGTCTACATTCTCCACCAAGGTCTTTGCAAATAATTCCAAGTAATGAACCAACTAAATTTCCGTTATCATCTTTTGCCCCGATTAATATATAATTTTTATCCGAATTTATCAAATCAAAGCTCTCGTTGAATTTTTGCAAATTTGTTTGTCTTTCTATTAATTCTTCATATAGGCTTGCCAAATCACCTAAATCATTATATATTATTTTCTTTATAGTAATCATGCTTACCCCCTAAGATTTCTTTAATTTGAATTTTAAATTAATATTTTACTACTGTCATAATAAGCTAAAAATGTTCACTATAACCTACTTGATATATTCAACATTTGATAATTAACTCTTGCCATAATTATAGAATCTATAAAGAGTCCATTTCCTAAATACTTATCATATTTTAAAATTCCCTCTTGCTCAAATTCAAATTTTTCGTACAATTTTATTGCTCTTAAATTATCTGAATCTACTTCCAAAGTAATTTTCACAATACCTGTATTATCTGCCCAATTTATCAAGGTATTTATTAATTCATATCCTACACCATAATTCCAAAAATCTTATAAAATAGATATTCCAAAACACCCTTTATGTTTATACCTACTATAAGGAATAGTTGCAAAACCTAATGTCCCTACAATTTTACCGTTTATTTTAGCAATCAAGAATATTTCTATATCATTCCTTAATTTATTTTCAATAAAATCTCTTTCCTGCCCTATACTCAAACTAAACTCGCCAGGTTCTCTCTTATAAAACAAGTCTCACCTTCAACTTGTTTTATAAGAGAGATTATTTCATCGGCATCTTCTAATTGAGCTGATTTAATTATTAGTTCTCCAATACTTAAATTGTATGGTATTTACTTAACTATTGACATGTTACACCCCCATTTATTAAATTCATGTTCAATATATTATGCAATATGACACAATTTAAAAATCAGGTTCTTTAATATACTTATTCTCTCTCCGTAGTGTTTTAAGACATTTGTTTTTTATCTGGTACAGAATATACAAATGGTAACAAATCTCTAAACTTATTTCTTTATATCGCCATTAAAATACATATTATGACTAATTAGAATATTATAGCAATTTAATATTATATTACCATAACATAGCATTTAAATAAACACTTGGATATTATTTAGCAATACTATCTAATTCTCTTATTCTGCGACGTACAAAAACGTCACAAACTTTTCTTGTTTGTGACGTTCCATATTGACTAACCATTTAAACATGTAATTGGTAATATATTTTGTGAGCACACTGTGAAAACCATACATCCTTTCTTTTAATTTGCTATGAAAAGCATTTATGAGCTGTACAGGGTATATACTTTCCTTATGCTTACCATATTTAACTTGTTGTAGTTCAGCACCTAAATTTTTGGCGAATTTAATATACCTCTTGTGCAAATCGATACAGAGTATAGATTTATCCTCAATCCTACCTGTAAAGAGTCTTGCTAAATTTGTATGTTTCATTCCACCTTACAGAATCTCGGTACTTCATTATCTCCACAACACAACTTGGTTATAATAGCTGTGACGCTTAATATGAAAGTTGCAAACTAATTATTGTTTAAAAAACTTTTAAGTGAATTATCATCTTTTAAAATTTTTTTAAAACCTACACCATATTTTTGTTCTAAAACTTTTTTATTGTATTTATAAGGTTTTTCACCTATATTATCTACGTTAAATTCTATAATGTCACAATTCTTTATAAGTGACATTAATACTACTGCATTCTTTTCTAAAAATTCATTTGGTCTTTTGTTGGTCCAAAAATTATTATAATCTTCTGTACCCAAATTTTGATTTACCTTATAGTTAATGATTATTCCGTAAGGTTTTTTATTTGTTTGTAGACTAAATCCTGCACTGTACACATTGGCAGGTAATTTGGTTATTATATTCCCTACAGCACTATTATCACCTACATTTGAGCCTTTGTATTTCATCAAATCATCTATTTTAGCCTGCGATACAGTTTCCACCTTTTTATTTGGTGTTTTTATAGAATTACTTCCACAACCTATTAAATTTAACGATATGATTACCATCACAGGTATTAATATTTTAAATTTATTCTTCATGTAATTCCTCCTGTTTTGTTACACATCATTTTATCACGGTTTAAGAATATTATGGTTGAGGATTTACAGCAATATATAAAACTTCATATTTTCCTGTAAATCCTTTAGCACATAAACATCATACCATTCCTTCGTCATAAAATACAAATTCAATTCAGTTTTAGAAAAGATTTCAATAATCAAAAACATTATTTACTGCAACCTTATAACTTCATTCTAGTAGTAATATAATTTATCATTTTGCTTTCAATATAATATTTTCTTTCTTTCCATTCCATTTAATTGTATAAGTTATATCATCGTTTTTATTTAAACCTAAGCCACTTCCACCACTGTTTCCCAAACTTGAATAACCTTCCTTATCAAGCCTTGAACCAGTTGATTCCCCTCCACCTAAAGTGGTTTTATATTTAAAATTAATAGGACCTACAGATGTTATATCGGCCTTCTTATATCTAACTAACGGAAATTGTTCATTGTAGCCATCGTAGTGAAGTTTACCCTTTTCATCTTCCCACCAGTGCTCATAATATTTCAAGGTGAAAGTTCCTTCCCAGCTTGTGCTTTCTCCTTTATAAGTAACCACCTTTCCATCATTTAAATATTTAAAAACAGTATCAGAAATCAAAGTTCTTGTTTCTCCTATACTCTTCATTTTTTCCTCAGTTAATGGGCTTTGCGCAGATACATAAATTATAAAAGCATTTTTTGCATTAAAAGAATTATATGGGTCATTGAACTTATTAGACTTCTCTACTATATCTTCACGTTCTACAAATGACTTAAAAGTATATACAAGTAATGTACCTTTTTTATCACCTATGGAAAATATAGCAGGTTTTGCTCCACTTATTTCAAATTTATCAGGAGATTCCGAGCTATCTTCCTTAAGAACCACACCTTGCTTTTCAAAAGTTTTAACAATTGTTTTAAGTGTTAGAATATCATTTTTAGGCTTTTCACCTATTTTATATGCTATTGTTCCTATAGCTATTGCAACAACTATTGCTATTGCAGCTATAATTAATCCCCATATTTTTAATTTTTTCATTGACTTTTTAAAAGTGCTCGCCTGCGGTAAATCCTCCTTAAAATCAATTAATTTTAACTCATCATTTGAATACTCCGCTGCAAGAGCGCTACAATTTTCACAATCCTTAAGATGCTTTTCCACTATCTCTTTAGTTGCGTCACTTACATCACCTTCAATATATAACGGAATTAAGTCTTCTATCATTCCACATGGATATTTAATCATCTAAATCTCCTCCTTCACAGTAAGATTTCTTAAAAGCTAGTCTTGCACGATGTATATTTACCTTTACCCAAGAAAGAGTGTGGTTTGTTATACTAGCTATTTCCTCATATGAGAGCCCCTGCCATTCCCTTAGCCAAAGAATTTCACGCTGCTTTTCAGGGATTTTTAATAGAGCCACTACAATTAGCCTACTGCTTTCCTTCCTTTCAAACACTTCTTCAGGACCATCTCTATGTGGAATATTTAACAGACACTCATCTATAGAAATTGTTGTGACAGTGTTTTTTTTAGAATATTGGATAAATACATTCCTTGCAATTTTATATATCCAGGTAGATACATGGCATTCACCACGAAATCTATGAAAGGACTTCAGTAATTGAAAGAAAGTTTCCTGGGTAAGTTCTTCAGCTTTATAAAAATTAAATGTTAATCCATATAGATATCTAAAGATATATCTTTCATAAGTCTCATAAAGTTCTTTTATACTTTCCAACCAACCATCACCTCTTGAATATATAGTAGAAAAAATATGTAAAAAGTTACACTATGTTTCTTAGTTTTATAAATTAATTCGTTATACCTTACATTCAGAATTATTAATATAACACTTGTCCAACTTTATTAAATCCTGTACTGACATGAGCACCAACAGTAGAAGCACTTATTCCATGTGCAATTTCATGTAAGAATGTAGATACTATGAAACAGCAAATTAATATTACAAACCATTTTATTAAATCTTTTTTCATTGTCAAACCCTCCGTTTTCATAATAAAAAACACTCTTTTACATCTTCGTCATAGCAGAAAGTTACGACAGAACCAAATTTAAAATTATGTTACATTAACCCTACAACTTGGAATTCATCTCTTTTTAAAATAGTATGATGAATATTCCGTACCATCATGACCAATTAACTTATTTTCAGTAGGTGAAAAATCTAATTCCTTTAAAGCCTTTACTCTTTCGCTTGCAGTAGGAAGTGACTTTGTTGCTATCATATTACACTCAAACAATTGATAAGTTTTATCAATAATCAATTTTAAAATATCAATTATATTGACTTTTGTTTCATAATCACTTCTCAAATCTAAACGGAGAAACCCGCAATTATTAAAATAATCTTTAGAATCTCTATGGAATAACTCTATTGTTCCAATTGCAATATTATCTTTTTTTTCTATAATAGACCATTTTACAAAACCTTTTCGGTCATACTCGAATTTCCAATAATCAAGAGCCCGCTTCATTCTTTCACGAGTATTATAGTAAAAATCATCTCCGCCACAATTATCGCTATTAAATAAGGGAACTGCTTTTTTATCAGAATATACTTTTAATAAGCCATCACAGTCATCTATAGAAGTAAATCTTATATTGAATCGTTTATTTTCAAATTCGGGGCAACTTACATATACACTATCCATATTTATTCTCCTTTTCAAATTACTATTTATCGCACATATAACTAATCTTTACTTAGCAGTTAATTATAACTATTCATATATCGTGGAATTACGATTGATGTAACCTTCATGAAAAATGCGAAATAACTGTGTCTAAAATTATGTCAATTTAACCCTACAAATTGGAATTTATTTAATTCTCTCTGAAAGCTATTGCGTCAACCTGAAAGTCAATTCCATCTCTAATAAACTTTGTTTCATATGCCTTTCTTGCCGGATATTTTCCTTCAAATCTTTCCTTAATTATTTCTCCTAAAAACGATAAATCTTTAATATCTCTAAATAAGCAATCCATTTGTACTACAGATTTCAATGTTAAGCCTATCTTTTCAAGTCTTTCACTCAAAACATCAAATGCACCATTTACTTGGTTTTCGATTGATTGTCTTTCATTCTTCATGCAATAGCTGATATAAACATAATCCCCTGCCTCAACAATCGCAGAGTGTGCCCATTCTTTGTCTATTTCTGTTCTTATAATTTCTCTCATTCTACATTCTCCTTGTATTTTATTTTCGTTACAAATTACTATTTGTCTGCATATTATCTTTACTTCGTCTTTTTTAACAAATATTCATATATCGCAGAATTACGATTGGTGTAACACTTTTGAAAGTTACGACGTAATAGTAAGGTTACATATGTTAATATTTTTGAATTGATAATAAATCTTCAATCCTGTTATTCATATATTTATAAGAATCATAAACTCCTTGATTATAAAATTCTGGTGCTAATTCTTCTATAATAAATTTTAACATCCTATTTGAATCCAAATTACTTAATTCTTCTTCCATTTTGTTTGAAAAGTAGTCCTTTATTGCTGAAATCATATCTTCCCTTTTCTCTTTAGTTAATATAATTTTATCATTATCACTCATATTGTACCTCCATGTTAATTTGTATTTTCAATATTTTAGTCATACTTCTTTACTCATCAAATCATGGTTTCCAATAACGAAATAAGAACCATGGGATTGAACAAGTAGCTGATGCTGTTCGTCAAAGATTTTACATTCCCCTCGCATGATATTGTTACCATTACTAATTACCTCACCAACTGCCGTAAGTATGCTTCCTACACACACATTTTTTATATAACTAATACTCATATCTAGGGTTACTATACGTTTTCCTAGAGTTGCACAGGAAACTCCCATTACCACGTCTGCAATCGAAGCCAAAGTACCACCATGTACATAACCGTATACATTACAATGCTTATCAATAATTTTTGTTCGATATGTAATTTTCCCCTCTAAAATTTCAACAATTTGAAAATTAAGAAAATTTTCAAGTATAGGTGTCTGGTAAATTTCCTCTAAATAATTTTGCAACTTCAAAAGATATTGTTTTGACATAATAAATCCTCCTACAGTTTTTCATCATTTCACCATAAATAATCTTTAAAAAATTTACATTTAATGTTATTACGTATTTTTTTACATACTAGAAGTATCATATATGGATATTATACCAAATACTTATTTACCTTAGCTAATATTGGGTATTCTTATTTTCAATGCTATAAATACTGATAAAACGATTAATATGTATATAAGTTAGCATACCATTACTTTATATTATAAAAGTTTAGTTTATTTACTAAAAAATAATATTCTAATATAACTTTTCAAAATATCTGAAACTCTTAATGCACTATTAAAAGCAAATAGCATTAAAGTAGCATTTCTAATATTACTTTTATCTTTTGTCTTTTTACCTCTTAAATTTTTTATTATCTTTTCTATGTCTTTTAAATTTCTAATTGGTACTCATATTAAAGTTAATTACCACACTTCCGTTTGCTACTACCGAATTCCTCCACTTGGGCCGCCTTGGTGTGCAAATTCTGTAGAAATAGTTTTCCTTGCGCGATAGTTCCCTTTAAATCGTCGTTTGAAAACCTCCTCCATTAAAGAAATATCCCAAACATCCCTAAGCAAAACATCAATCTTAACTACAGAGTCAAGAGTAAGATTAACCTTTTCTAATCTATCACTCATATTATCAAGAGCTCCTTCAATCTGCTTTTAGATATGCAGATGATATAGTGTTAAAATTTAAATTTATATTGACAGATTAACTAAAATATATTAACATATTGTTAGAAATCAAATAATAATAAATCTAACTGTTAAATTTCAAACCAAATTCAAATATTAAATTTAGAAAGGAAGAATGCTTCTCATGAATAACAAAGTTAATTTAATAAATTTAAGCATAATACCAATGTTTCATAAGAAATTTTTTAAAAATATGGATATATCCAGTTTAAATTTATCTATAAATGCAACTCAACAGAAAGTTCTCATGATTATCAGTGATAATATATCAAATAGTATGACCGAAATAAGCAAAATGATTAGCTTAGAAAAAGGATCATTTACATCAACAGTAGATGGATTAATAAAAAAAGGATTACTCCAAAGAAAATATTCAGATATTGACAGAAGAAAAATTAAATTAGCGTTAACTGAAGAAGGCAAATATATGGCAACTGAAATTAAAAAGATAATGGAAAAACTACTTGAGGAAAAATTCAAGAGTTTTACTGATGAAGAAATTAAAGAATTCAACAACGCATTAAACATCATTGCAAAATGCACTGCAAAAATGATATAAAAATATATTGCCTGTAAGGATGTTTTTGAGGCTATGGAAAACATCTATTCAGAAAAATTAATTCAATGTGGTTTCGATAAAAATGAGGCAAAAAAATTAGGTATACTTATTCAAATAATGATTGAAGGTGCCATTACCATATCCTTAACAAAAAAAGATACTTCACCACTTCTTCTAGTTGTTAATAAAATAAGTGTTTTGTTAAATCATTAAGTTTTTCTACACATCCCTAATAAATCATTCATACATATTTTTTTTAGAGTTTTAATATACCGACCGGTCTATAAATTAAGGAGGATTATTATTTTATGAAAGCTATAAAAATAAACACAAACCAAGTTGAAAACAAAAAATTCAACGTACTACCAATTATGATTGTATTATTGCTAGGTGGATTTATATCATTAATAAATGAAACCATATTAAATGTAGCACTGTCAAAACTCATGGTAGAAATGCATGTTACAGCAGGAACCGTACAATGGCTTGCTACTGGCTACATGCTTGTAATAGCTATATTAGTTCCAGTTACAGCTTTCCTTATTAAAACCTTTACTACAAAACAATTATACATTAGTGCTATGATGTTATTTTTAATAGGCACAATTTTTGCTGGCTTCTCTTCATCTTTCTCTATGCTGCTTATATCTAGAATGATACAAGCTTCTGGAACAGGTATGATGATACCACTTATGATGAACACTGTTTTTGTTATAAATCCACCAGAAAAACGTGGTTCTGCCATGGGGTTATGCTTTTTGGTAATATTAGTTGCACCAGCTGTTGGACCTATTATTTCTGGTGTACTATTACAATTTTATAATTGGCATGTCTTATTTCTTATGTTAATTCCAGTAGCTGTTATTGCTATTATTGCCGGTTACTTATTTTTAGAAAATGTATCAGAACTAACAAAGCCTAAAATTGATTATTTATCTATTGCATTATCTTCTATAGGTTTTTGCGGAATCCTATATGGCATTAGTAAAATTGGTGAATTAGAATCAAATTTTTCAGGTATGATTATTCCTTTAGTCATTGGAATAATATCTTTGACTTTATTTGTTAAACGTCAATTATCTTTAAAAGAGCCAATGCTAGAACTACGTGCCTTTAAATCTCCAGCTTTCTCCATAGGCGTTATACTTGTTATGTGTTCAATGATGATAATATTTAGTATGAATATGATCCTACCTTTATTTCTTCAAGATGCATTAAAAGTATCAACTTCCACAGCAGCACTTACCTTACTGCCAGCAGGGATTATTAGTGCTTTAGTAACGCCTATTGCAGGCAAACTTTACGATAAAGTTGGAGCTAAAGTTTTAGTTCCTTTAGGATTTGGAATAGTGGGAGTAGCCTTAACATTTCTATCAAGAAGTTCATCAACTACAGCCATTAGTATAATAGTTATTATATATTGTTTTGTATGTTTAGGAACTGCACTGACAATGGCCCCAACACAGACAAATGCTTTAAATTCATTATCTAAGGAAAATCATGCTCATGGTATTGCAATAATGAATACCTTGCAACAGTTATCTGCTGCTATTGGATCTTCATTATTTATTAGTATTATGTCAGCTAATCAGATCAATTATTTAAAACATGTGAGCAATCCTAGTGGAGCTAATGAAAAGATATCTGCAGTAGTTACTGGATTTGATCATGCATTAGTAGTTGCACTTATCTTTATTATAGTTGCTTTTGTTCTATCATTATTTTTGAAAGGTAAAGACGAATTAAAAGTGAGTAGATAAAAACTATAAGGGTAGGTACTATAAAATGATAAAAGAAAGATATCCTACGATTACACACTAAAGTGGACCCTATGTCAATGACAATTTTAAAAAAGAGACTTGGAAATAAAGAAATTTTTTAATATCATTGTTAGGGGCTTGTAGAATTCAAAAATAAAAACTGTGGATAACTTTTAAGATTTGGCTTAAAAATGTGCAAAAAAAAGACACAACAAAAAACCTTTTGTTAAAAAGGTATGCGTAGCATGTGAAGAGGTATTTAAATGTGGATATGTTGATATTTTAATTAAACAGCGATTTTAAGCAGTTTAGTTATACTTCTAAT
>Ga0209125_1002478_pt1 | contig 14155 bp, 16 predicted proteins | sample BarGraIncub1131A_FD_184503 | JGI IMG/M metagenome (GOLD analysis project Ga0209125, IMG submission 184503) | Arctic peat soil microbial communities from Barrow, Alaska - Barrow Graham LP Incubations 11-31A (SPAdes) (version 2) | ecosystem: Environmental > Terrestrial > Soil > Wetlands > Peat... | reverse complement strand
TTCAACTCTTTAGGATACCTCATATAGTTTTCCCTCCTGTGTTCCTTTTCAAGGATACTTTCCGTTAGTCTCTACGTCAACTATCCTAACATAGGGGGCTTTTGTTTATAGGCAGTAAACAAAAAAGACTTTTGACACAGCCTAAATAGGCCATGTCAAAAGTCTCGTCACCTCAAAGTTCAAGGTTTACAAAGTCAGGTAAGTTTCCCTACCGGGTATGTTGCCTTTGTAATTCAACTACTCCCTCTTAACTTCTCAAGTGTACTTCAATCGTAATAGTTTGTCAACAACGCATAAATTCAGAAGACCCCTTCCAAAAGTCTTTGTTTGGAATGGGTCTTCTGAGTATTTAAGGGTTTTGTTTATTTGAAATATCTGTTCAGCAGGCCTTTAAAAGCTGAACCGTGTCTAGCTTCATCCTTACACATTTCATGAACAGTGTCATGTATTGCATCATAGTTTAATTGTTTTGCTTTAGTAGCAAGATCTTTTTTACCCTGACATGCCCCAAATTCTGCGTCAATTCTCAGCTCTAAGTTCTTCTTGGTATCTGCAAAGACAACTTCGCCCAACAGCTCTGCAAACTTGGCTGCATGCTCTGCTTCTTCAAAAGCGATTCTTTTATAAGCTTCCGCTACTTCAGGATACCCTTCTCGATCTGCTTGACGACTCATCGCCAGATACATTCCGACCTCAGTACATTCACCCGTGAAGTTCGCTTTTAAGCCTTCAAGTATTTCAGGATCAACGCCCTGGGCTACTCCGATTTTATGTTCATCAGCCCACTGCATTATTCCATCTTTCTTCTCAGAGAATTTTTCTTTGGGTGCATGACACTGTGGACACTGATCCGGAGCTTCATTTCCCTCAAAGACATAACCACATATTGAACATATAAATTTTTTCAAAATATAACTCCTCCTAAAAATTAATAACTTTCTATACGCATAGTTTATAATAATTTCAAATAGAAGTCAATTACTATTATGAACTATTTATAATTGTTTAAACATTTTCTGCAATATAATAGATTAATTCTTCTGTGCTCTCCCACCCTAAGCACGCATCCGTGATAGATTTTCCATAAATATTCTCCCCGATTCCTTGGTTGCCTTCTTCTAGGTAGCTTTCAATCATGAGACCTTTGATCATTTTCTTAAGTAAAGTGTCATATTTCCTGCTCATTAATACTTCTCTTGCGATTCTTGGTTGTTCAGAATAACATTTCATCGAATTTGCATGGTTCGTATCAACAATCATTGACGGGTTTAAGAGTTGCAGCTTTTCATACTCTTTTGCAATGCGTATTAGGTCCTCGTAATGATAATTGGGGATGTTTCGGCCATAAGGATCGACGGCGCCTCTTAAAATGGCATGCGTCAGAGGATTGCCGGTTGTTTTAATTTCCCAGCCATTATAGACAAAAGTGTGGCCGTGCTGCGCAGCAATGATCGAGTTCAACATGACTGACAGATCACCACTTGTCGGATTTTTCATACCAACGGGTATATCAACGCCACTCACGGTTAGTCTGTGCTGTTGATTTTCGACAGAACGAGCTCCGATTGCAATATAGCCTAAAACATCGGCAAGATAGGTATAGTTTTCCGGGTAGAGCATTTCATCAGCGGCAGGCATATGAAATTCACATAATGATCTTATATGCATTTTTCTGATGGCTTGTATTCCTTCAAATAAATCTGGCTTTTTGCTCGGGTCTGGTTGATGGGCCATGCCTTTATACCCTTCGCCAGTCGTCCTCGGCTTATTTGTATAGATTCTTGGAATAATTAAAATTGAATCTTTTACTTTTTCCTGAACTCCAGCAAGTTTTTCAATATACTCGCAGACTGAGTCTTCATTATCAGCTGAACATGGGCCTATTATAAGGATAAACCGTCCATCCTTATCTTCGAAGATATCCCTTATCTCACGGTCTCTTGCTTCTTTCATCGCTTTAATGTGCTTCGGTAAAGGAATCAGTTCTATAATTTCATCGGCCGATGGGATTTGTTTTAGGAATTTTAAGCTCATTTTCCACTTCTCCTTCTCAACACTACTAGTTCTCTCAGTATAGAATTTTTCTACTACACTAGCAACGCATTTAGGAAGGTATATTGTATTTCGAAATGGTTGCAATTTCAGCTATTACAGTGAATAATACGTCTATAGTGCTAATGAAAATGAGGGCTAATAATGATTGAACAACCGGATATTCAGACCAAAGACCTTAGAATTGGGGGATACGTCGTCCTTTTATTATCTTCTCTACTCTACGGAGGGAATGTTGTGGCAGCTCGTCTCATTTCAGGAGATATTCCACCCGTCGCTTTGGCAGCTTTGCGGGGGGTGTTCGGGTTGTTAATTTTATTTCCGTTGGCTCGCCGTTCTCTACGCCAGAGTCCCACGCCAAGCAGACATGATTTATACCGTTTTGCACTAATGGGATTTCTCGGGATAACGGCCGCCTATATTACTTTTTTATGGTCTATACAATATAGTACGGCGACAAATGTATCGATCATTTTCGCAATCACCCCCGCAATCACCATTACACTCTTAGCTCTGGGCTGGGGAATCATGCCCTCTAATTTGCGAGTGTTTGGAATCGTGCTTTCCTTTTTAGGCCTCTTAGTTGTTATTTCTCAAGGGTCTTCCTATCGGCTGTTCTCTTTGAACTTAAGCGCTAGTGACCTTGTTATGTTGCTAAATGTTCTGTCAGTCTCTTTATTTACAATCCTAGGTCAAGGAGTCATGACAAAATTTTCGCCGTTAGTTACAAGTGTCTATTCTCTTCTTTTCGGTACAATTTTCTTGTTACCATACGGGCTATGGCAAATGTTTCACAGTAGCTGGCATTTGTCTGGAACAACTATGTTCGTCTTACTGTACATGGGTTGTTTCGTGACAGGTATCGCAGTGTTGCTTAATTTCGAGGGAATTAGCCGACTTGGCAGTGGTAAAGCCGCTATCTTTGGAAATCTGGCACCCGTTTTCGGTATTTTATTAGCTTGCCTCTTCCTGGGGGAGCGTTTGGCATATTATCACTGGGTTGGGTTCACACTTGTACTGATTGGTATTGGTTTATGTCTATGGCCCCGGAGTACACAGTCCGATCATTTGGACTCAAATTAGAAGGACTCCCTCTTCATTGGTTACCTTGAACCAATTCTCTCGCCCATGCTGACACTGCATTCTATTCCTTTTTTAGTTTGTTCTATGATATCCTTGTCAATTTTGCATACGTCTTTTTGTAGAAATAAGATGACCGTTGAGCCACCAAACTTAAAATACCCTTTTTCATCTCCCTTTTTCACTTTCTGCTCATTATTGTAGGTTTGAATAATAGAACCGACAAAAGTAGCACCGACCTCAACATACAGTATCTCCCCAAAATTTTCCGACTTCAAAATGCTCCATTCGCGTTTATTGGAACAAAATATCTTATTGATTCGACTAATCGAAGTCGGATTGACGGAATAGTAATATCCTTTTATTTTCGTTGTGGGACTGCATGTCCCATCATCGACGAAATGAAATCTGTGATAATCAGAAGGGCTTAATCGAACGATCAGACAACTGCCTTCTGCATAGTTGATATGGATAGAATCCTGCTCTAAAAGCTCTGCTAAAGAATAAGTAAGCCCTTTGATCTGTATAAGCATCGAAATATCAATGTTCTCATAAGCCAAAACTTTTCCGTCACAGGGAGATATGAACTCAGTATCGTCACTCGCAATTTGAATTTTTCCCTTCTTCATTTTTCGATAGAAGAATTCATTAAAGTTTCTGAAACCCTTTTCGGGCATTTCGAAGGAAGTCATATCGATCTTAAAGTCGTCCACAAATTGCTTGATCTTAAGCTTACTAATGGCTCTATCACAATAATACCCGCAAATTCTAGAAGCCATTTTTTTCTTAACAAACAGCTCTAGGATTTTCATTCCCAAAGGGGTAGAGTACATCCACTGAATATAAGCTTCTCCGGCAACTTGTTCAACTTCGTGTTTTCCCGTTTTTCTATTATAAAACTTGCTCATATTGACCTCATTTTCTTTATATTTTGATAAATAATATTCCTATAAGTCTAGAATCCTATCCGACTATCCTAAACATCATTATAAAGCACTCATATTCTTTAAACCTTCGATATCCAAAATTTTGACTGTCGTCAAATGGTAGTCTATAATTCCCTCATCTCTCATTTTGCTCATTTCTCTTGACATAGATGGACGGGAGACATTGAGGAAATCCGAAAGTTCATTCCGATTAAGCGGCAGAGTAATCGTTGCAGTTCCTTCTTTAAGATATTGTTCCAGGAAATAGGTGCTAATTTTCCCTCGCATACTCTTAATCGTAAGATATTCTACCTTTTTGTTTAACATCATGGCTCTCTCAGAGATGACCCTTAAGAAATTTTGTATAAGCGTCCTGTGCCATGAACATATTCTGTCACATTCCCCAACTATTTTACCCCTCGGCAAGAAGAGAACGACACAAGGCTCTTGTGCCTGAACCGTTGCCGGCCAGGTCATCTGTCGTGAAAAGGCGATGATCTCACCAAAAATATCCCCTTGTTTCAGTCGTGTCATGACAATTCTGTTCCCTTTGGCATTTTCTTTACTGACCGTTGCCGCGCCTTTAAGAACGACCCCAACGCTTTCATAAGCATCTCCACCAGTGACAATATAATCGTGTTTATTATAGGCACACACCCTAGGCTTCAAGCAATTAAGCATGGTTAGAAGAGCGTCTCTTTCGATTCCTTGAAATAAGCTTGCTTTCGAAACTTCTTCAAGATATTGTTTATATATTTTCATCATCGCCCTTGTTATCAGATATAGTCCTAAGAACTCCATCTGAAGTAAGTTTTCTATATGTATCCTCAGATACTGACTTAATAGCTTTATTGTAATATAATGACCCTATTAAAACAAATCGTCTGAAAGGGGTTCACAACATGAAACGAGCCATAATAAAAATAGATGAAGGTAAATGTAACGGCTGCGGCCTTTGCGTGACGGCTTGTCACGAAGGAGCCTTACAACTTATTGACGGAAAAGCACGTCTTATTTCAGAAAGTTATTGTGACGGTCTTGGCGACTGTCTGCCTGAATGCCCGACCGGAGCGATCGTCCTTGAGAAACGAGAAACATCAGACTATGACGAAGAGGCTGTCAAGAAGCATATGGAGAAAACTAAGCCACAGCCTGAAGCGCCTATTCCCTGCGGTTGCCCTGGTACCCGAGCAAAGCTACTTGCTAAAAAACAACCTGAATGCGCACCCAGTGTCTCAAATGAAAACTTACAATCTCACCTTGGACAATGGCCCTGCCAATTAAAATTAGTCCCACTAAACGCACCATACCTTGATAATGCTCATTTGCTGATCGCCGCTGACTGCACAGCGTTTGCGTACCCCAACATTCACCAAACGTTCATGCGCAATAAAATTACGTTGATAGCTTGTCCTAAGCTTGATGACACCGACTACTCAGAAAAGCTAACTGCCATCTTGCAGCAGCACGAGATCAAAAGCATCTCAGTATTAAAAATGGAGGTCCCCTGCTGTGGTGGGATTCTTCAGGCTGTAAAGAAAGCCTTGTTAAACAGCGGAAAATTGATTCCTTGGAACGTTGTAACAATATCAACCGATGGAAGAATTTTAGAAGACTAACATCAATCGGTAGCCTAAATATATGCCACAAAGAGCCAAATCCTATTTATGAGGATTTGGCTCTTTACTTGTTATTCGGGGTTATTTTCCGATTAATTGGCTCTCAACCTTGAAGATAATTTCGCAGTCGCAGACCCCACCATTTTTTTTAAACACTTCCATGATCTCGTTCATTTTACCTCGACTGAACTGCATCTGCGTAAGAATTTGATCGCTCAAATGGAAGGTATGATTGCATTCGAATGCTGAGAGTTTCTCATTCAACCGGTAGAAAAACATTCTCTTGAAAAGCAGGTTCAATAAATCAAAATCCTTATTTAAAATAGCCTTCTCATGATTGAAAATAGAGTCGTACTCGAGAGGCATCGTTTCTACGCCAGAGACAAGTCTCCGATTTACTTCTTCTCTAATCAATTTCTTGTCTTTTAAAACCGCTTTTTCAGGGGTTAGTTGTTCTTTCAGCTCTCTTCGTTTTTCTCTATTCGCCGTTCTTTTGCCATTACCTAGTGACATATACATTACCCCCTATAGAAAACTATCAAACATTTCATGACTTTGCAAAGTGTTCCATGATCTTGGCCCAAATACGCTGTGTTTCAAGGAATTCACGCTGATGCTTTTTGACGTTTTTATGGTATTTATCCAATTCAGCTAAGACATTCATAAATTCCGGCTTTCTAAAATAAGCGCAGATTTTAGGCATTGTCTCTACAAGCTGTTCTCGCATCTCAGCAATCTTTTCTTCATAACTATCCGGCTGTGTGATATAAAGCAGTAATGGCTTATATCGAATCCATCCTATACAGGCCTTGTAAAAGCGAGTTGTAATTTTTTCATTGTCAGCTTTTATAAACTTCAACTTGATGGGGAGAACACCTTCCAAAAGGTGATTATAGGTAGCGAACCCGTCATGGAATGTGTAGCACGGTACACGCAAAACTTTTCGATCGCTGAGGCAGGTACTTAGAAAAGTATCCTCTCCTCGAGCTCCTGGCGGATTGTAAAACGGAAAAATACGACGAGAATTAGTCAGGTTAATACAAAGATTAGCACCTGAAATAAATTTAGCACCATTGGTCTCCTGCACCTCTATCGCATCATCGGTCGTCAAAATGTCTGTATCAGCGTAGGTTACCCCGCCATTTTTCATAACGTTTTTTAATTTATCCCAGTTAATAATATCATTGCTAATCGCCTCAATAAAAGAACGGAAATCTGCTTCGGGCATTATATCATTAAATTCCATATAGGGAATTGGTGATATATAACCACAATGATGTCCGTGAGTTATGTCCGCTTGAGTGATATATTTAAGATGGTTTATGAGGACATGTTGACCGCCCCAAATGGCAGTATCCCGCGTGTTGGTCACGGCCATCGGGTATTCGTCGTCATCCAGAAAAACCAGATAATCCATATCGTGTTTTATCGCGTTATAAAGCACAGCGTTTCGCTTGCCCGCATACCCCCTGCCAAAAATTTTGGCATCTTCATCAGCCTTGATGACGTTTTCTTCTATTAAATAGTCAATTTCTTCTTTTCTAGTGTTGCTTCCAATAAATATGCAACTATCAATATGTTCGACTAGATCTGGGTGTATATTGGTGTAATCAGATATTTTAGTTTTGTGATAATCAAGATCATAGGCGACAAAAAGATTGATACTGATCTTTTTGTTATCTACCAAACCGGATTCCAATAAGTTGTATATGTAGGTTCTGAGCACCTTTTGAAAACTCTTTCTCCCAGTCGCAAAACCAATTCCAACTTTTATATTACCCTCTTGCATTTTAACACTCCCTTTCAATGCAAAGACAATAGCAGAGTATGGGCTATGTTATAATACTAACATAACCAAATTATTATAGCAAAACCAACGTTCTAAGTATTAACAATGCTCTCATATCAGACGTTCCTCTACTAAAATTGAAGTAGTGCTGTCTGTTGCCTCAACGTTACTTTATAAAGAGTATCTACGCGACAACACGCTTGAAAGTTTCAGGACTAAAGTATAGTAAACTACACTTTTGTTAAGGTACTCTATAACTAAGAATAGGGGAAGCAGAATACATTCATTCTGCTTCCCTATTCTTTAGAATTGACTGTCCAAATTTACTTCACGATGAAAAAGGATGGTGCAAGGCGTTCACCGTAATTACTCGACGGGTGATTAACCATTTGTTTGTCATAATAGAGTACTGTTGAGGCACCGCCGTCAAGATTGGCGACGTTATATGCGCCGTATTCAAGCATGATATCCTGTACATCTTTTAGTGTTGCGCCTATAGAACCGATCTGACGTCCATCAATGACCATCATTAATATAGTACCGTCCCGAGTCTGTCCTATTGCCGTCCTTGGAGCAATGCCCCATCCTCCGTCTCCATGTGTAATTGCTGGCTTACCATTGACGACAAGAAAAGGACTGAACGTGACTGCATCCCGTATGCCCATCTGATTAATCTGGGCCGAAGTATAATGACCTAGGACTAGGACATTATTACGATCCAGCCCAATAATATCAAATGTTGTCAATGGATCTTTGTAAAGAATATTTCCGCCTGAGATGAGAATCCCCAAAGGTTGACCGCCGCTACCGCTTCCCTTCGGGTCACTAAACACGCCCCCGTTGATCACGGCGACTGCATCAGTCTCCTTAGCAATCTCTTCTGCTTTTTCTCCCCTGGTGCCAAGATAACGCGTCGCCACCACCTTGACGCGTGCAGGATCATTGACCTTAAGCAAGTATCCTTTAAACCCGTTCCGGCTTACGTCAATAAGTTCCGTACCATTATGTCCACCACTGCTGGGCGTATTACTATACCAAGAATCAGAGCCATCATTGCTACCACTGCTGACCGTATTACTATTGGAAGTATTAGGACTATTACTGTCACTACTGAGTGTATTAATATCCGAAGGAGTAGAGTTCCCTAGAATAGCAGCATTATTGCTTCTCTGTATTTCTTTAATCTGTGCATCACTGAAGAACCATGTCGCAAGGTACTGGTGATTCATGGTCGTCATGGCACTTGTCACCCACAAGCTACGAATCATCACAAACGGTTCAAACGGAGCATAAAGAAACCCCATAAAAAATAAAGAAAAAATCACGGAAAGGCTTACGATCCATGCCACAAGTCGCTTCAAAAGTCTTTTCTTCCAGCCGTAATGGTAGACCCCGGTACGGGGTTGATGAATTATTATGCTCGTAGATCTGGAAATCTCAGTACTACTCATGTTACCCCCATCTCTTAAGAAAAGAGATTAATTTTCAATTTTCTAACCTAGTATACACCTTTTTAAGGGGATATTGATATATAAAGTAATCCCGTCTTACAAACTCGCAAAAAGCGACTATTAATGCATTCCTGATATGCCTTAATAGTCGCTTTATTTAATACACTGTATCTTCTTTTTAATCTACTCTTTTGTTAATATCTGAGTGAGCAGCGGCACAATTTCATACAAATCACCGACAATGCCATAATCGATATGTGAAAATATTGGAGCTCTTTCATCAGAGTTAATTGCCGTAATGATCTTGGCATCACGAACGCCAGCTAAATGTTGAACCTGACCAGATATACCAATAGCCAGATACAAAGACCCTTTAAATTTCTGACCAGATATGCCGACATAACGATCAAGTGGTAGCCATTTGTTCTCTTCGGCAAAAGGCCGAGAACAGCCCATTTGTGCACCCATCGCCTCAGCTAATGCTTCTATGATCGGCAAGTCCTGTTGAGCGGCCAACCCGAGGCCCACACTGCATACTTTATCAGCATTGCCAATATTCCCACCCAAAGGCACACTCAAGTTTCCTTGTCTTTTAAGATTTTCGATCTTAAGATACTTTATGAAGGTCGCGATTCTTTCTTCCGCGGATCCTTCTTTTATTATAATGCCTTTACGATCCTCCGCTATTGCTTTTGGTGCCGTGTTACTTGATGCTTCATTGACGACACGACTAAGGTTCTCGGGTGGCGCTTTTTTAGACTTTTCCAAAATGGCATTTGAAATAACGATCTTTTGGATTTCATTTGTGCCTTCATATATAGTATAGATTTTAGCTTATTCATCTGGCTCTTTCGTATTGATGGCTCTCTTAGCAATGTTTACTTACAAACCCCGGTATTAGATAAAAAAATAAGCATCTGCTGAATCCAACAGATGCTTTTCCACTACCATCTAGGCCTAAGCCCTATTTCCGTCTTGAAATAATTCCATCAAAGGAAGCTTTCTCTGATATAATAATATTAATAGTATTCTTATGATTCACTTTAAGATTCTAAAAATAATACGAAAAAAAAAGGCGGTTTCTATATGAAAAAAATTGAGGCTATTATTCGGCCAGAAAAATTGAATGCTGTTAAGGACGCGCTGTCGGACATTGGTGTAAAAGGGATGACTGTCTCTAATGTTCTGGGTTTTGGAAATCAAAAAGGTTACACTCAAATTTACCGAGGTCAAGAAATAGTTACCAGACTTTTACCGAAGATAAAACTAGAGGTTGTAATTTCTGATGAAATAGTTGATAAAGTCATCACAACAATTGTCAATAACGCGAAAACAGGAAAATTTGGAGACGGTAAAATCTTCGTCTTGGATGTAGCGAATACGATCCGTATCCGAACAGGCGAGCACGGCAACGATGCCGTTTAAATAGAGATTGTGTTATCAAGCTCAAAATCAGGATAGGCATTTTCACTATGCTGAGTTAAATCTAATCCGTTAACTTGCTCATCGTCGGTTGCCCGAAGTGGCGTGATCAAGGCTATTCCCTTCAAAATAAGAAACGTCATCAAACCGGTAAACAAATACGTTGCGGCAACTGCAAGTAGTTGGATTAAGACAGGACTAATTCCTCCTCCATTAATCAAACCGTTTTTGCCTTGGGGATTAACACTCAGATCCGCAAAAATTCCGGTTGCTATAGTACCCCAGGTCCCCCCAATCCCATGTATCCCAAAGACATCCAACGCATCGTCGTATCCCAACCTAACCTTCAGAAGACTTATTGCTAAATAACAAACTCCCCCAGCAATCAACCCAATAAAGAGTGAACTGCCGGTTGAGACAAACCCTGCTGCAGGTGTGATTGCCACGAGGGCGGATATCATTCCACTCACTGCACCAAAAACTGTTATTTGGCGACGATGGAGCCATTCAACTAGAACCCAACCAATCATACCGGCTGCTCCGGCTATTTGGGTTGTTGCCAGGGCAAACACTGCCACACCATTTGCGCCCATCGCACCTCCGGCGTTAAACCCGAACCATCCAAACCACAATAATCCGCCTCCAAGAAGAACATTCGGCATATGATGTGGAATATGCCCCTCATATCCTACTTTTAACCGTTTACCTACGACCAATGCCGCAACCAACCCTGACACTCCAGAAGCCATTTCAACAACCGTTCCACCGGCGAAGTCCAATACACCGAGATTACGCATCCATCCACCGACTCCCCAGACCCAATGTGCTAGTGGTATGTATACGATTACACTCCAAAAAACTATAAACAATACAAACGCTGGGAAGCGGAGCCTTTCCGCCGTTGCGCCACTAATGATCGCCGGTGTAATAATCGCAAACATTAGCTGGAATAAGAAGAACAATAAATGCGGAATTGTCGGAGCATAATCCGGGTTAGGTAAAAGACCAACACCTTTTAACCCCGCCCAATCGAGGCCACCTAATAAATGGCCGTGGTCGGGTCCAAAGGCTAAAGAGTATCCGAAGAGTACCCAAATGACCGTGACTAATCCAATGGCAACATAACTTTGCATCATAATAGAAAGAACATTCCTTTTTCTGACCATACCTCCGTAGAATAAAGCGAGTCCGGGGGTCATTAAGAAGACCAAAATGGTACATAAAAATACAAAAGAAATATCCCCTGTGTTCAACATTGTCAAAATATTCTTTCTCCTCCCAAAAAAACGGAGCTCTAAAAAGCGTAAAAATATAATTTTAAACGCGTTTTAGAGCTCCGTTGCTCCACTCGATTCTCACAAGTACTGTAATTATAGCTTTCATCCGTAGATGTGTCTAGCGTTTTAAACCTTTATACAATATACATTCAGCCGTACGATCACATTTTGTCTCTATACCACTTTATTGCCTTCTGCTCTAGATTCTTTACAAAGTCGCCTTTCCCATCTAGGTAAGCCTCTATATCATTTGGAAATCGTTTTGCAAGTAACTCCTTTAATTCTCCATACTTTTTCGCATCATCTTTATGCTGACGAAGATAGTCACGAAACGCAAGATGTCTCTCTACATCACTACTATTTACCTGGAAAATATGGATGTGATGAGTTCGATCATCCCCGAACTCTCCCATGGGTTCATATCCTAATCCAATCATTTTATCGTTGAATTTATCAACGACTTCAATATTACTGACCACTGGCATAATATCTATAATTGGCTTCGACTTGAGCCCAGCCACTGAAGTACTTCCGATATGGTGCAATGAAATGAGTACTTCGCTATACACTCCTCTAATTAGATTTGCTTCAAGATCAAACATTCCAGGCCACTGGGAGTTATAGTCTGCTATAACGATTACCCTCAAGTAATTCACCACTCTCCAAAAAGCTAGGGGTTAATTTAGTCAACCTCTATTCAATCTCATTATATAATTGGTGGCGATATACCGACATATTTAGGCCATTTCTCATCTGTATAATGAAGTATGGATGTAATAAATCCGATATGATACATAACGTGTCTATATTGAGCTAATATCAATGCCATACTCATGAAAGTCAGGATTGTCGTAAAGATATGGATTAATAAACCATTGATCTAACGAATGTAACATATGGTAAATATGTTTCCATAAGGGTGCGTCGATAATGAGCTTGTTCTTTTGATCATTTGAAATTGCATCAAATGTTTCTTGAATATTCCCGAATAATGTTCTAGTCTGTTCAGTAATTACTTCAATTAATAATATCCCCAAAAGGCTCACCCCCTCGTTGCTACTCTTCAGGCAAAATGTAAATGGAGTGTTGTCTCATACTTGTTATAATAATTATACCTGATATTATAATAATTGTAGTATTATTTGGCTCTGATTGATGTTTTTTTAGAAAGGAAGATTAATATCAGTATCCACTATGAAATTATTTCTGATGAAAGTATTATTTGCATTAAAGATTTGTGCAATGAATTAATGTCTTTTCAAAAATCTAAGTCATATATACATTCTGAGTTGTTTGATAACATGAGCTTTGAAACTAGAATGATTCCATCTGTTAAGAGCGCTGTTGCTAACTATATATTAGTAGCTAAAGATGATGATGAAATTGTTGGATATGTGTATAGCAATATTTCATCAAAGGAGACATATTCTAATCAATTTGCTACTTTTTTTGACCTTGATTCTATAGAAAATGATAAAGTAGGTTGTCTTTCTCAGTTTTATATAAAAGAGGGTTATCGTAATATTGGCATTGGTACCGTGCTGTTTGAAAAGTCTATGGGTTGGTTGAATTCATTTAAGTCAATCAGTGATTTGTTTATCTTTGTATCAAATGGGAACGATAATGCGTTAAAATTCTATCAATGTAAAGGTTTCAAAATAAGTCACCAGATACTCGATGGGTTTATTACGGTGTTAAGGAATACTTAACACTGTAAGCTATATTAACTAGGGGGTTAGCACAGTGGGAAATGAAATAGCTAAAAAGCTCTTGCTTCACAAGGCCAAACAAGCACTAATAATGAATGAACCGGATGGCTATTTAGACACACTTTTAGGGCATTTTCCAGAAAATGTTTGCTTGGTGAAGGAATCATCAGATCCGGTTGATTTTGTACATCTTTTTGTTAAGGACATCTCAGAACTGAACCAGTTTTTGGGATCCGCCCTGAAGGTCTTGAAAAAGGATGGCCTCTTTTGGATTTCATACCCTAAGAAAAGTTCGAAGGTAAAATCAGACTTAAACAGAGACATACTTGTTAGTATACTTCGCAGGGACGGTTATGAAGGAGTCTCCTTGATTTCCATTGATGAAACTTGGTCTGCAATGCGTGTCAAACCAGTCAGAGAAAATTAGGCACTTTACACTCCTTTCAATTTAATCCAGCGATTCATGTTCCACATATACCACCAAAACTGGCATATTACCGGTATTAATCATTGACTTGTTCATTGACTCCCTTTTTCTGGACACATTCCCCAAATGCGCATTTCTAAAATCCGCAACACGAGCGGCTATTAGCTGTGTTTTCTGTGCAGGCAAGACTCCAGCGGCCTTTTGGTGGAATGCTAAGCCATCGTTATCTGACCCGAAAAAGGAACAAAGAGCAGTTTATCCATAAAGATAAACTGCTCTTTGTTATGTAGGATTATGGTCTTCCTATCTTACACTAATTCTCCTATATCTGTTTTTTGATTTTATAATTACCGAAAGAGTCATGTAACATAATCCATACGCTAAAACAGAGAAGCAGATCACG
>Ga0209125_1002475_pt1 | contig 14162 bp, 13 predicted proteins | sample BarGraIncub1131A_FD_184503 | JGI IMG/M metagenome (GOLD analysis project Ga0209125, IMG submission 184503) | Arctic peat soil microbial communities from Barrow, Alaska - Barrow Graham LP Incubations 11-31A (SPAdes) (version 2) | ecosystem: Environmental > Terrestrial > Soil > Wetlands > Peat... | reverse complement strand
AGGGGCACCATAGGATATTATCTTAGCTCCCGCTTCTTTTATCCCTTTCGGGGTGACATCGTCAGGGTCTACTGACATACCTCCAGTTACAAGAATCATTTCAGCCCCATCTATAAGTAATTCCCTCACTGCATCCGCTATCATATCTACACTGTCAGTAACAAAAATCTGTTTTATTACTTCACTTCCAATTCCCTTAACTTTTTCCTCTATAATAGGACCAAACTTATCAACTATTCTACCATCGTATACTTCACTGCCTGTTGTAATGATTCCAACTTTCATAGATTTTAAGGGAAGAACCCATACTATCGGTCCTTCCTCTTTGCATATATCTTCAATTTGTTTAATTTTATATTCATCAATAAAAAGAGGTATTACTCTAGTTCCCCCAATAATATCTCCTTCAGCTACCAAGATATCCGTATGTAAAGTGGCAAACATAGCCTCATCAATCATATTGATACATTCCAGAGCTTTATAATTAATCTTCAGTACCCCAATACATCCAGCTACTAAATTAACTTTCCCCTCAGAGGGCTGGGTTAGAATAATCTTATCTCCCATAGCTCCCTTTGCTATTCTTTTTGCAGCATCATTTTCATGGAGTATTCCCTCTTTCATCTCCCAAACATAAATACTCTTTTTACCTATATCTAAAAGTCTTGGAATATCCTCCTCTTTTATTATGTGACCCTTTTTAAAGGCAACGCCTTTAAATTCATTTGGAATAATTTGTGTTAAGTCATGGCATAAAACCATACCTAATGCTTGCTCTACTGGAACAATCTCCATTAGTATTTCCCCCCATCAATCGCAATACTATCCCCAGCTTTTATCCAGCCCTCAGATAGTACTCTTGCAAATATTCCTTCTCTTGGCATTATGCAATCCCCTACCAGCTTCCTAATTTCGCATCCAGTATGGCATTCTTTCCCTATTTGTGTTACTTCTAAAATAACCTGACCAATTTTGAGTTTTGTACCTATAGGAAGTTCATATAGTATTATCCCTTCAGTTGTTATATTTTCAGCAAATTTTCCTTCCCTTAGGTCTTGTGCTCCTAAAGATCTCATTTTATCTATACTTTCAACTCCAAGAAAACTCACTTGTCTGTGCCACCCCCCAGCATGAGCATCTCCCACTAACCCATAATTGAATTTAAAGAATCCCTGCTCTATAGGATGTTTCACCATTCCTCTTAGCTCACTTATATTTACAGCAATAACCTTGGCCATTATAATCCCTTCCTTTCAAATAGCCCTGATTTGCCCCCACTTTTTTTTACTATCCTAATATTGTTTATTACCATTTCACGATCAACAGCTTTACACATATCGTAAATAGTCAGCGCTGCAATAGCTACCGCGGTCAGGGCCTCCATCTCGATACCAGTCTTGCCAATAGTTTTAGTGGTTGCAGTTATTTCAATAAATGAGTTTTCTAAGTCCAAATTAAAGCTTATATCGCAGCTTGACATCATTATAGGGTGACACATAGGTATTATTTGAGAAGCGCTCTTAGCCCCCATTATCCCCCCTACTTGAGCCACTGCTAGTACATTCCCTTTTGAAATGTTCCCTTCCTTTATTTTTTCTAGGGTTTCTCTTTTCATTGAAATTGATCCAACTGCTATGGCTTCTCGAGCAGTATCGTTCTTTTCAGAAACATCCACCATTCTAGCTCTTCCTTCTTCATTAATGTGGGTAAGTTCCATTGTCTATCCTCCTATCTGATACATCATCTTGTCACTTCTGCTAACATTTTCTTCCACAATATGATGTTCAAAGGGTTTGTTATAAATTGCAGCTTTTATAGCATCAGTAAGTAACGCCTCATCCTCTAAGATTTCCTTTAAGTTTATTTCCTCCTTGGAATGAAGGCAGGGCTTAAGGGTTCCGTATGAGGTTAGTCTTAACCTGTTACAATCTAAGCAAAATTTACAACTTAAGGGGCTAATAAAGCCTACCCTTCCGCTTGCCCCTGGTAGCTTATATAGCTTGGCAGTACTACTTTTTTCCGTTTCTATTGGAATTAACTCAGGGTACATATTTAGCATTTCAATACAACTAATTCTACTTCTTTCATATAATTTTGTGCCCTCCCCTATAGGCATAAGTTCTATAAATCTTATATCTATAGGCATAGTTTTTGTCAGGTTAATTAAATCCTTAAACTCCTTATCATTAATCCCCTTCATCATAACTGTGTTTAGTTTTATAGGCGCTATACCTATCTTTATGCATTTATCTATACCCTCTAGCACTTTATCTAGGTTGCCTGTTCTGGTTATGCTTTTAAAGCATTCTTTATTTAAAGTATCAAGGCTAATATTAACCCTTCTAAGCCCAGCTTTTTTTAATTCTTCTGCCATATCGCTAAGTAAAATTCCATTTGTGGTGATTCCAATATCTTCTATTCCAGGTATTCTTGAGGTTTCATAAATTAGCCTTTCAATGTCTTTCATTACTAAGGGTTCCCCACCTGTGAATCTAATCTTTTTTATTCCAAGCTTAGCTGCTACCCTCACTATTTTTAAAATATCTTCAAAGCGAAGAGTATCAATGGATCTCATACTTTTGATACCCTGTTTTGGCATGCAATATATACACCTTAAATTACATCTGTCGGTAACAGATATTCTCAAATAATTAATGTTTCTGCCATATTTATCCCTCATGGTTCTTCCTCCCGGGCACATTCACTTGCTTCCCCCTTAAGTATACTAAGGCCATGTGGAATTATGGATAATATAAACTGCAAGTTTTCTACAGCACCTTTTGGACTTCCAGGAAGGTTAATTATTAGAGTTTTTCTTCGAATTCCTGCGATAGCCCTTGAAAGCATAGCCTTTGGAGTTATAGCAAATGCTTTAAGCCTCATTAACTCTCCAATACCAGGTACATATTTTTCTATTATGTTATAAGTCGCCTCTGGAGTAACATCCCTTTCCGAAAAGCCTGTTCCTCCATTTGTTAAAACTAAATCCACCTCAAGCTCATCACATAGATAAACGAGTTCCCTCTCTATTTCTTTTATTTCATCAGGAATCATTTTATAATAACTTACATCATACCCTTTAGCCTCTAGCTCCTCACTTAGAGCCGGACCTGTCCCATCCAATCTTTCCCCCCTAGCGCCCTTATCACTTATAGTCAATATTGCAGTTTTAATCATTCTCTTCAATCCTTATATAGATATTTTAATAGCCTATTACTAATTATATGTTGGTATATATTAGCCTAGACTTCTGTTTAACACATGTACCAAAAATGGTACAGTCATATTGTTATTATTAAAATATAGAAAATACAAAAACATAAAAAATATTGGAGGAAATGTTATGGAAAATTTATTTGTTTATGGAACATTAATGAAGGGTATGTGGAATCATAATTTTATTGAAAAGGAAAAATACATAGGAGATGGTAAACTCATAAACTATGGTTTATATAGTGTTAGAACCTTTCCAGGAATTAAAGAAAAGACTGGAGCTATGGTTAAGGGTGAACTCTACAAAATAAGCAGTAAAACTTTAAAAAAGATAGACAAACTCGAAAGGGAGGGAAGCTTATATAGTCGAAAATATGTAAAGCTTTATCATGAAGGTAAAATTACTAAAGCTCATATTTATGTGTGGAATTCTGCAGTTAACTCTAAGGATTATGTACCTTATAATGTTATGCCCTGGGAGAAGGTTTGATTTGTTTAAATATTAATTGCTTTTATACGAAAATATAAGTATAGTTATATCATTAAATGGTTTATCATGTCGAATTATGCAATTTATATGAAAGGTATACTCGGATGAATGATAAAAGTAACAATATCGATAAAAGCATATATGACCTTGTTTCAATTATAAAGTTAATGACCTTGGCTTTTATTTCACTAATAATAATAACCCCGATTATAGAGAAAAATTCAAATCCCTTTGAGTCCTTTAATAAAATGACCTATATCTTTATTCTTATAGTAATTTTAGCATTTGCTATCATTTATTTACTTTGGGCATATTTATATCTTAAGATTTGGGAGTCTCCACATAGAATTATTTATCAAACAATAGAAAATTATTTATTTATAGCGATTTTAACAATATTAATTATTTCCTCTAACTCAAATACAAGTGAATATAAATATCTGTTTATATTCACAATTATTTCAACAACTTTAGGATTAAACAAAAGGCAAGGCTTAATTATTGCTACGGTATCTTCTTTTATTGTATTGTCTATAGATTTAATTTATACACCTAAGATGGCTGTAAATGTTTATTTCGAAAATGATTTAATAATAGTATCGCTTTTTCTGATTATAGCGTTGGTTTTAGGACAATATGCTCAAATCGAAAAGGACAGAAGAAGGCTATTGGAATTAGAAATGAAGGAACAATTAGAAGAACATAAACACATTGAAACCCAATTATTGAAAAATGATTCTCTTAGTAACTTATTAATTGATAACTTCTCCGATGCAATATTGATTCATAATGGTAATAAGGGGATAATGTATGCAAATAAAAATGCTTTGAAACTATTAGGAGTTACTGCAAAAGAGATAGCAGGAAAATTGATTTTTGAGTATGAAGATAAAAATGATACCGATAGTATAAATAGTGCATATATAGATATATTGAAAAAGAGGGAACTTGAAATATCTTTTGAAGAAATAATGATAGACAGTAAAGGCGTTAAATCTAATGTTAGAAACACCTCTACTTATTATTTGTACCAAAACGAAGCTGCTATATTAACAATATTTAGAGACGTTAAGCCCATAATTCAGCTGCAGAAGCTCAGAAGAGATGCAGTAGAAAACCTTGAGCTATTAAATCAATCAATTGAATATGGCAAACTTGCAACCGATTTTTTTTCTAATATATCTCATGAATTAAAAACCCCCTTATGTGTTTTGTTTTCATCCTTACAGTTATTAAACCTATATAATGATAATTTTGATCCCGAAATCACTAAAAAGAAGAAAGAATACCTTGCAGTAATGAAGCAAAATTGCAACAGATTATTGAGGCTAATTAACAATTTATTAGATATAAATAAATATGACGCAGGGTTCATTATCCCTCATATGCAAAAGGGAGATATTGTTGGTGTCCTAGAGGGTATTACGACGTCAATAGTTCCTTATGCTGAAATAAGAAAGGTAACAACCATTTTTGATACTAATGTAGAAGAAAAGGTAATCGCCTTTGATACAGAAAAGATAGAAAGAGTATTTTTAAATTTATTTTCAAATTGTTTAAAATTTACTAATGAAGGAGGTTTCATATACGTAAATGTAGCAGCCGTTGATGAAAATGCTGAAATTATTATTTCTGTTAGAGATACAGGCATAGGCATACCCGAGGATAAAAAAAATCACATATTTGAGAGATTTGGACAAGTTGATAAATCTTTTAAAAGGAATTCTGAAGGAACAGGCATTGGTTTATCTATAGTAAAATCCTTTATAGAACTTCACGGAGGTAAGATTGAACTTAAAAGTGAATTAGGTATTGGAAGTGAATTTATCATTACACTCCCTACGGGCATAATTGAAAGCAATATTCTTACCGACGATGAGATTGAGGATGATATATCAGAAAAAGTTGACAGAGAATTAGCCGACCTATAATGAAAATATAGGAGATATTTACATGATTAAATTAACACTATTAGAAATGCTTTTACGTGGTATACCTGAGGCTTTTATATTTATATGGGCTACATACATATTATCCAAAACCAAGTTTAATTCTAAAAGATGGTTTATATCTGGATTAACACTTGGAATAGCGGGATATTTTATACGATTGTTACCAATAAGTTTAGGTATTAATTCCATCTTAAGTATAATCTTAATGATTGTTTTAAGTATCTTAATAAGTAAGATGACTTTTAAAACTGCTGTATCTGTTTGCATGGCAGTTATGGTGATAGAATTTATTAGTGAATTTTTAAATATGATTTTAATACAATACGTTTTAAAGCTTGATATAAAATATATAATGAATAATCTTGAATTAAAACTTATATGGACACTTCCATCTCTTATATTTACTTGTTTAATAATAATTTCAATTTACTATATTGGAAAAAGAAGGAAAATTATATCTATTTAGTATAATTCCCTTAGCTCTTCAATTTTCTCCTTGATGGTTTCTCGAAGGAAATCAGGATACAATACCTCTGCTTTTGTACCAAAACCAAGAATCCAGGCAAGGAAACCCTCACCAATATTTACATCTGCACTCAATTTAAAATGTGTTCCTCCAAGCTTTCGGATAGTTACATCTACTCCCATCCTATCGATTATGGTATTTAGTAAATCTCTAGAGAACTTAATTTCCACCTTAGTTTTGTCTCCAGAAAACATTTTAAAACTGCGCCTTATATACTCCACCAGATTAAGTCCACTATCATAGCCGGATACCTTGTAGATTTCCTTTCTTTTTTCGTCAATTATTTTTATATCATGCATCCTATCTACCCTATAATTAGAAAGATTATCATACTTATCATGGCTTCCTATTAGATAGTAAAAATCCTCATTCCAGCATAGATCATAAGGGTTTATTGTATATATATAGCCCTCCATCTTTAATACTAGATTTTTGTCAAAATCATATTCATAGTATTGATAGGTTATCTTTTTATTCTCGCTTATGGCCCTATTAATTTTATCTATATTATAATAAAATTCTTCATTGTGGCATTTAATTCTACCTTCAAAGGTTACCCTATTTTTAAGCCTAGACGCTGAGCTTTCACTGGTAAGATGGAGAAGCTTCTGGGACAAATCCTTTGATTTCTTTGTGGTGAGACATCTAGAGGACAATATAGCGTCCATAAGAAATCTTATTTCTGTTTCGTCAAACTCTCTAGAGCGCATAAAATAGCCTTTCCTGTTTTCTTCAAAGGTAGATATATCATATCCGAAATCCATAAGTTCCTTTATATCTTTGTAAACAGCTTTTCTTTCAGCAGTTATGCCCTGTTTTTCTAATTCTTCGATGATACTCCCCATAGTCAAGGTATTATCCTCATCAGATTTTTTATATAATATATCTAATAAGTTAAGCAATCTAGATCTTGATTTTGAGCCTTCCATTTTATCCACTTCCCATATTCAAGGATTTTATATTTAATATTCTACATAATTATCGATAATCCTTCATATTTATCTTATATAGCAAAGTATACGTGGAATGAAATTTTCCAATTAATATTTATACTCTGTAACAGATTTTTACATCTTATTTATAAAATTTCTGATATAATAATTTTAAATGATACTATATTAAGTGGGTGATTAAGATAGATAGAACAGAAGCAGAAGTATTGCTGGAAACTTTGACAAAATTAAAGCTTGATATGGAAGTGAGTGCAGCCAAAAGAAAAGTTAAGCTTTTTACTTCTCTTACTGAGGACACCACTCTACTAGGAATGTTAAATAGACAAAATAAAAAATTTTTAGATGATTTGAGGAGAATCCTCATGCTGGAAGGGGTGAGCACCCTTAAAAAAGCAGAGCTTTCAAAGGTTTTAGAAAACGAATTAAAAGAGCACCTTAAAGAGATCTTCATGGAACTTGACATGCTTTCTTATAATATAATGAAAAAGGCTGCTTTAAATGCAGGCTTAATTAAGGAGAATGAAGTTCTTTCCTTAAAGCTTATGGAGCTATACGAGATAGGGTTGATTTTCCCTGCTAGTAAAGAAGAATTTGACATGTGTTTTGTTATTCCATCAGATACCTTGGAAGATATAAAAAACTTAATTAACGATTTTGAAATAATTAGTGCAATTAAACTTAGTGATAAAATTTGTAGCATTTCCCGGGGAATATTGTTTTATTATGGCGCCTTAGATACGGATACGTTAATTAATATGGTGGTAAACTTCCTAAATCTTAAAATTGATTCTACAAATTTAGCGCAAATTATATATAGAAATATAGCTAGGGCTAACGAGCTTGGAAATGATTTTTGCTTTAGTCCTGAGGTTTTAGATCCTGAAAAGATTATAGAAGAGCAAACCAAAAGGTCCTCTATTGCGTATTTACCCCTTACCTTAAAGGATGTCCTTGTTGCAGGTAAGGAGGGTTACCAGACCCCTTGGAACCAATTCGATAAAAAGCTTTACAGCTTTATCCTTGACAATTTTGACATAACTGCTGAGGAAACCACCGAAGAAATAGATTGTCTCATTGATGATTTCAAAAATGGAGTGGATTTTAATACTACCTTAAAGACCTTAAGAGCTGGTTATGATTTCAGAGATCTATCGCAGCTACAGGAAATGATGGATTTACTAGTACTTCAATATAATAATTGTAGCCAATATATATTAAAAGGCCATAGCCCTTCGGCGGTTAAGCCAAAGGCCAAGGATAAGTCTTAATCAAGGATAAAGGGAATCAAAATCTTACCAGGAATTTGTCTTCTTCTATATCTATGCTGCAGCTTCCACCCTCTCTTAATTTGCCAAATAAAATTTCATCCACAAGGAGTGTTTTAAGCTCTGAATTAATTATTCTTATTATCTCCCTGGCACCAAATTCTCTGGAGGTGCCTTTTTTTGCTAGATATTCTAAACATGCGTCAGTAAATTCCATCTTCACTTTTTTACTTGTCAGCTTTTCCTTAAAAGTCGTCAGTTCTTTTTTCGCAATATCTTTGGCCATCTGGCTATCTATATGGTTAAAGACTACTACTCTGTCTAGTCTATTTCTAAACTCAGGTGAAAATATTCTTTTTACCTCTTCTATTATGGCCTCTTCTTCTATCTCCCTTTCTCCAAAGCCTACCATCCTTTTGCCTACATTTTTAGACCCCGCATTTGAAGTCATGATTATAATAACATTTCTAAAGTCAGCTTTCCTTCCTTGACTATCCGTAAGAGTTGCATAATCCATCACCTGAAGTAGCACATTTAAGATGTCTTGATGGGCCTTTTCTATTTCATCTAACAGGAGCACGCTGTGAGGTTTCTTTCTTATAGCATCTATTAACATACCACCTTCCTCATAGCCCACATAACCTGGAGGAGCCCCTATTAGCTTTGATGCAGCATGTTTTTCTCCATATTCGCTCATATCAAACCTTATAATGTCCACCCCTAGGGTTTTTGCAAGGGTTTTTGCAATTTCAGTTTTACCAACTCCTGTAGGCCCCACAAATAGCATAGTCCCAACTGGCTTGTTCTCATCCTTAAGACCAGCTCTTGAGAGCTTGATGCAGCTTGCCACCTCTTTAATCGCAGTGTCTTGCCCAAAAATATTTTCTTTAAGCACGATCTCCAGTCTTTTAAGGGAATCTATTTCCTTATGTTCCACTGTCTTCCTTGGAATGTTACATACCTTAGCTATAATCTCTTCTATTATTCTTTCATCTACCACTGGAGCGTCTGCAAATGGCAGCATATCTCCAATAATAATTGCATCAGTTGCTCCTTCTTTTACTTTTATAGCCATGTAGGCCCCTGCTTCATCTATAATGTCTATAGCTTTATCTGGGAGGAACCTGTCGTTCATATATTTATCACTTAGTATAACTGCACTTTCAATGGCCTCCTTGGTATAGATCACCTCATGGAAGCTCTCGTAATTTTTCTTTAGGCCTTGAAGTATTTGAATTGTTTCCTGAAGTGTTGGTTCCTTCACCTCTATGGTCTGAAATCTTCGACTAAGACCCTTATCCTTTTCAAAATGCTTTTTGTAATCCTCAAAGGTTGTAGATCCTATAAATCTTATCCGTCCCTCAAGAAGGTATGGTTTTAAAAGGTTAGAAGCATCAAGGGTGCCTCCGCTTAAGGCTCCTGCTCCAACTAGATTATGAATTTCATCTATATAAACAATAGGATTTTCTAGGTCCTTAAGCTCCTCTAAAATTTTCTTTAATCTTTCTTCAAAATCACCTCTGTATTTGGTTCCTGCTAGCACCGAGGCAATATCCAAGGAAAATATTTCAGCATTTTTTAATTTCTCTGGGACTCTTCCTTCTGCTATAAGCTTTGCTAGTCCTAGCGTTATGGCAGTTTTACCTACCCCTGGCTCACCTATGTGAATGGGATTGTTTTTGTTTCTTCTGCATAGCACTTGAATGGTCCTTTCAAGTATAGCCTCTCGTCCAATTAGAGGATCTCTATATTGATTTTCTTCTAGTGCAAGCATAGTCAGGTTTTGTGTGAACTTACTATAGTACTTTTGCATCTCACCTTTTGCCTCTACTTCACTTTCTGTAATCTGAGATAACTGCAATAATATATCTCTTTTATTTATCCCTTGCTCTCTTAAGTAATAATTAGCATAGCTTTCTTCAAGATCGAAAATTGCTGATATAATATGTTCTACACCAATTAACTCTTTGCCACTACTTAGAACCTGCTTACTAGCGTTTATTATTATCTGTTGAAAACCAACACTTTCTTGTGGCTGCTTATCTGTGCTTTTATTTATATATTCCTTTATGTAACCTTTTAGTTTTAATTTTAGCTCTTCTATATTACCTCCGCAGTTTGTTATTGCCTCGGATACTCTTTCATGAAACATTGCTCCATAAAGCAAATGCTCGGGCGACACAAATTCATCCTCATTAGCTCTTGCTTCTGCATAAGCTCTCAAGACTATACTTTTCACATCATCTGATACTCTCATTTTTCTACCTCCTCTAAAGCTAATTTAAAAGGAAAATCTTGTTTTTTTGCTGATGTAATGGCTAAAGACATTTTTGTTAAGGCTATATCATAAGGGTATATCCCTGCGATCCCCTGACCCTTTTCATGAACTGATAGCATTATGTAATTTGCCTCCTCAATTGTCTTATTAAATATATCAAAAAGCACCGCCACCACAAACTCCATGGTAGTAAAATCGTCATTAAACATTATAACCATATATAGCTTTGGCTCTATTAGCTTAGCCTTATTTTCTTCAATTGCCTTTATTTGCGGTTCAATAGTTTCCTGTACCAAATGTTCTTTCAAACTGCATACCTCCCATTCTAATTGGTATTATTATGTTTAATTATACTCTAGAGGTGCAAAAGTTTCCATTAAGTGTTTATTATATTTATGCCCCTGGGCTTCCAAAGACAATCATTGTCTGAGCCAGGATATATGTTACCATTATAAAGACCTCTGCCCTGATCCTCCCCTCTTTACTTCCTTTAAATTCTGATAGGGCAAGCTGTGTGTCTGAAAATACGAAGAAAACAGAGCCTATAAAGGCAAGATAAGCTCTTCCATATCCAGCACCGTGACTTCCTTGTACTAAATATAAAAGGCAGGTATAGCTCATAGTAAGTAGGGCTGTCATATAAATAAAGGCTTCTGCCTTTAAAGTTTTTAGGTTAGGACGTAAAAACTTATAAATTACAATAAAGTATATAATATAAGGTAACAGGAATAAATATATCTTTGGTGAAAAGTTAGAGGTCTTGGTGAAGCTTAAAAAGGCCCCTATATAAAATATGTGCCCTGCTAAAAAGGATAATAAGCCCTGAACAAAATATCTTTTTCTTGCTATTAGAAATATATCTCCAAGGTAACCAAAGCTTAAAGCTAAAATTATGTAAATGCTTGGTCTTGAATATGACAAAATATAAAGCGCCAAAAGTATTGGCATAAGAAAAGCCTTTGTAACACCCCCCATAAGTCTATTCTCCTTAACTATGGCACATACATTACCCAGAGAAAAGACCACTAAAAAAATCCATAAACACAGCTTAATATAATCATTAAACACTGTGTGACCATCACCAAACTTTAATTACTTATATTAACAGTATACCCATATATTATTATTTTATTAATAGTTTCTTAGTAAATCCTCTAGTGTATCCCTTCTTCTTATAAGTTTCACACTACCATCTTCCTTAATTAATATTTCAGCAGGTCTTAATCTACTATTATAATTAGAGCTCATAACATATCCATAGGCTCCAGCATCCAAGATCCCAAGGATGTCCCCCTCTATAAGCTTTGGTAGTACTACATTCTCCGAAATAATATCCCCACTCTCGCAGATATTTCCCACAACCGTAACCTTTTCCACTTTAGTATCGGTGGCTAGGCCCCCCTCCCTATATACTTCAATATCGTGATGAGAGTTATACATTACAGGCCTTGCGAGTACATTGAAGCCTATATCTGTTCCTATATATTTTCTTCCGTAGTTCTCCTTAATTGTATTAACAGTGCCTAAAAGCACAGAGCACTCAGCTGGTATGAACCTTCCTGGCTCAATTCTGATTTTAATCCTTTTCCCATAGGAAACCGTCCAAGTCTCTATTATTTTATTCAGCTCGAATCCTAAACTATCTAGGTCTAAAGGAGCCTGACCCTCCTGCTTTTTATAGGGAATACCAAAGCCTCCTCCGATATCCACAAAGGAAAGGTCCTTAAAATTATCTGCTAGCGAAAATATAGCCTTGACGCTATCTAAATATGCAATGCTATCCATAAATAGTGATCCAATATGCTGATTTATCCCAATAAGCTTCAGGTTATATTCCTTGAGTATTTCTAAAACCTCTTCAATAAAAATAGGATCCACACCAAACTTTGTTTCTTTTCCTGCAGTTACTACCTTCTTGCTATGGCCTGCCCCAATGCCTGGGTTAAATCTAATTGAAACCTCCCCACCTGGGCTTAGTTCTCCAAAAAGTTTTAGCTGAGACACTGAGTCAACGCTTATTGATACCCCTTGTCCGATTGCATAAGCCATTTCTTCTCTGGAAATATTATTAGAAACAAAAAATATTTGCTCTGGGGTAAAGCCAGCCTTAAGTTGTACAAATATCTCCCCTTGAGACATAGCATCTACATCTAGACCTTCTTCTCTCACTATCTTCATTATATGTATATTACTATTTGCTTTAGCGGAATAGCTCACATGAAAATTTTCATAAGGAATCAGATGCTTAAGTTTTTTACAATTATATCTTAATATTCTTTCATTATAAACATACAAGGGACTTCCATATTCTTTTATTAGCTCTATTGGATTTAAGCCCTGATAAATATTCATATCTTTTGTAACTTTAGTAAATTTTTGCATTTTTATCTCTCCCTATAGTATAATTCTCAAATATCTATTATAATTATTATAAAAAATATTTGTCATTGTTAGAAGTGACAGTTTTTACATTTTTGATAGGTACAGTTGGAGGTAGCTATATGCTGGAAATAACACCAAAGCTAAATAGTAAAGACAAGGATCCTTTATATATTCAGCTATATAAATATTTAAAGGGGGAAATTCTACTTGGAAATATTGGAGCGCTTGTGAAGTTGCCCTCCATAAGAGGTTTATCCAAAACCTTAGGCTTAAGCAAAAACACTATTGAGGCTGCCTATGAGCAGCTTATTGCTGAAGGCTACGTAAAAGCTAGAAGTCGATCAGGCTTATATGTGGAAGCAATACAAAAAGATTCTATTACTTCGGTAAAGCTACCTGGACAATACCCTTTGGAGATAGCGGAACATATAATCTCAAAGTATGATTTTACCAGCGGGCAAATAGATTTGGACTTGTTTCCTTTTAAGGACTTCCAGAAAATACTTTCAAGAACTGTTGATCGGGAGGCAAAGGAGCTTTTATCTTATGGAGAGCATAAGGGAGATTATGGTCTAAGAGTGGAAATAGCAAAGCATCTTCATTACTCCCGAGGGGTTACCTCCTCCCCAGAGCAAATATTGATTTCCTCTGGTTCCCAGCAATCCTTGAGTATGCTTAGCCATATTATATTAAAGCTTCATAAAATAATATCCGGAGTCAATGCAAACATTGACTCCGGATATAAAGACATTGCCTTTGAAGAACCTGGTTATGTAGGAGCAAAGGAGGTTTTTAATCATTTTGGTTTTAAGGTATTACCTATTAATTTAGAGGAGGATGGACTAAATCTAAAGCTTCTTAAGGACACAAGGGCAAAGCTTGTATATGTAACCCCTTCCCACCAATACCCCTTTGGAATGGTTATGCCTATAGGAAAAAGGCTTGAACTACTTCAATGGGCTGTTGACAACTGTGCTTATATCCTGGAGGATGATTATGATGGGGAGTTCAGATATAGAGGAAAGCCTGTCCCTTCTCTTCAAGGTTTAGATACAAAGGAAAGGGTTATATATTTAGGAAGTTTTTCAAAATCCCTCATGCCT
>Ga0209125_1002474_pt1 | contig 14167 bp, 12 predicted proteins | sample BarGraIncub1131A_FD_184503 | JGI IMG/M metagenome (GOLD analysis project Ga0209125, IMG submission 184503) | Arctic peat soil microbial communities from Barrow, Alaska - Barrow Graham LP Incubations 11-31A (SPAdes) (version 2) | ecosystem: Environmental > Terrestrial > Soil > Wetlands > Peat... | reverse complement strand
TTAAGCGATTCAATTATAGCATGAAATTAAGGGGGTCATTGTTTTTTGCATCTAAAAAGCTCTGTAACCCTTGATATATAAGGAATAAATCAAAAAAGGAGTGTAAAAAATTTTACACTACCTAAATTAATTTGGAGGTAGTTTATATGAAACGGGGAGAAAGAATAAGAGGAGCACTGTTTGGAGTAGCCTGTGGAGATGCCTTAGGTGGAACTCTTGAATTTACATCAAAATCAAAAGGGGAAAAACTTTATGGCTATCATAAAGAAATTATTGGTGGAGGAGCAATGCATTTAAAACCAGGGGATATAACAGATGATACTATAATGACTATGGCGGTGGCAGAAGGAATAATTGAAAATCCTGAAAATCCCATTGAAGCCATAGGTAGAAGGTTTGTGGATTGGTATTTGACAGGGCCTATAGATATAGGGAACACCTGTAGTGACGCCATATCAAAATATATTCAGAGTGGAAGCTGGGAAGCCGCCTCCCTTTATGTAGATAAAATTACTGGTGGTAGGACCGCAGGAAATGGAACCTTAATGAGGTGTATAGCCCCAGCTCTATTTTATAGAGGTTATGAGAAAATGATTAGCGTAACTAGAGCTCAATCTGAAATGACACATTATGATAAACAAGCCTCGGAGGCTTGCACTTTGTATAATACAATCATTTATAAATATTTAGCGGGAGAAGATAAGGAAAAAGCAGTTTTAGATACTCTCAAAGAGAACAAGAAATATGAAAGTGTTTTCCAAATAAATAAAGATGAATTGCATCCTTCCGGTTATGTAGTAGATTCTTTCAAGTGTGCTTTGTGGGCATTCCTTAATCATTCTAATGTGGAAGATATAATATGTGCAGCGGTTAATCTTTATGGTGACCCAGATACAATTGGAGCTATTACTGGTGGACTAGCGGGCACCTATTATGGTTATAATGCCATCCCTGAGAGGTGGAGGAATAAGCTAATAGTTAAGGAAAAACTTATGTTAATTTCGGAAAAACTGAATCAGGATTAGAATAAATAGAAAAGGAGGCAAATAAGTTGAATTCACTCACTAAATTAGCTTCATTTAAAAAGATTCTTCAAGTTATAGGAATTTATTCCTTGCATGGATTCCACTAATTTTGTCTGCAATAATCGCATATACTTACATCTTCAAGATGCGTAGTGGCTTTAGAACCATATTTTTACTATTACTCGGGGTTATATGGGTTGCCTTTTATCCTAACTCCCCCTATATAGTAACTGATTTTATTCATTTAAGTGGAGTAAAATATTATTTTGACAATTTAGGCTATAGTATGAACATTCTATTATGGTATGATTTCATAATGATTGCTTTACTTATTTTAACTGGGTTTTTGTGGGTGGAGTATTATTTTTAAGCAGCTTTGGAATATATTTGGGAAGATTTATTCGTTGGAATAGTTGGGATAATATATTTAGCCCTTTATTATCTTACAAATCTTAATGAATACTATAGTTCTATTAACAAAATCAGGGAAACAGAATCGAGTTAATTTAAGTCTGTTTGAATAATTATATCACCATTCTTTAACGAAATAACTGTTTTTTCATTAATGTTTACTAAGATACCATCATATTTAGTTTCTTTTTGCGTAGATAATTCTTTTATAGTACCTATCAAGCTATCGTTAACATAGATTTTTCCATTTGAGGATACAAAAATTGAAGCTTGGCTTACTGGCTTGTATAAAGTGTAGCTTTTCCAGTTTTCAGTTGAAGCTTTTAACTCACCGTAATAAACAGCAGTAACTTGGTCATTTACTAATTTCCCAACATATACATAGCTGCTTTTATCAATATCTATCAATGAATATGCTGAGACACCTTCTATATTTAATGGATTTTTGCTAGTTCCAAAATAGATTTTTTTATTTAGAGAATCTTCATAAACAACTTCATCATACAAATTAGAAACTTTTATTTTGCCAATATGGCTTGTTGCTAAGGCTAATTTTTCAATAGGCAGAGCAACATCAACTCTATAAATATTAGAATCAGTACTGTTTATGGATATCTTAGGATAGGTTATTGTATTAGTTACGTTAAAGGCAATATCAATTATATCAGCATTAGCGGTTGAAGCAGTAATATAAACTTCTCTGTCGTTCATATAATCCTTTGTTTCTCTTTTCATATTATTTTTAACATCATAGGAATAGAATTTTATAATATTTCTCCCATTATTAATTTGATTTTCAGCAATAATTATTATATCTCTGTCACCCAGCCATTTGTGGAAGGACTTATTTGATTTTGGATCCAATAGTATTTCGTTTTTTTCTCCCGTGGAGGTGCTAACAACATTTAAGGTTTTATCTGTGTAATAAGTAATATATTTACCATCATAAGAGGCTTGTATATCTTTTACATCTGAGGGTACCTTAAGCTCAATATATTTGAGAATTGGTGCTTCTATTTTTGTTATAGGTTTATAACTTATAACTTCTTTATCTGAAAAATAATAATTATTCACAAATATTAATAATATAGACTGGATTATTAGTGACAAGGCTACCCCAATTGTAATAGTCTTAGCTAACTTCATATTATAAACTCCTTAAATGTTAATTTTTCTATTTTTCAGCATATATAATTGTTGGTAGTGACCTCTCACCTAACATATTACTTGGATTATTAATTATTTCACCTTTAAAATACATAGTTGTAGATGCGCCACCGTCCATGCACATAGCATTTTCAGCACCCAAATCCAACATAACTTGCTGAATATCCTTCAAGCTAGCGCCTAATTCAAAGGCCTGCCTACCATCTACTGCTAAAAAAATTATATCACCATTTTTTCTCTGACCAATAGCAGTTCTTGGATTTACTCCCATAACAGTGGTTGCTGAAATATAGGGGGATCCATTTACCACAAGTGTAGGACTGAAGGTTAAAGCTTCCTTTACCTTCATATTTATAAGATCATTGATACTATAGGGACCTCCAACGATTAGATGTCCCTGATCATTTATCCCCATTGTACAGGGCATTTTCGCATCATAATTAACATTTTCAGTTGGATATATAAGCTTACCCCCAGTCATAACAATCCCTATTGGAATGCCTCCGATACCTGATCCGATTTTACCGTTAGGAGAGGTATCATTAAATCCCCCCCCATTAATAGCTGCTATAGCATTATTGTCTGAAGCCATTTTACTGGTGGTTTCGCCAATAGTCATTAACTGAGAAGAGTACCCCACCTTAACTTTAAAAGGGTTATGAACAATGATTACCTTACCATGAAATTTTTTACCTTTTAACTCTATCACTTCAGTTGAATTATCATCTTCAGAGGCTTGAACAGTATTCATATTTTGATTAACAACTTCTGCAGTAGCATTAGTTGCTTTGGCTTCAACACCCATAATCTCATCGATTTTAGCAGTTGATAAAAATAGTTTTGCAATATATTTATGATTCATCGTAGCCATAGAAGTGGTAACAATGATATTTCTTACCTTTGTAAAGGGGCCATAAAAAAGATAAAAAGGGAAAATTATTACTGTGAAAATTATAAAAAAAGTAATAAATAATAAAACCTTTTTCAGTCGCTTATTTTTCTTAGTTTTCTTATTGATAGAGACATCCCTATTCATAGTATAACCATCCTTTTAATTATAAAATTACCAATATCTAAAAGTACAGGATTGTACATATTTTAACACATCTATTATATAATAGCCTATTTTCACATTAATTCATATTAAATCATTAAGCATCTAAGTTTTATATTTGAGAGGAGTATGAGTGGTGGTATCTGTTTTTATAGGTGCAGAGTTATTATTCATATATTTCACCTTATACAGACGATTCAAAAAGATCCATGTGACTTTGACAGAAGATGGAATAATATACAATAATGCTAAAGGCGAAATAGTAATTCCTTATGAAAAAATTGGGCCAATGATTGCCATCTTAATTCCTGAAATAATTTTTGGAATAAAACTGGCAAAAGGAGCATCTAAAGAAAGCTTTTCAGTTCCAGAAAGAGATAAACAATTTGAAAACTTAATATATAAGTGGGCTATTGGAATTTATACGATTATTTATTTTATAGTGCTAATAATACTATGTCTTAAATAAGTTATATAAAAAGAGTGGAATATAATTCATATTCCGCTCTTTTTTTTAAGGCATTTATATTGTTGAATATTGGGTTCGAGCTATTATTTCATCTTGCAGTACTCGATCAAGGGTAACAAAGTAGGCACTGAAACCGGATACCCGCACAATGAGATCTTTATAATCCTCAGGAGCCTCTTGAGCCTTTATCAAGGTTTCATGATCAATAACATTAAATTGAATCTCTAAGCCACCTAACTTAAAGTAAGTATTAATGAGATACTTGAAAGCTAATCTGTGTTTATTATTATTGAAAAATGATGGGTGAAACTTCAAATCAAGAACCATTCCATTGCCTAAGACCCTATGGTTAATTTTCGTTATAGATTTAATTACAGCAGTTGGACCAATTACATCTGCTCCTTGAACTGGGGAAAGTGCATTAGCAAGAGCTACACCCTTTAACCTTCCATCAGGAAGGGCACCGGTGAGCTTCCCCATATAAGCATGAGTTTCCACCGTATAAAGACCAGATTGAAAACGTCCCCCCCGTGGATTAACATAGTTATCAATTTGAATGCAAAAATCATCTGTCAGTTCTTTTAAAATAGTGTCTGCTTCCTTATCATCATTACCAAACTTTGGACACTTTGTTTTTAGCTCCTTAAGGAGTTTTTCTGACCCAATAAAATTATTATGAAGTATATCTGAAAATTCAGTTAAGGATAACCCATTTTCTTTATAAATAACATTTTTAATAGCGGCTAGAGAATCAGAAACATTAGCCATACCACAACCATTCACAGTAGTTAAATTGTATATTGTACCCCCACCAGTTACATCAATCCCTTTTTCTAAACAGCCAGTCATAGTTGAAGAAAGAAAGGGAGTAGGCCAATGTTTTGAGTAGTGTTTATCAAAGAGATTTATGCAGCTCATGCCTAAGTCAAGAAAATAAAAAAAGTCTTTTTTAAACCACATATAAAACTCCTCAAAGGATTTAATATCTTTTAGTATAGGGGAATAAGGTGACTTCATAGACTCACCAGTAATTGAACAAACACCAGCATTAAGCATCAAGTCTAAGACCTTTGCCCAATTTATCCTGAAGCCTTCTGTGTGAGAAAACTCCTTTCCAGGTATTGATATCTCAACGCAACCAACTATTCCATAGCCTTCGGCGTCTTCCTTAGATATACCTAGACGCTCTTTAGCCTCTATAGCGACCTCATCATTGAAAAGGGCTGGAAAGCCAATACCTGTTTCAATTAGTTTTTGGATTTCCTCCCAGAAATCTTCAGGAATAGTTTCATGCCATCGTACGGACAAAAGTGGTTGATCTATCATAAGTAATCTACTTGCTTGTAGGCAGATAAAAGATAGGTCATTAACTTCATATTTACCTTTAGAACTATAGCCCCCTAAGGTAACATTTTGATAGCCTTTTCTTAAGCCACCAAACTTTATCCATAGAGCTTGAATTATTTCACTTGCCTCTTCATAGGTTAAGATTCCTTCAGCCATATCCTTTGTATAGAAGGGATATAAATATTGATCTAATCGTCCCAGTGACATGGAACCACAGTATTGCTCATATATTACAATTTCATGAGTTATCCAAAGCAGTTGTACCGCTTCAAAGAAGGTTCTAGGTGCATTTAAGGATACCCACTCGCAGGCAGTAATTATCCTCTCCATTTGATGCTTATAGACCTCTGATATGCAAGCTTCACCTATTTCTCTTGCCTTTGCCCCGTAGCGCAAAGCATAGTTGGAAGCAGCTTCACATATTACTAGAGAAGCTTGTGCAAAATCTTTTTTTGACTCCATACCATTATTTAATTGATTTCTAGCTGAGGCTATAAGTGAACCGAAACCTTTCTTAAGAATTGTAGCATAGCCGGCAATCACATGACCGCTTGGACCCCTTTGATACATACCAATCCTCATGCCTATAAGAAACTGTTCTAATTGAGCCTTAACTTCACTATTCTTTTCTAAAACAGGCTCTTCTGCAAAAAGAGTATTAACTTCCTCCAGAGCTCCAGAGGGTGTGGAATAGGTGCAATCACAAAATTGAGCATGTCCTGCAAGAATATCATCAAAGCTCAGGATTATTTCATTTTCATGTAGGAAGGAGGATAGACATTTTGCAAGCCTAACTACTTTTGGCTCTTCTATAGTTTCATTAAGGACACGCTCAAACACATCTTTACGTAATACAAACATAGTTTCACTGAAATTGTTATTCTCTTTCAATTTAAGCTTTTGTATTCTAGTGCTTAACTCATTTAAACTCTTAATTATAAATCACCCCTTCAAATTTACCTTTTAATATTTAATCCTTTTCTATCAAAAATATCAATTAAGCTATTCATTAATTCTTCAGTTGGAGGTTTGATACTGGTAAGTTTATACTCCATTCCCACACTCTTATATTTTCCTTCTCCCAGGTTATGATAAGGGAGGAGCTCAATACTATCAATAAACTTTAGCTTCTCGATAAAGTCTGCAGTTTCATTAATATCTTCAGTGCTGCTATTGATACCTGGAATTATGGGTATTCGTATCCATATTTTTTTCCCAATATCTGATAGCTTTATTAAATTACTCAATATTAGGTCATTATCAACACCAGTTGCAGCTTTATGCTTGTTCCTATCAAACAGTTTCATATCATATAAAAACAGGTCCACATATGGAAGTACAGTCTCAAAGACTTTCCAGGGAACATTCCCAGCTGTATCCACTGCAGTATGCAAATCCTGATTTTTACATTGCTTAAGCAATGCTCCTGCAAAATCCCTTTGTAGAAGGCATTCTCCCCCGGAAAGAGTTACTCCTCCACCAGAAGTCTCATAAAAGGGTCTATCCTTTTCTATTTCCTTAATTACTTCTTCCACAGACATAGTTTTACCTGTGGATATTAGTGCTCCTGTAGGGCAATGTTCAATGCAATTTCCGCAGCTTTCACATAAATCTCTTAAAAGTATTCTTTCACCGTTTTTTATAGCATGGACATGATTAGGACAAGCCTTGCTACAGTTTCCACACAAATTGCATTTTCCCTCTAAAAACTGTAGATCTTTGCCAGGGCGAATTGTTTCTGGATTATGACACCATAAACAATGCAAATTACATCCCTTAAAAAAAACTGTAGTACGAATTCCAGGACCATCATCTATAGAAAATTTTTGTATATTCGATATCATACCTTCCATGAATCTAATCTCCTTATATGATAAATGTTTCATAGCTTAATTACTTGGTGGCGCTGTAGATTCTCTTATTATAAATTTTGTTGGCAAAACTATCATCCTTGGAACAGGATTGGAACCATCTAAAATATTTTTCATTAAAAGTTCACCACCGGTTTCTCCCATGGCATAAATAGGTTGAGACACAGTAGTCAAAGCAGGATTAAGTAGTTTGGAAATACTGATATTATCAAAACCTATTATTGATATATCTTTAGGTATACTCAACTTTTTTTCCTTTATAGCCAAATATGCTCCAGAAGCAATATAATCATTCATTGCCTGTATTGCAGTAGGAGGCTCTGGTAACTCTAATAATTCTTTTGTCATTATATAACCCATATTCTCCTTGTTATTATATAAAGCGTTACATTCTTTTGAATATTCTCTTATATATTCTTCTTTAATTTGAATATTATTTAGTTGCAACATTTCTGTATATCCTTTATATCGTTCCTTACATCCACGAAGATCGAAACAAATAAAAGCAATTTTTTTATGGCCTAAAAGAATAAGGTGATTTATAGCTTCTTTCATAGAGGCTTGATCATCAGTTTTTACACCATCTATTTCTTCGATTCGTGTTTGTATTGTAATAATCTTCATTGTTTTATTAAGCCTTTTAATTAACTCCAAATCCTGCTTGAAAGCACTTATTATAATAACCCCATCAACTCTTCTTTCTGCCATATCAATCATATAAGCCTTTTCTTTTTCACTGTTATAATTGGAGTTGCATAAAAACATGGAAAAACCATTTTTGTTTGCTACATCCTCAACGCCTTGAATTAATTCAGCAAAAAAGGGATTAGCAATATCTGGAATTATCAGCCCTATAGCTTTACTTGTATTATTCATTAATCCTCTGGCAATTTGATTAGGTATATAATTCATTTCATCCATTATTTTTTGTACCTTGAATTTGGTATTCTTGCCAACTAAATCACTATCATTAAGTACACGAGATACGGTGCTGAGTGAAACTCCAGCTGCTTTTGCTACATCATAAATAGTTATTGAGCTTATTTTAGATTTTTTTCTCTCACTATATTTATTATTCATTGAAATATGTTTTCCTCCTTTTTGGTAGCGATTTCATTTATATTATATATTATAGCTTTTATATATACAATGAGCTGTTTCACAAGTGTAGAAAAATAAATATTATTAAGCTATATATAGTTTATATATGCCCAAGTTGAGAACACTACAAAATTAATATTAGTTGACAAAGTTTTAGATTTGTAATATTTTTAATGTAAAGCGCTTTCATAAGGAGATGTATTTGAAAATGATAAATAAAAAAATTCCTACATATATGCTTACCTATGATCATGGCGGAGCAATACTTTGGGGGACAGATAAATTTAAGGAAAGGTTACGTGATGGAATATCCTGGCTTGAAAGATATCCGAGCTTTAAGATGGGACTAGACAATGAAGCTTTTGTTTACGATGAATTTGCCAGACAAAACCCTGAAATAATAGAAGAATTAGTTAAATATTTAAAAAAGTATCAAGGAAGATTTGGTATAGGCTCTTGCACATATGGGCAACCTCTTTCAACTTTTATTAGTGAAGAGTCGAATGTTAGGCAACTTACCTATGCTATTAGCACTAATTTAAAGTACTTTAGCTACACTCCTCCTATTTATGTAATGAGTGAACATGCTAATCACAGCCAAATTCCTCAATTATTAAAAGGGACAGAATATAAGGGGGCAATAATGCGTACCCATTATATGATGTACGGTTATAATCCAACTTATAATGAAGCATTTGGTTGGTGGATTGGAGTTGACGGGTCTCGTATACCTACTGTTCCAACTTATGAGGGAGAAGGTGCAGACTTTGCAATAACAACCTTGGATAATTGGGTATTAACAAGATGGCCTAAAAAAACTAATTCTTCAATAGAAGAGTATTGTGAGAAGTTTTCAAATATACAGCCATTGCTAGCGTCACGTTATGATGATGCAGACCTGCGTTGTGAGGAATTGGTAGCTCATTGTGAAGGAAATGACAGTTTTAAATGGATATTATTAGATGAACTTTTGTCCTATTATCCAAAACCCTTAGCAGAATTTATAACAAAGCCTAATGATTTTACAGTGAGAATGCCTTGGGGCTATTGTGGTAATGAAATATGGAATATGAGCCGTCAGGCTGAGATACAATTGTTAACAGCTGAAAGGATAGCATCCATGGAGCTTCTTTTAGGAGGCGAAGGCCATGGAGAGGATTTGAAAGAGGCTTGGAAGAGTTTGCTGGTGTCACAACATCATGATGTTCAGATATGCGGGTTACTTGGTGATTCTCGTAAACACTTGTCTGAGTCCCTTGAGATTTCGAAAAAAGTTTATGATACATCAATGAACTTCATAGGCAAAAGGATGAAAGGCAATGGTCTTTACCAAGTGACAGTATTTAATCCTGTTTCCTGGTCACGATTACAATTGATTCAGGTTCAAGTTAACTTCTTGAAGAAAGATGGGGTTAAACAAATAAAAGTCATGAAAGATGGCAATGAAATTCCTTCAAGGACTACTATTTCAGAGACAAATTCAGGTAATAGTATAAAACAAGCAACCGTTGAGTTTACAGCGGTCATTCCAGGACTTGGATTTGAGGCTTACGCTATTGAAGGATCGGATTGCTTAGAGGATAGTCAATTAGTTAACGCTACAGAGTTAATAGAGGTTGATGAAAACAACCTTACAATTAAAACCTGTGGATTTGAAGCAAAATTAGATTCATCTGGAGGAATAACATCAATTTCTGATAGAAATACAGGCAAAATATATGTTGGACAAAAAGGCGGGAATTCCATTTTTACTGCAATTATTGATGATAAAGAATATGAGTCAAAGGGAACTTGGGTAATCAAAAACACTGGTAATAAGGCTATAGCCAGAGAAATTGGATATATAGGCTCGATTCCTTATGAATTCAGGATGACCTTTTATTCTGACATGCATAGAATAGATTGCCATGTAAAACTAAACTTTAATGGCGAAAAAGTGGGCAAAACTGATGGAGGGTTTTCACATGAGGAAAAGCTAAGTTTTAAATTATATCCTAATATATCTGATAAATGTATAGGTGTGCGGGATCTTCCCTTCGTAATTGAAGAAACAAATAATAAATATGTTGAAGGAAATTATTGGACTGCTTTGACTGATAATAATATTGGAATTGCTTACTTCAATAAAGGTACTATGGGGTCTGTAAGAGGTAGTGATGGAAGTTTCTCCATTCCCATTGCATATGCTAATAGCTATATTTGGGGTACCCGTATGCTTAATGGAGATTTTCAGTATGACTTTGCTATATATCCTTTTATAGGAGCATGGCAGGAAGCAGATTTACATCGTCAGGCTTTGGAATATAACTTTCCTACAGTAGTTACAGCTGGACAACCAGGTGACGGAAATCTTGGAACTGAGATAAAGCTAATGGAGCTTAATTCTGACAATATAATAGTATCAGCAATATACCCTGATAAGGATAATATACTTGTGAGAATGTATGAGTATAAGGGTATTTCCGGAGAAGCAGAATTTAAGTTTCATGAGGATAATGTAGCTTTAGCAGAGGTAAATTTACTAGGGCATAATAAAAAACAAATAAACGATCCTTTAAAATTTGAACCCTGGGAAATCAAAACTATTCAAATAGATAATAGGAAATTCTAATATATGTTAGGAGGATAAATAATGCTAGATGTAAAGTTAAAAGAGGAATTAAAGAAAAAGTTTTATAATGAATTAACGAAAGACATTCTTCCTTTCTGGATGAATAATACCGTAGACAGCGAAGATGGCGGCTTTTATGGATTAATAATGGATGATATGGAAATAAAAAAAGATGGTCCAAAGGGCTTGGTGCTTTGCTCTAGAATTTTATGGACCTTTTCAACAGCTTATAGAGTTTTGAGAGAAGACAAGTATCTAAAAATTGCAGAAAGAGCATATGAATACTTGATAAAATATTTTTGGGATAAGGAATATTCTGGCGCTTATTGGATGCTGGATTATAAAGGTATTCCAATCGATACTAAAAAACAGATATATGGGGAGGCTTTTGCAATTTATGGACTCTCTGAGTTTTATAGAGCTACTAAGAACAAGGGGGCTTTAGATAAAGCAATCGAACTTTTTAGAACACTAGAAAAATACAGTTATGATAAGGATCTAAAAGGCTATTTTGAATCTTTTACCAGGGAGTGGGAGCTATCCTCTGATATGCGCCTTCTTGAAAATGATTTGAACTCAAAGAAAACAATGAATACTCATCTCCATGTTGTGGAGGCTTATACAAACCTATACAGAGTGTGGAAGGATGAGGAAATGCGAAAGAGTCTCAAAGGAATTATTGAGGTAATCTTGAAACACATTATTGATAATAATACCTATCACTTTAAATTGTATTTTGATGATGAATGGAATTCTAAGGCAGATATTATTTCTTATGGTCATGATATAGAAGGGAGCTGGCTGTTACTTGAAGCGGCAGAAGTATTAGGGGATGAAAAGTTAATTGAAGAGACTAGAAATATGGCAATTAAAATGGCTCAGGCAACCTATAAAGAAGGTCTTGACGAGGATGGTGCTCTCACTAATGAATCCACCTCAAAAGGAGTTATTGATGGAAGCAAAACCTGGTGGGTTGAGGCTGAAGCCGTAGTTGGGTTCTTTAATGCTTATCAGCTTACAGGCAAGGAGTATTTCATAGAAGCCTCTTTAAATGCTTGGAGGTTTATCGATGAAAATATCATTGATAAAGTTAATGGAGAATGGTTTAGAAAAGTAACAAGAGATAGAAAGAAAATAGATGGAATGGCAAAAGTTGATCCATGGAAATGCCCTTATCATAACAGCCGAATGTGCTTTGAAATAATGGAAAGATTGGGAAAAGTGTAAGAATAGTTATGATGATAGAACAAGGAGTTAATTATTAGAACACAGCATATTATGGAGGGTTGAATTATGAAGCTGAGTGATAAAGTAGTTTTCATAACTGAAGCAGATAGCCCCTTAGGTCAGTCAATAATAAAAAGATTGGCAACTGAGGGAGCAGCTTTCGTTCTAAATTCTGTTACGGAGGGTGAAAAAATAAAGGATATAATTGATAATCTTAATAGCTTATCAATTAAAAATATTATTATAAATTCTAAACTATGTAGTTCAAAGGAATTAGATTGTATAGTAACAAAAATTGAAACTGAATTAGGTAAAATTGATATACTCATTCACAATAGTAATGAAGTTAAGCTTTGCAAAATTGAAGATTGCAGTGAAGAACTGTACAATCATTTAATTAATATTAATGTAAAAAGTGCATTTATATCCACCAAAACCATAGGAAAACACATGATTAAAAGCAAATATGGGAAAGTAATATATGTAAGTTCTATCCATGACGAGAAACCTACTGGCTGCTCTTTTGCTTATAGTGCTGCAAAGGGAGCACTTAAGATGCTTTCAAGGGAGGCTGCTTTAGAACTAGGGGAATATGGCATAAACGTAAATTTAATTGAAGTAGGAGCGTTGCAAGGAGATAATGACAAATTCAAGGATACCTCCAGCTTCATATATGAGGATTTTTTAAATAACATTCCGGGGAAGGCTTATGTGGTAAATGAAGATATATCAGATTTAGTATTATTTCTAGCCTCAAATGATTGTAGACATATGAATGGAACAGATATCAGAGTTGATGGAGGATTTATTCTACACTACCTAGAAAAGCTGCACCAGGAAGATCTGTTGGGGGTGCAATCATGAATTTAAAAGGGAAAGTGGCCTTGGTAACTGGCGCTGGAACAGGAGTAGGTAAAGGAATTGCATTGGAACTTGCTAGAGAAGGAGTTAAGATAGCAGTAAATTATAATTCAAGTGAACAAGGAGCTCAGGATACAAAAGAGAAGGTTGAAAGCCTTGGTAGTGAAGCTATTTTAATAAAAGCTAATGTTTCGAAAAAGGACCAGGTAGAAATCATGGTTAATAAAGCCATTGAGAATTTTGGTAGGATTGATATTCTCATAAACAATGCTGCCACGCAAAAAAACCTGTACATGCTGGAGTACACGGATGAAGATTTTGACTTAGTAATGGATGTAAACTTAAAAGGATATTTTCTATGCACTCAAGCTGTAATACCATATATGAAAAAAAACAACTGGGGTAGGATAATAAATATTTCATCAGTTCATGCTAAAAGACCTACAGGTTTTGATCCAGTATATGCTATGACTAAAGGTGGAATAAAAATGTTAACTAGGGAAAGTGCTATTGAATTTGTTAAATATGGTATTACTGTTAACACTTTGGAGCTGGGAGCAATAGAAATTGGAATAAAAAGTGGTAACCCACTCCCTCTTAGAGTAATTAGAAATAAGGACAATCCTAATAGAAAGCATATCATGGGACGAATGGGTACCCCTAAAGATGTAGGGCAGCTAGCTAAGTTTATTGCATCTGAAGAAAGCGAATACATGACTGGTTCATCAATACGTCTCGATGGTGGAAGAATGCTAGTATAAACAGGATAAAATTAAAATATTTTGGAGGTATTGAATGTGGATAGAGAATTTATAAATTGGGGTGTTATTGGTTGTGCTAGGATTGCTGACTGGCAAGTTATACCTGGTATGAAGAAGGCCAATAATGCAAAGCTTTATGCAATTGCAGGAAGGAATAAAGAAAGAGTAGACGAGTTTAAAGATAAGTATAATTTTGTTAAAAGTTATTATAGCTATGATGAATTATTGGAGGATTCCAATATTGATGCGGTTTACATCCCTC
>Ga0209125_1002473_pt1 | contig 14172 bp, 6 predicted proteins | sample BarGraIncub1131A_FD_184503 | JGI IMG/M metagenome (GOLD analysis project Ga0209125, IMG submission 184503) | Arctic peat soil microbial communities from Barrow, Alaska - Barrow Graham LP Incubations 11-31A (SPAdes) (version 2) | ecosystem: Environmental > Terrestrial > Soil > Wetlands > Peat... | reverse complement strand
CAATTGTTACACCAGAGGCGACTACAACGCCACCGACTACTCTTTTGTGAAACAAATGAATATGCTGATGCATGAATGGAATGTTGCATCCATCAACGTTTTGGGAGCCATTGACAATGGCACCGGGAATTGGGCTACCGGTTACATGTACGATTCAGCTCATCCAAACAATTCAGGTCATATCGAATTTAAGGATGCCATCGTTCCTTCCCTTTTTGATGCAATTGATGCGGAGAAACCCCAACCTGAGATGGTTGACGGCACTTCTTTACGATTAAAACCGGACAGTGCCGATTACCGGCTTGAATTTACAGCAGAAGAATTGCTTCACCCCTTCACGCTTTCATTTGATATTCAAACTTCGTTAACCGGGCCAATTGCACAATTTAAAACCACATCGGGTTCATGTGCTTTATCCATTGAAAGTAATGGTAGTTTAAGCTACACCTCTGCGAAATCAACCGGAATTCAAGGATTAAACACACTGAATGACAACCAATGGCACAAAGTAACCTTAACTCATTATTATGCCATGGGTAAAACATTCCTGTACATTGATAAGGTTTTACAGGGAAGCATTGCTGAAAGATTGGTATCCTCCACATTCAATATAGGTGCCTTTGGTGCTCCTGCTGCCAACTTTAGAAAACTAATGTTTTACCGCGCGGGTATGAATGCACTTGAAGTGGCTGCTTTGGTCGATAATAAAATGTTGAAATCAAGTCTCGAAATTTTTGCACCCCTTGACGAAAAAGGAATCACAGGCACTGACACTTTAGTCAATTTAGCTCAAAGCACCAATAAAGTCGTTAAAGTGAAAATCGTTGACCCCGGAATGCAGCTAAAAAATCATGCGACCAAAGTTGATATTTCTTCCTTGATTCCGGGTATTTATTTTTTGAAACTAAGCGGGAATACGTGTCTTGGTTCTCAAAAATTCATAAAAACGGCTTCGGTAAATTAAGACCTGAATCCGTTTAAGATATTCCTACAAAAACAAAAAACTCCCCAACTAAAATTTGAGGAGTTTTTTGTTTTTGTGGAGCATAGCGGACTCGAACCGCTCACCTCGACACTGCCAGTGTCGCGCTCTAGCCAGATGAGCTAATGCCCCGAACGATGCTTTCTGAAAGCGGCTGCAAATATACACTAAGTTTTTAATTTTAACTATCTTTGCATATTGAAAATGATTGATTTTTCGAAAAAAACGATACAAATGCTGATAGTCAACACCACATACAACGTTTCAGAATCCATTGAAGAAGAATGGAAAGAATGGGTTCTCATCGAATACATACCTCAGGTAATAGCTCCCGGCTTATTGAACAATCCTCGTTTTCACCGTTTACTCATTGAAAACGAACCAGGTAATAAAAGTTATGCCCTTCAGTTTGAGGTAGAAGATCTGGATGCCCTCGAATTATGGTTTAAAAACCACAGCGCAGAAATACAGAAATGCCAAAGCAATAAGTTTCAGGAAAAAGTTTTGGGTTTCACCACCATCATGGAAATTCTTGACCTGATATAAAATGGAAGCTCCATCTACCAACATCGTCAAAAAAGCGCCAAAGATTATTAAGGATCGAATCATTTTAGGAATCGATCCCGGCACCACAGTCATGGGGTATGGGTTGATTAAAATCACGAATAATAAACCGGAAATGCTGGCTATGGGCATTTTACAACTGGACAAATACGAGGATCATTACCTTCGTTTGCATAAGATTTTTGACCGGACACTTAGTTTGATTGAGGAGTACCTACCGGATGAATTCGCCATTGAGGCTCAGTTTTTCGGTAAAAATGTACAATCCATGCTGAAACTTGGCAGGGCTCAGGGCACCGCCATTGCAGCTGCACTTTCACGGGATTTACCCATTTTTGAATATGCACCGCTTAAAATAAAGATGGCCATCACTGGCAATGGTCGTGCTTCGAAGGAACAAGTAGCCGATATGTTGCGTCGACAACTCCGGATTCCGGCTGATGCATTACTACCCCAGCTTGATGCCACCGATGGCTTAGCTGCAGCACTTTGTCACTATCTACAGACCAACCGTCCTTCCATGGAAAAATCCTACAACAGTTGGAAAGACTACATCGCAAAAAATCCAAAAAAGGTTAAGTAAGCAGATTAAGGTTTTTTACAAGAAATCAAAACCTTTTTTTCATCCAGCAAAGTCGTAGCGAATAGATACACATCCCCTCCTTCACGTAATTTGGTTTTCTTACGAATCTCCGCCACGGTATTTGGAAAATTACGCACCGTGATGTTGGCTTTCTGAATTCCACCCAACTGCATTTTCAGGTCTTTTGGATGAAATGGAAAAACTGATTCTATCTGAAAGGCTCTGCCAGGAAAATTGGGAATTAATTGATCTGAAGTATATAAATGGCTGTTGGGATGCAGCTTTTTGACATCAAAAGCCTGAGTCAGGATGGAAAAGGCACCGGCCTTGAGCAAAGAGGCATTCGGTTCGTACAAATAAGAACCGGGGGTTTCTGCATAAACACATTCCGCACTGAGTTCCTCTCCTTTTTTAAATCGGAAAAGCTGGTCTTCATCCTTGGATCGAATGTTGACGCAATTTATCTGAGGAAATTCAGGACTGCTTCCGGACTTTAAGAGGAACAGCAATTCTTTACACTCACCATCTACAGAAACAACATGCACTTCAACAGTCTCTGGCAGTGATTTTAAGGCCAATGAAATATCCAGCATGGGCGAAAGTTTCACCAGAACGTATTTTGCATTTTCGAGAAGTAAAGGTTTCAGAAGGGTCAGATCAGGCTCACAATCGGATAAGGCGACTACTTTTCCTCCTTTATTATCCCTGCGGGCGGGATCCAGAAAAATCAGGTCAAAATTCTTTTTAACACCATCAAAACCTGCATAATTTACAATTTCCGTATTTTTAGCGTAATTTTTAACAACCTCAACCCCATCACCTTGAACAACTTGAATCTGCTTCAAGCCCAAAACTTCAAAGTTATTTTTAGCAACTTCACAAAGCTCCGCTTGCCTTTCCACATACAAAACCCTGTCAAGACCTTTGGCCAAAAAAGAACAATCCACACCGAAACCACCTGTCAGATCGGCCATGCAGTGAATGTCAGGCAATTTTTCCACCAATTGATGCTTGTATTCGGCAGTTGCTTCGGACGAGCATTGTTCCAGTGAAAGAGAAGGAGGAAAAAGTAAGTCCGAATGTTTGTACCACGAAGGAATCTTTTGCTCGATAGTCTGATAACCGGCAATTTGCTGCAAAACCAAACGGGCATTTACATCCGAAAATCGCCCCAGCTTTAAAGCCAGGGCGGAAACATCACCGTGCAGGTTCGCTTGCACAAAATATTTTTCAGCCTGATTCAGCATTTTTGAATGTTGTTTCGGCAAAGGTAGTTTCTTTTTCGCAAAATTCGCAAAATTCACAAACAGCCCATCAACCCAGATAGCCCTGAGCCAGCATGGCTTTGGCCACTTTCATGAATCCGGCCACATTTGCTCCGAGCATGTAATTGATGTATCCGTCAGGTTGTTTGCCATATTGGACACATTGGTCGTGAATGCTTGACATGATTTGTTTCAGTTTTACATTCACTTCATCGGCAGTCCATGTGAGATGCATGGCATTTTGGGACATTTCCAGACCTGATGTAGCTACGCCTCCTGCATTCACTGCCTTGCCAGGGCCATATAGGATTTTAGCGTCAATCAGGGCGTCGATGGCTTCGGGCGTGCAACCCATGTTGGATACTTCTCCGACACACTTCACTCCATTGGCTATAAGTTGCCTGGCATCTTCCAGATTGAGTTCATTCTGAGTAGCGCAAGGAAGGGCTATATCCACTTTTTGTCCCCAGGGACGTTTGCCCGGATAAAATTTTGCTCCGAATTTCTCGGCATAAGGTGCTATTTCATCGTTGTTGCTTTGACGCAGTTCCAACATGTAATTTATTTTTTCGGCTGTAAGACCTTCATTATCGTAAATATACCCGTCAGGGCCGGAAAGTGTCACTACTTTCGCTCCCATTTGGGTGGCTTTGGTCGCTGCGCCCCAGGCTACATTTCCAAATCCGGAAATGGCAATGGTTTTGCCTTCTATTCCCAGACCTTTGGTTGCCAACATTTGGCGGACAAAATACAAGGCACCATAACCTGTTGCTTCGGGACGTACCAAAGATCCACCATATTCCAAGCCTTTACCAGTAAAGACTCCGGTATTTTCACGAGCCAGTTTCTTATAAGTCCCAAACAGATAGCCTATTTCACGGGCACCTACACCAATATCACCTGCAGGAATATCGGTTTCCGGACCAATATTTTGCCATAATTCCAGCATTAAGCTGTGACAAAACCGTTGGATTTCAGCATCCGATTTTCCACGGGGGCTAAAATCGGAACCGCCTTTTGCTCCACCCATAGGCAGTGTGGTCAACGCATTTTTAAAGGTCTGTTCAAAACCCAGAAATTTTAAAATGGAAAGATTCACTGAAGAGTGAAAACGGAGTCCGCCCTTGTAAGGACCTATGGCATTGTTAAATTGAATGCGGTAACCAATATTCACCTGAACCGTTCCTGCATCGTCAATCCAGGGCACTTTAAAAGTAAAAATACGGTCTGGTTCGACCAAACGTTCCAGAATCTTTGCTTTTTCAAACTCCGGATGCTGATTATAGATGGATTCTACGCTGATTAATACTTCCTGTATGGCTTGCAGATATTCTCTTTCACCCGGATGTTTGGATTCGAGACCAGCCATAAATTGCTTAATGTTCATACCAATTCATTTTAATTGTAACCTTCTTTCCTTCAAATTTAAAGAATAATCACCCAAAGAGCAAAAAATAATCACTAATTTTGTACATATACCTCTGAAAACTATGAACAGCGCACCCTCCTTTAAAAAGTTATATTTCAAGGATACTTCGTTTGCCAATCTGATGACGAAGCGCATTTACAACATCTTACTGATTGCCAGCAAGTACGATGCTTTTACATTAGAAGATGATGGGCGTGTCGAGGAACAGATTTTCAATGAATACGTATCGCTTAATATTCGATATCCTCCACGTTTCACGCAGGTTTCCAATGGGGAGGAAGCCATTAAACAACTGAATACCAACAACTATGAACTGATCATCTGCATGCCGAGTGACATGCGGGACAACAGTTTTGAGTTTGCCAAAACCATCAAAACCCTACACCCTGAAATTCCAATAGTTGTACTGACCCCTTTTTCCAGAGAGGTTTCCAAATATATAGCCAAAGCCGACCTTTCCGCCATAGACTATGTTTTCAGCTGGCTTGGAAACGCAGATCTGTTACTGGCCATCATCAAACTGATTGAAGATAAGATGAACGTGGACCAGGATATAGAATCGGTGGGTGTCCGGGTCATATTACTGGTTGAAGACTCGGTGAGGTTCTATTCGTCCATACTGCCTAACCTCTATAAATTTGTGCTGGAGCAATCCAGAAATTTTGCTACGGAAGCCCTGAACGGACATCAACAGATGTTGCGTATGAGGGGTAGGCCAAAAATATTGTTGGCCCGCAGCTACGAGGAAGCAAAAACTATTTATAAAAAACATCACGACAACATGTTGGGAGTCATTTCTGACATGAGTTTTAACCGGCAGGGACAAAAAGACAAGGAGGCAGGAATTCGATTCTGTCGGAAAATCAGAAACAACGATGCCGTTTTGCCCATTATCCTGAACTCCTCGGATTGCAGCAATAGAATCTATGCCGAAGAACTGGAAGCAGGATTCATTGATAAATCATCAAAAACCTTTCCCCAGGAATTGCGTCAATTGCTGACAGACACGTTCGGGTTCGGCGATTTTGTTTTTAAGGATCCCGAAACCGGAAAAGAAATAGCCCGGGTCAAAAATCTGAAGGATTTACAGGAACAAATCTTCTTAATACCGGATAACTCGCTGCGCTACCACTTGAGCCGTAATCATGCCTCACGTTGGTTATATTCCCGCGCCATGTTTCCTTTGGCCAAGTTTATTGAAAACGTGCCCATTCAGGATTATAAAGAGACCATGGAGGCCAGAAAAATCATATTCGAGGCCATCGTGATGTACCGTCGTACAAAAAATCGGGGGGTCATTGCAGAGTTCAAAAAAGATCGTTTCGACAAATATTCAAACTTTGTCCGTTTGGGCGATGGTTCTCTGGGTGGAAAAGGACGTGGACTGGCATTCATTGATGGGTTGATCAAACGGAACGTGGAATTGAGCGATTTTGAAGGTGTCAATATTTGCATACCGAAAACGTTGGTCCTTTGCACCGAAATTTTCGATCAGTTCATGGAAAGCAATTCGCTGTATGAAATAGCGTTGTCCGATGCTTCGGATGAGGAAATTCTGGATGTTTTTGTAGAATCTCATTTGCCGGACGGATTCAACGACAACCTGAGAGCCTTTCTGACTGTTGTACAGAAGCCAATAGCCATCCGTTCTTCCAGTCTTTTGGAAGATGCCCATTACCAACCTTTTGCAGGTATTTATTCCACCTATATGATTCCCTGGGATGAGGATATTGAAAAGGTTCTGGTCATGCTTAAAAAAGCCATCAAGGGCGTTTATGCCTCCGTTTTCTTTCAGAATAGCAAAGCTTATATGGCTGCAACTTCCAATGTGATCGATCAGGAAAAAATGGCCATCATTCTGGAAGAAGTCTGTGGAACAGCGTACGGTGACCGTTATTACCCGACTTTTTCGGGTGTGGCACGTTCACTCAATTATTACCCCATCGGACACGAAACGGCTGAGGATGGCATTGCCAATGTGGCTCTCGGCCTGGGGAAATACATCGTTGACGGTGGAACGACTTTACGTTTTTCACCCAAGCATCCGCATAGCATTCTTCAAATGAGCTCCCTGGACTTCGCTCTTCGCGAAACTCAAAATCATTTTCTCTGCCTGGACCTGACCAACAAAAATTTCCATTTAAACACGGACGATGGTCAGAATTTATTAAAAGTACAGGTTCAGGATGCTGAAAAGGACGGAACACTCACGCAAATAGCATCGACCTACGACCACATGGACAATGTTCTACGCGAAGGGTTGTGGGGCGTTGGCAGAAAAGTCATATCTTTTGCACACATCCTTCAGAATGAGACATTTCTCCTGGCTAAAATTCTGGAACGCATTCTTTTCTTAGGTCAGAAAGAAATGGGACGCCCGGTGGAGATTGAATTTGCCGTTGAGCTGAATCCGGATGAAAATGGGAACAGCACCTTTTATTTGTTGCAAATCCGTCCCATCGTTGATATCCAGGAAATGTTGGAAGAAGATATTGACATCATTCCAAAAGAACAAACTATCCTGAAAACCAAAAAGGCTTTGGGACATGGCATAGAAAACGATGTGTATGATTTGATTTACATCAAGCCTGAATGTTTTCAGTCCTCCACAAACCAACTGACAGCCTATGAAGTGGATAAGATTAACCGTCAGTTAACCCTGGAGGGTCGCGGCTATATTTTAATAGGTCCGGGTCGTTGGGGATCCAGTGATACCTGGCTTGGAATTCCGGTCAAGTGGCCCAATATTGCGTCTGCCCGCCTCATCGTGGAAACTGGTCTGACCAATTATCAGATCGACCCCAGTCAGGGAACACACTTTTTCCAGAATCTGACTTCTTTCGGGGTGAGTTATTATACGGTGAGCAATGGAAATGAGGGCGATTATTTTGACATAAATTATCTGAATGCTCAACCAGCCCTTTTTGAGAATGAGTATTTGCGCCACATCCGTTTTGAAAAACCGATGGTGATAAAAACCGATGGAAAGAAAAATATCGGGGTTGTCATGAAACCGAAAATTGATCCTATTACATAAACAGAAATGATTAGCCCTTCAGACTATCCATTGCTGAAGGGCCAAGCATCCATGTAAGCTTATCTTTTTACAACTTTATAAGGTTCGTTGGCACCTTCATATGATATTTTTATCAAATAAAGGCCTGCAAACTGATTCTTAAAGTTTAAAGTCATCTCATTCATACTCTGAGTTTTATCAATTTTAAGCAAACGTCCGGTGGCATCATAGACCTCAACAAGCACATTTTGGCCTGTCAGTAAATCAGAAATGATGTGAATTTCTTCATTAAACGGATTCGGGTAAATGTCCGGCTTTAATTGCAAATCTTTCAGATCCACCAAAGGCGATACCGTTACATAGAGAGAGTCCTTTCCACCTTCACCGCAATTACCTAATGCCCGCACCTGAATCCATCCGGATTGGGCAGACTCACTAAAATCGACTGTAATGGATTCTAAGTCACTAGATCCGCTCATTCCATCCGGCAACACCCAAATATAGGAATTGGCGCCTGATATCTTTTCTACGGAATAACTGACACTGTTGGCGCCAGCCCGCACGACAACCGGTCCAATAATGGTATCAGGAACAGCTGGTACATAACTGACGTTCACGCCAATTGCATTGGAAAGCATGACATCACTCTGCAGGCAAGGATCATTCGATGTAACACGACATGTAACTGTATCCTTATCCTCCAGCGTTTTTATACGCAAAGTGTCTCCTGTGGCATCCGGAATCTCATTTCTATTGACAAGCCATTGATAGGAAGCATTCCTGACATTGTACACTTCAGAGGCAAAAACGGACATATCTCCGCTGCATAGTTCATCAACGGACGTTACAGTTTTGATATAGACAAATCCTTCATAAAGTTCTGCACCCTTGATATACGAATCATAACTTTGTATCAAAGGAACAGGCAAACCTTCATTAAAAGCCAGGTTCTGCAATTTTATATTTGCCCATGTACTGTTTTGGAACGATTCTTTTGGCTTTAATTGTAAATAGAACAGGACACCGGCATTTTTTATTGGTTTTGTTCCTGAGAATGCAAATGAAACAGTTCCGGCTGAAGCATTGATTGCATTAGACCAACCATCCATGACCGTAGCTGAATTCTTAAGTCCAACATAGTCAAGATTCTCAGCATTAAAAGTAATTTTGCCTTGTACTGAATAAATGGAATCTTTCGGAATTTTATCAATCCAAACAGGATAATCAACAGTTTGACTGTAATCACAAATAACGGTATCACTCATACTGACTCGTGTATCAAATATCTCAAACGGATTACTGATTACGGTTGCACCGGTTGTATCAACAACAGTAACTGTCACTTTTCCCCTTTTTTTAGCTGTTAAAATACCATTGGCATCAATTGTAGCCAAATCAGCATCGCTCACAGACCATGTATATGGTGGAAATGTTTCACCATACATACTCAGATTTACCATTTCACCGACTGTCATATTTTCGCCATTCGGAGAAATCTGGCTATAGGGATAGTCTTTAACAGTAAAAGTTCCGGAAGTGGTTGCTGCCAATATATTTTCGTTAAAAAGGGCATCACTTATTTCCACATTAGAACTGCCGCTGGAACCGGGAATGACCTTAAAACGGACAATAAGCAGCGTATCGCTGCTGCCGGCAATGTCTGTCGAGGCAGAGAAGGCAATACGTACTGAACCTGTGTTCTTTTTATTGAATGCCACATTTGAAGATCCTAAAAGTGTACTGGTCTGAACGATGCTTTCAGGACTCAATATGGCTCCGTCAAAATTCAGTCGGAAACTTCCTGAATTAATGCTTAAACCAGTCATATCTGAAGCCAGGACCGGCACATTCACAGTCTCACCTTCCCATTGGGACAAATTGCCGGGAATACTTAGACGGACAGGACGTATCTCAATGATTCCGGAAGTATCCACTACCCCGGCATTATCTACAGCAACCACTTTTGTATTGCCGGCTCCTGTTGCCGTCAACAATCCATTCTGATCAATGCCGGCAATATAATCTTCAGTTACAGACCATTGAAAGGGTGCTTCCCCACCCAGAATTTCCATCTGTAATTGTTCTCCTTTTGCAATGATACTTTTATCGGGCGTAATGATAATGGAAGGTGCTGAAGAGATCGAGACAGAAGATGACCTTAAAATCAGGGATGGTGTGCCTTCATTCAATATATTGTGTTTCGCATCGGTAAAACCCAGGCTTGACCATCCTTCATTCAACGCCTTCAATTTTAAAATAATAAACTTGCCTTTCCCGGTCAAAGGTGACGATCCGGATCCGGCAATCGTGATTCTTCCCCCAATCGAGGTGTTTACAGTCGGCATTCCAAAGGTCTCACTGATTGTTCCGGAAATTATTAAACCTTCATATTGAAAATAATAAGGTTCATAACTCACCTGCAGCGTGTATGAACTGACATCTGCCCCTGTCAGGGAACTATCCGCATATATAGGAATACAGAGGACAGATCCCTTGACAGATGTCGTGTCCGGCAAGCGCAACTCTATCGATTGCGCTTGTGCCAAACCTCCTGAAAATACAATCTGTAAAAGGAAGAGGAATAAAAGATTTATCTTCTTCATCGTTTTTATCTTTTATTTTTCAACCTGAAATTTCTGAGTCTGGGTGAAATTGGCAGTCTTCATCTGGATAATATATGTACCTGTCTGAAGCGGATAATCTTTATTCGAAATCTTAATTGAATAAGTGCCCTTCCCTTCTGATTCATTGACCAGTAAAGCAACTTTTTGGCCTAAAAGATCGAAGATCTCAATATTTACCCATTTGGATGTCTCATCCAGATAATAGGTCAAGGTCGATTCTCCTTTTAATGGATTCGGATAAAGAGCATCTATACCCTGTGCTTTTGTTTCTGCATTTGCAATATCTGTTGCAACTTTTACAATGGAAACACTGCCCGGATTTGTATAACTTGTAAAATCCTGTTCGTTAACAAGGAACTCTTCAACATTTAAATCTGTAACAACAGATTTGGGTGCAATTTCTTTAAATTTCAGATTGGCCAATGTCTCTGAGCCGCTTATAGAATTTGCACCGGCCATAGCTATTGAAATCAAGCCTGAAGCATTGTCAATATTGGATACCGTTTGCATGGATTCCGTCAAACCGGTAACTTCCTCGGCTTCCAAATAGGCGGGATTAAACCTGATCTTAAGATTGGTTGCATATAAGCCATTCATATCCGTCACATTGACAGGAAGTATAAATTCCTCACCATCACCTACTGTTGCATTTCCAATCGACAAGGAGGCATTGGCCTGTGCCGTAGTAGCACTTCGCATCTTACTTATCTTATTGATTGGGAAATTGGAATTTAATCCAACTACATATTGCAAAACCAACGAAGCGTCATAAGCTGTAATGCCGGCCTCACCACTGACATCAGCCACCTGTGCCTGAGCATCTGTAAAGGTGATTAAACCTACGGTATTTTTCAGAATCAATGAAGCGTCGTATGCCTGAACTATTCCATTCAGGCTGACATCACCCGTCATTGGATTGATTGATCCAATATTACGCCAAGGCGTATAGTCTACTTGCGACGAAACGTATTCCTGTTCCACCAGGCTATACTCATCTGTTTCCGAATCTGACTGAATAGGTCCGGCATTGCTACCCCACCAACAGTTCGTTGCATTGATTTCAAATGATTTATCCACATTGTCAATGGCTTGATCCTTATTTTCACTAAAATCACTATTTGTCACAACCGGATTGGATGCAGCTGTAGCAAAAACGCCATAATAGTTGTTGTTAAAATTGCAGGAATCAATTGTAGGATTAGCGCTGACTGTATATATACCCGCCCAGGCATACCTGAGAATACAATTCTTCATTTTACATAATGGATCCAAAGACTGATCTGAGAAAAACAAACACGACCAGTCTGATGCAGAAGGCGTTGTTGCTGTACTATCCGAATTGGAATCGCCACCGTAAAAATCATCTAAAAGACTTGTAAAGACAATGGTACTATCCGGGGCGGATCCACCCAATGCAACCAAGCCTCTTGATATACCGATGCCTGATTCCCCACTAAGTCTTAAGAATTTGCAAATGACACCTGGTTCAATGGTCAGGGATGCACTGGTTCCAATATCGTAATTTACAAAGAAATATGGAATATTTTTCTTACCGCCAAAATTACGCTTCGGTAAAACAACATCCTGAGTCAACGTTTCATTCCTTACTTTAATAACCTTGTAAGTCTTACCGGAGATCTCATTTCCATCCGTTGAAGCAGGATAAGATACCAGAGATACTTGTATGGGATAATAATGCAGATCGTTGAAAATGCAACTGTCAATTTTCGGCGCTGAAACGCCATTCATATCTACACCATAATGCATTTGTTCAAAACGGACATCTTTTAATACAGGAGATGCACTGTTTGTAACGATGCCAATATCTCCATACTTGATGACTGCATTCTTGACTGAACTGAGATCGTCACTGATGTCATTATAAGTAATCCAGTTTCCACTCCAATGAGCATAGGAATCCTCTGGCGACGATGACGCTGATCCGTCCTGATTCATATCTTTTGGATTTCCATAATTGTCATCTGCTGCATGGGTGAAAACCACCGGATTGCTTTTGGTTCCTTCAATATTCAGTTTTCCATTCACAATAAATCCATTTGCAATACTTCCGGAACCGCTATTGTAACCCGATACTTCCGCCGGTATATCACTAGTCGACTTAAAAACTATTCCGGCAGGGACAGTAATGGTACAACCGGAATTGACGGTACAAGCTCCCTCCATCAGGTAATTGATATTGCTATAGCCACCAAAATTACGAACCGGAATGGTTGCTGTCGTGGAAAACGTTTCCGGGACAACAGCCAAAGCCATATACCCCACATTAAGCGCCGAACAATTCGCGAAAGAAGGGTTGGAAAACATGCTAAGCTCTATAGGAGCATAGGATATATTGTAAAAATTACTATTCTTTATTTCAGGATTGGCAGAACCTATGGCCGATGCGCCGAAACTACTGCACAGCTGAATGGTGCAACTATCGATAGTCGCATGGGCACTCTCCGTACGAATACCTGTAGCGGCATAAGATATTTCACAATTTTTCAACACATTTACTGTTTCAGAAACCGCTGTATTGTTTAAGAAATAAATTCCACCCGGAGGAATGACCCAGTCATAATACCAATAACCTTGTCCCCAATCACCTCTTTCGGGTGAATTGGTGTTACCATTGTTATTCGAGTCGCCACCTTTAGAATCGTCCTTGAATGAAGTAAAGTAGATTTTATGATCCGTAGTGCCCTCTGCAAGCAGATTACCGTTTACCTCAATGTATGAATTGAACGGCCAACTGTCACCCCTGAACTTAATGACTACATCAGGTAGGACTGTCAGCTTGGCATTACTTGAAATAATCAGTTTATCAACAACATAGGCAATATTTGTAATACCTGCCAAATTTCTTGGTGCAAGAGTTGCCTCAGAAGAAAGTGTTCCTTCAATGATTTTAATGGCTTGGCTGAAATTGGACGTAAACGTGATATCGGAGAATGTTGGATTGGCTGTCAGAGACATGCCTATCGGGTCAAGACTACAATTTTTAATAGAAACACTATCAATCAATGGTGTAGAATTCCCATTACAATAAACACCATAATTGGAAGAATTGGTTATTGTGGAATTTTTAAGGATTCCTGCTGCATTTTCAAAGGCAACCCCACCCTGACCTGTATAGCCCGAATATTTAATCAACGCATGGTTGATGACATTATAGGCATCATCACTCGCCGAATTGTATTTTATAAACCCGCAATCTCCGGCAGCAGGTGTGGTGGCATTTCCATCCCCGTTGGTATCGCTGGGATTACCGGCATTGTCATCTTTAAGGGAGGTAAAAACAAACTCTTGATTCGCAGATCCATCAACTTTAAATCCGCCATCAACATAAATACTTCTTGCATCAAAAAAATCATAACCATTTGCGCACTTAATGACAACACCCGGTTCTATATTTACATACGTACCGGAATTAATAGACATGTCAGACAACAAGACGTAAGTTATATTCGTAAATCCGGCAACATCCCGTTTTTTGATGGTTCCGTTCAAACAAACATTGCCGCCCAACAATCCAAGAGCCTGCCAACCAACATTGGTATAGGAGATCCCTGAGATAGTAGGGCTGGAAGAGCTTGAAAGATTAATGGGTGAATAAAGGACATTGACCATACTTAGGTCCGATAACGTCGGACTGGCCGATCGATAACAGGATATAGCGTGGTAAAGGTCTTTAAACTCACAGTTCGAA
>Ga0209125_1002472_pt1 | contig 14181 bp, 12 predicted proteins | sample BarGraIncub1131A_FD_184503 | JGI IMG/M metagenome (GOLD analysis project Ga0209125, IMG submission 184503) | Arctic peat soil microbial communities from Barrow, Alaska - Barrow Graham LP Incubations 11-31A (SPAdes) (version 2) | ecosystem: Environmental > Terrestrial > Soil > Wetlands > Peat... | reverse complement strand
CCCACGCCCTAATTTGCCTTCGCGTTTTCCCCTCCAGGCTCATTCCCGGTTGGAAATACGCGTCTCCGTCAGGCTCATACCTCATTGGACAAGGCTTTGGGTTCCGCGACCTTGCGTTTCAGGAGAAACTGAGCGGATATGAGTTGCAAAGAAAACGGGCAGCCAAGGCTGCCCGTCTGGAAACGTGCTGTGCGACAACGCCTCAGTCGACGAACTTCTTCCCGGTCAGTAGTTCGATGGCCTCGACATACTTGGCGCGTGTGCGGCTCACTACTTCTGCGGGCAGGGCCGGGCCGGGCGCCTGTTTGTTCCAGTCCAGCGTTTCGAGATAGTCGCGCACATACTGCTTGTCGTAGGACGGCGGGTTAACACCGACGCGATAGGCTTCGGCCGGCCAGAAGCGCGACGAATCGGGGGTCAGCGCTTCGTCAATCAGGTGCAGCGTACCGGCGGCGTCGACACCAAACTCGAACTTTGTGTCGGCGATGATGATGCCGCGCGTCGCGGCGTAGTCGGCGGCGGCGCTGTACAGTGCGATGGCCGCGTTGCGTGCCTGGGTGGCGATTTCGGCGCCGTTCTTACCGGTGCCGGAGAGCACGTCGGCGAGCACCGCGCCGCAGTCGCGCTGCGCCTGTTCGAAAGAGATGTTCTGGTCGTGATCGCCAAGCTCGGCCTTGGTCGCCGGCGTGAAGATTGGTTCCGGCAGCTTGGTCGCCATCTGCAGGCCGGCCGGCAGTGGAATGCCGCAGACGGCGCCGGTATCCTGGTAGTCCTTCCAGCCCGAGCCGATCAGGTAGCCGCGCACGACGGCCTCGATCGGCAGCGGTTTTAGGCGCTTGACGACTAGGGCCCGGCCGCGCACCTGGTCGCGCTCGTTGGCTTCAACGACGGTTTCAGGATCGATACCGGTCAGTTGGTTGGGTAGGATGTGCGCCAGTTTGTCGAACCAGAAGTTGGCGAGCTGCGTGAGCACCTTGCCCTTGCCAGGAATCGGGTCGGGCAGGATGACGTCGAAGGCGGATAGGCGGTCGCTGGTGACGATCAGCAGCTTGTCGGCATCGATCGCGTAGATGTCGCGCACCTTGCCGCGGCCGAGCAGCGGCAGGCTCTTGATGGACGATTCGAACAGGGCTTGACTCATGGTGTGGGGTCCGTTGGCGGAAAGTGATTGAAGCGGAATTATAAAGGCAGCGGCGGGCGCGCAGGAAGCCGCAGGCCGCAGTCGGCTCAGGATGCCGGCCCTACTGGGGGGGGTCTTCCTTGGTCAGTTCTCTGCGCATGCGTTTGATGCCGAACAGCGAGAGGATGGCGATCAGCGGGATCGAGACGGCGGTGGCAATTTCTGGCGAGAGGGAGGGAAAAATGTATTTGCCGCCCTTGGCCAGATACTGGACGAGTTGCGAGCCGTAATAGGTGATGGCGACCACCGACAGTCCCTCGACCGTTTCCTGCAGACGCAGTTGCAGCTTGGCACGGTTGTTCATCTGGGCCAGCAGTTCCTGGTTCTGGCGTTCGAGTTCGACGTCGACGCGGGTGCGCAGCAGCTGGCTGTTACGGGCGACGCGCTCGGACAGGTCGTCCTGCCGGTGGGCCATGGCAGCGCAGGTATTCATCGCGGGCAGCAGGCGGCGCTGCATGAATTCGTTGAGCGTCGGCAATGCAGGGATGCGCGCCTCACGCAGTTCCGCGATGCGATGCGTAACCAGGCCGTGATAGGCGCGCGATGCGCCAAAGCGGAAGGTGGTGCGCGCCACCGATTGCTCGACCTCGGCGGCGAGTTTCGACAGGCTGGCGAGGACGGCGCGCTCGTCTTCCGGCGAGCGGGCGTGGCCGATGTGCTCCATCATGCCGGCCAGTTCCTGCTCGGCGCCCGACAGCCAGCGCCCGACTTCCTTGGCGACCGGCAGGCCGAGCAGCGCCATCATGCGATAGGTCTCGATCTCGACCATGCGCTGTACCGTGCGCCCGGCCTGGCGCTGGGTCAGTGCCACATCGAGCACGAGAAAGCGCGAAAAACCGTTGTCGAACATGAGGTCGGTGAACACCCAGGCGGCGCCGTCGGCTACCTGCGAAGCAACCATCTGGCGACCGGTTGGCGAGAGGCGTGCAAGGACCGACTCGGGCGTGATTTCCGCAGCCGAGCGCAGCTCGACGTGGGTGGCGGCCATCAGCTTGCCGGGGATGGCCGACAGCCACTCGGGCATGACCGGGTCGAAGGCGGTTGCGTCCGGGTCGAGCGGTTCGCCGGCGACCAATTGCCGGAAGAATGTGTAGCTCGAGAACTCGGTATGCAGTTCCCAACGCATGCGGAAACTGCTGGCGTCGAGTGTCAGGTGCGAATCGGAACTCTCGATCGCGTTGCAGACCTGCGACTGGCACAGGCGCGTCAGATTGTCCCGTTCCTGCGGGATGGTCGAACCGTTGTGCTTGAAGACGAGGTGCGAGACCAGCGTCGGGCCGATCAGGGGGATCGGCGGGCGGGCGTGGAATTCGTTGTTGAGGCGCTGCCTTAGCGGATGCTCTTCAAGCTCGCTGATTTCAAATCGGGGTTGCATGGGGGGCCTTGGGGAGTGCGGCAACGTTAAGGGCGGTCGTTGGCGAGCAGCGCGATTTTAGCATTCTCTGCGCTGGTGGCGCCGCCGCCGTCGCCGGTCGTGTCGCCGCGTCGGTAGGCACCGTAGTCGCGCAACAGGCTGGTGCGGGTGTGCTCCATCAGAAACTGGCGGAACTTCAGACCGGCCGGCAGCAGGCGTTTGCTGTTCATGTGCACGACGTGCCAGGCGCGCTCGATCGGTGTGCCGATGACGTCGAGAATCGCCACCTCGCCGACCTTCAGTTCCAGCGGCAAGGTATGCATCGACAGCAGGCTGACGCCCATGCCGGCAATTACCGCTTGCTTGATCGTCTCGTTGCTGCCCATGGTGATCGCGCGGGCCGGTGTAAACAGATGGTTGCGGAACATCTCCTCGGCCACGCTGCGCGAGCCGGAGCCGGTTTCGCGCAAGAGGAAGGTTTCGTGGCGCAGCTCGTTCAGGTCGAACCGAACAGCGTCGCGTAGGGGGTGGTAGGGCGGTGCGATCATGATGTACGGGTGGATCGCCAGCGCTTCCGAGCAGGCGTCGATTTCGACCGGCGGGCGGCCCATTACCGCGAGATCGATGGCGTTGTCCTGCAGCCTTTGCAACAGCACCTCGCGGTTGCCGACCGTGAATTGGACCTCGACGCCAGGGTATTGCTGCGCGAACTGGGCGAGTAGCTTGGGCATGAAATATTTCGCGGTACTGACTAGACCGACCGAAATTGCCCCTTCGTCGGCATTCACCAGCGCGTGCAGGTGGGCCTCCGCATCCTTGATCTCGCCGAGCAGGCGCAAGGCGTGATGCAGCAGGCGTTCGCCGGCTTCGGTCAGGCGTACGCCGCGTCCCTGACGCTCAAATAGCGGCAGGCCGATGCTCTCTTCAAGCTGGCGAATCTGCATCGAAACGGCGGGGGCGGAGAGGTGCAACTCTTCGGCGGTGCGCGCGTAGCTGAGGTGGCGGGCCGCCGTCGCAAAGATCTGCAGTTGGCGCAGGGTGAGCGAGCGGATGAAGTTCATGATGACTCTAAAAGGATAAGTAATATCTTACCTATGCTAAAGCATTTGTGAATATACATTAATTCAAGTTGAACGTAATCTGCGCTTCATAGGTCTTGCACTTGAGCGATAACATGACACTGAAAGCCGTGATCTTCGATGTGGATGGCACCTTGGCCGATACCGAGCGCGATGGTCATCGCCCGGCGTTCAACGCCGCCTTCGCCGACGCCGGTTTGTCCTGGCACTGGGACGCGGCGCTGTACGGGGAGCTGTTGGTCGTCAGCGGCGGCAAGGAGCGCATTACCCACTACGCCCGGTGCTTTGCGCCGGGCTTCGCCGCGATGCCGGATTTTGCCGAACGGGTCAGGTCCTTGCACGCTGGCAAGACCGGCCATTATCTGGCGGCCTTGAAAGCCGGGCGGATTCCCCTACGCGGCGGCGTTGCCGCACTGCTCGATGCCGTCCGGGCACGTGGCCTGATGCTGGCGATCGCCACGACGACCACCCGGGAAAATGTTTCCGGCCTGCTCACCGCGCATCTGCCCAGCGGTGTGCGCGATCTGGACGACTGGTTCGCCGTGATCGGCGCCGGCGATGCCGTGCCGCACAAGAAACCGGCGCCCGACATTTATCATCACGTGCTGGCGCGCCTCGGCCTGGCGGCGGCCGACTGCCTGGCCGTCGAAGATTCCCGCCCCGGCCTGTGCGCCAGCCTAGCCGCCGGCCTTCCCACTCTCATCACCAGCAATGCTTACACCCAGCAGCAGGATTTTTCGGGCGCTCTGGGCGTCGTGCCGGATCTCGAAGATATCCCTTTCTCGACGCTCGAACGCTGGCACACCAACTCGTCAATCCACTAAATAACACTGAACAAACCGCACCCCGAGGAGAACAGCATGGACCAATCGAACCGCTACGCACGCCTGGACCTGAAGGAAGCCGACCTGATCGTCGGCGGCCAGCACGTTCTTTGCGCTTACATCATGAAGCCGAAGACGGGATACGACTACCTGGCGACCGCCGCCCACTTCGCCGCCGAATCGTCGACCGGCACCAACGTCGAGGTGAGCACCACGGACGATTTTACGCGCGGTGTTGATGCGCTGGTCTACGAGGTCGACGCGGCGCGCGAGATCACGAAGATTGCCTATCCGGTCGACCTGTTCGACCGCAACATCACTGACGGCCGCGCCATGCTGGCTTCCTTCCTGACCATGGCGATCGGCAATAACCAGGGCATGGGCGATGTCGAATACGCCAAGATGCACGACTTCTACGTGCCACCCGCCTACCTGCAACTGTTCGACGGGCCGGCGATGAACATTGTCGATCTGTGGCGAGTGCTCGGCCGGCCGATCGCCAACGGCGGCATGGTCGTCGGCACCATCATCAAACCCAAGCTCGGCCTGCGTCCGCAGCCCTTTGCCGACGCCTGCCACCAGTTCTGGCTGGGCGGCGACTTCATCAAGAACGACGAGCCGCAGGGCAACCAGGTCTTCGCGCCGCTCAAGGAAACGATCCGCCTGGTCGCCGACGCCATGCGCCGCGCGCAGGATGCGACCGGCGAGGCAAAGCTCTTCTCGGCCAATATCACGGCCGACGATCCCTTCGAGATGATCGCGCGCGGCGAATACATTCTCGAGACCTTCGCCGAGAATGCCAACCACATCGCCTTCCTGGTGGATGGCTACGTTGCCGGACCGACCGCCGTGACCACCTGCCGGCGGCGCTTTCCCAACCAGTTCCTGCACTACCACCGCGCCGGCCACGGCGCCGTCACCAGCCCGCAGGCGAAGCGCGGCTACACTGCTTTCGTGCACTGCAAGATGAGCCGTCTGCAGGGCGCCTCCGGTATCCACACGGGCACCATGGGCTACGGCAAGATGGAGGGCGAAGCCCGCGATAAGAACATCGCCTACATGCTGGAGCGCGACGCGGCCGATGGCCCTTTCTACCACCAGGAGTGGCTGGGCATGAAAGCCACCACGCCGATCATCTCCGGCGGCATGAATGCCCTGCGCCTGCCCGGTTTCTTCGACAATCTCGGTCATTCCAACGTGATCCAGACCTCTGGCGGCGGCGCCTTCGGCCACCGCGATGGTGGCACGGCTGGAGCCCTTTCCCTGCGCCAGGCGCAGGACGCCTGGCGGCAGGGCGTCAATCTGGTCGACTACGCCCGCGATCACGCCGCATTGCGCGGCGCCTTCCAGACCTTTTACTGGGATGCCGATGAACTCTACCCGGGCTGGCGCAAGGCGCTCGGCACGCAAGACTGAGGCCCGTTGTGCCCACTTCGGAAGACAAGACCTAACCAAGGGAACTCCTATGCAACTCGGACGCACCACCCTCTCCAAGTTCGTCATCGAACAACTGCGCCACACCCCAGAGCAAAGCGATCTGGGCGCCCTGCTGATCGATGTGGCGGCCGCCGTCAAGACGATTTCCGCGATGGTCGCCAAAGGTGCCTTGGGCGGCAATCTCGGCGCGCTGGACTCGACTAATGTGCAGGGCGAAGTGCAGAAGAAACTCGACGTGTTGACCAATGAAGTGGTGCTGCGCCACTGCGAATGGGGCGGCCAACTCGCCGGCATGGCCTCCGAGGAGATGGACACGCCGTGGCCGATTCCCGAGCCCTATCCGCGCGGCCGCTACATCCTGCTGTTCGACCCACTCGACGGCTCGTCGAACAGCGACGTCAACGTTTCGGTCGGCACGATCTTCTCGGTCCTCATGCGCGCGGAAGCCGGCGATGCCGATCTGGCAGATTTTCTGCGCCCCGGCCACGAGCAGGTGGCGGCCGGCTACGCCATCTACGGCCCATCGACCATGCTGGTGCTGACGCTCGGTCGCGGCACCTACGGCTTCACGCTGGATCGCGAGAACGGCAATTTCATTCTCACCCATCCCGACATCCGGGTGCCGGACGACACCTATGAGTTCGCCATCAACACGTCCAACGAGCGCTTCTGGGAGCCGCCGGTGCTGCGTTACGTGGCCGAATGCAAAGCCGGCCTGACCGGCGTGCGCGCGGCGGACTTCAACATGCGCTGGATCGCTTCTCTGGTTGCCGAAGTGCATCGCATCCTGATTCGCGGCGGCATCTTCATGTATCCGAAAGACAGCAAGTCGCCCGCCAAGGCCGGGCGGCTGCGCCTGCTCTACGAAGCCAACCCGATGGCCATGCTGATCGAGCAGGCCGGCGGCGCGGCGAGTACCGGGCGCGGCCGCATCCTCGACGTCGAAGCAAGCAGCCTGCACCAGCGTGTGCCGGTCATTCTCGGCTCGAAGCACGAGGTCGAGCGTCTTGACCGCTATCACCAGGAATTTGACAACGGCACCGACCGTCCCTACGCCTCGCCGCTCTTCGGCGAACGCTCGCTGTTTCGCGAAACCAATTCGAACTGACGCATGTAAGACCTTGCGCAACTCTTGACTTGAGGGAGTACCGACATGTCCACCAAACATCCCATCGTCGCCGTCACCGGTTCCTCGGGCGCCGGCACTAGCACCGTGATGAAGAGCTTCCAGCATATCTTTCGGCGCGAGCAGATCGCCGCGCAAGTTATTGAGGGCGACGCCTTTCATCGCTATGACCGCCTGGCCATGCGGGCCACGATGAAGGAAGCCGAGGCGTCCGGCAACCGCGACTTCAGCCATTTCGGGCCGGACGCCAACCTGCTCGGCGAATTGGAAGCTCTGTTCGGCAGCTATGCCGAGTGCGGCACGGGCAAGTCGCGCAAATACCTGCACGATGCTGAGGAGGCGGAGAGCCATGGTCAGGAACCCGGCACTTTCACGCCCTGGAGCGATCTGCCGGAAGGCTCCGACCTGCTCTTCTACGAAGGCCTGCATGGCGCCTATGCAGACGAGAAGATCAATATCGCCCGGCACGTCGATTTGCTGGTCGGCGTGGTGCCGATCATCAACCTGGAGTGGATACAGAAACTGCACCGCGACCAGACCATGCGCGGCTACTCACAGGAAGCGGTAGTCGACACCATCCTGCGGCGCATGCCGGACTACATCAATTATCTGTGTCCGCAGTTCTCCCGTACGCACGTCAATTTCCAGCGCGTGCCGACGGTCGATACGTCCAACCCTTTTATTGCCAAGGACATCCCCTCGCCCGACGAAAGCATGGTGGTGATCCGTTTTGCCAATCCCAAGGGGATTGACTTTTCCTACCTGATTTCCATTCTGCACGGCGCCATGATGACCCGTCCGAACACGCTGGTCGTTCCGGGCGGCAAGATGGGCCTGGCCATGCAGATGATCTTCACGCCAATGATTCTGCGCCTGATCGACCTCAAGCGCCGCGCCTGAACCACCGACCTCCGGGAGACCCCCATGACTCAAGAACCGCAGTCCAGCGAATTGGCCAATGCCTTGCGCTTCCTCGCTATCGACGCCGTCGAAAAAGCCAAGTCCGGCCACCCCGGCGCGCCGATGGGCATGGCCGACATCGCCGAAGTTCTCTGGCGCCGCCACCTGAAGCACAACCCGGCCAATCCGGCATGGCCGGATCGCGACCGCTTCGTGCTCTCGAACGGCCACGCCTCAATGCTGCTCTACGCCTTGCTGCATCTGACCGGCTACCAGGTCAGCGTGGACGATCTACGGCAATTCCGGCAAATGGGTAGCCAGACGCCGGGGCACCCGGAAGTCGGTCTGACCGACGGCATCGAAACGACTACCGGTCCGCTCGGCCAGGGACTGGCCAACGCCGTCGGTATGGCGCTGGCCGAGCAGTTGCTGGCGCGGCGTTACAACCGGCCGGGCTTTCCGGTGGTCGATCACCGCACCTGGGTCTTCGTCGGCGACGGCTGCCTGATGGAAGGCATCAGCCACGAAGCCTGCTCGCTGGCCGGCGTCTGGGGACTGGAGAAACTGGTCTGCTTCTACGACGACAACGGCATCTCGATCGACGGCCACGTTGAAGGTTGGTTTCGCGACGATACGGCGGCGCGCTTCACGGCCTATGGCTGGAACGTTATTGGCCCGGTCGACGGGCACGACGCCGTCGCGCTCGATGCCGCCGTGGCGCAATCTCGGCGATCGGCCGCTGGAAAACCGACGTTGATCATCTGCCGCACTGCCATCGGTCACGGCTCGCCGAACAAGGCCGGCAGCCACGACGTGCACGGTGCACCACTCGGCCAGGAGGAAACCGCCGCGACGCGCGCCGCGCTCGGCTGGCCGCACGCGCCGTTCGAGATTCCCGACGCGCTGCGTAAGGCCTGGGATGGCCGCGCCGCGGGCGAACGTGCCGAAGTCGCCTGGAAGAGCCTGTTCGCCAACTACCGCAGCGCCTTCCCGCATCTGGCCGCCGCCTTCGAGCGAGGCGCGCGGGGCGAGCTGCCGGACAACTGGGTGGACATCCGTGCGCATCTGCTGGCGCAGGCAAGTGACCGGCAGGGCAGTGTCGCGACGCGTAAGTCGTCGCAGAACTGCCTCGACGTGTTGGTCGATGCGCTGCCCGAACTACTCGGCGGCTCGGCCGACCTGACCGGTTCCAACCTGACGGCCGGCAAGCGCAGCCTGCCCTGGCACCAAGCCGGCGCCGACCAGGTGCCAAACTATCTCTCGTACGGCGTGCGCGAGTTCGGCATGACGGCAATCATGAATGGCGTCGCCCTGCATCACGGCCTGATTCCCTACGGCGGCACCTTCGCCGTCTTCTCCGATTACGCGCGTAATGCGATCCGCATGAGCGCCTTGATGAAGTTGCGGGTCATTCATGTGCTGACGCACGATTCGATCGGCCTCGGCGAAGACGGCCCGACGCACCAGCCGATCGAACACGCGAGCAGCCTGCGCGTCATCCCCGGCCTCGACCTCTGGCGCCCATGCGACGAACTCGAAACGGCGGTCGCCTGGGCGCTGGCGCTGGAGCGTAGCGACGGCCCTTCGGCGCTGATGCTGTCGCGGCAGAACCTGCCGCAGTACAGTGCCGTCGCTGGCAAGGCGGACGACATTGCGCGTGGCGGCTACATCCTCGCCGAGGCCGCCGGCCCGCTGCAAGCGGTGCTCATCGCCACTGGCTCGGAAGTGTCGCTAGCCATGCAGGCGCAGGCTCTCCTGCAGGCGCAGGGCGTCGCCGTGCGCGTCGTCTCGATGCCCTGTACGCGGCGTTTCGACCGGCAGCCGGCGGCGTGGCAGCAGACGGTATTGCCGAACGGTGTTTTTCGCGTCGCCGTCGAGGCCGCCCACCCCGACTTCTGGCGCAAGTACGTTGGTCTCGACGGCGCCGTGTTGGGCCTCAACGAGTTCGGCGAATCCGCGCCGGCGCCGACCCTCTTCGAGCACTTCGGCCTGACCGCCGAGCGCCTGGCGCAAACGGTGCATGCGACCATCGCCCGTGCCGGTGGCAACTAGCGCCAAAAAACGATTTCCAATAAAGAACCAGGAGACAGACCATGCCGATACGGGTGGCGATCAACGGATACGGGCGCATTGGCCGCAACGTGCTGCGCGCGCATTACGAAAACGGGAAGTACGTCAGCGGCGACGAGGCGATCCAGATTGTCGCCATCAACGACCTGGGGAAGGCTGAAACCAACGCACACCTGACCTGCTACGACACGGCGCACGGCCGCTTCAAGGGCGAGGTCCGCGTCGATGGCGACTACATGATGGTCAATGGCGACGCCATCCGCGCACTGGCCGTGCGCGACCCGGCCGACCTGCCGTGGCGGGAGCTCGGCATCGACGTCGTGCTCGAGTGCACCGGCCTTTTCAATAGCAAGGCCAAGGCCTCGGCGCACCAGCGCGCGGGAGCCGGCAAGGTCGTGTTGTCGGCCCCCGGCGGCAACGACGTTGACGCGACCATCGTCTATGGCGTCAATGAGCACGTCCTCAAGGCGAGCGACAAGGTGATCTCGAACGCCTCGTGTACGACCAACTGCCTGGCGCCGATGGTCAAGCCGCTGCACCAGGCGATCGGCCTGGAAAGCGGCTTGATGACGACCATCCACTCTTATACCAACGATCAGGTGCTGAGCGACGTCTATCACGAAGACCTGCGCCGGGCGCGCGCCGCGGCGCATTCGCAGATTCCGACCAAGACCGGCGCGGCGGCGGCCGTCGGGCAGGTCCTGCCGGAGCTCGCAGGGCGGCTCGACGGCTACGCGGTGCGCGTGCCGACGCTCAATGTCTCGCTGGTCGATCTCTCCTTTATCGCCGAGCGGCCGACCAGCGTCGACGAAGTCAATCGCCTGATGCGCCAGGCCGCCGACAGCAGCTACGGCGGTGTTCTGCGCTACAACGAGAAGCCGCTGGTTTCTATCGATTTTAACCACTCGCCAGCGTCGTCCACCTTCGATGCCACGCTGACCAAGGTGAGCGGCCGGCTGGTCAAGGTATCCGCCTGGTACGACAACGAGTGGGGCTTTTCCAACCGCATGCTCGATACCACCGTCGCCTTCATGGCCTGTCGGGACGCCGTGAACACCCTGCGCGACCTCGTTCCCGCCCACTCTGAAAGGACTCCCCATGGCTCTCATTTCCCTGCGTCAGTTGCTCGACCACGCGGCTGAACACCACTACGGCTTGCCCGCTTTCAACGTCAACAACATGGAGCAGATTCAGGCCATCATGCAGGCCGCCGAGGCCTGCGATAGCCCGGTCATTCTGCAGGCCTCGGCCGGCGCCCGAAAATACGCCGGCGAGCCTTTCCTGCGCAAGCTGGTCGAGGCGGCCATCGAGCAATACCCGGATATTCCCGTCTGCCTGCACCAGGACCACGGCGCGTCGCCGGCTGTCTGCCAGCAGTCGATGCGCAGCGGCTTTTCCAGCGTCATGATGGACGGCTCGCTCGGCGAGGACGGCAAGACGCCGACCAGCTACGACTACAACGTCGCCGTTACGCGCAAGGTGGCGGAGATGGCGCACGCCATTGGCGTCTCGGTCGAAGGCGAACTCGGCTGCCTCGGCTCGCTGGAAACCGGCGAGGCCGGCGAGGAAGATGGTGTCGGGGCGAGCGGCAAGCTCGATCACTCGCAACTGCTCACCGACCCCGATGAAGCCGCCGATTTCGTTGCCAGGACGGGCGTCGACGCGCTCGCCATCGCCATCGGCACCAGTCATGGTGCCTACAAGTTCTCCCGCCCGCCGACCGGCGATATCCTGGCCATCGACCGCATCAAGGCCATCCACGCACACATCCCCGACACGCATCTGGTGATGCACGGTTCGTCTTCCGTGCCGCAGGAATGGCTGGACGTCATCCGTCAATACGGTGGGCAGATCAAGGAGACTTACGGCGTGCCGGTCGGGGAAATCGTCCTCGGCATCAAGCACGGCGTGCGCAAGGTGAACATCGATACCGACATCCGGCTGGCGATGACCGGCGCGATGCGTCAGGCGATGGCGCAACATCCCGAGGAATTTGATCCGCGTGCCTTCTTCAAGGCCGCCGTGGCCGGCGCTCGCGACGTTTGCCGGCAGCGTTTCGAGGCCTTTGGCTGCGCTGGTCAGGCGGCGCGCATCAAGCCGATCGCTCTGGAGAAGATGGCCGCCCGTTACCATTAAGAAAGTGGCGGTATTTGCCGCGCGGCTCAATGTCGTCCCCAGTCCCGCAACACGGGGTCAAGGACTCTAAACCGTTCACCCCTTCGCGTCGCTCTTGCCGGCAGGCTTGGTGGACTCGGGGGAGTCTGCCGACAATTGGCTCTGCGCCTTTTTCAGATCCTTCGGTGTCAGCGCGCGGGCAATTGCCTCGCGCTCGTGCGTGGCGTCCGCGTCGTACGTGACTAGTGCCCGGTTGACCCACACGTAAGCCTGCACCAAGTCTTTTTCAACGCCGACGCCATCGCGGTACATGCGTCCCAGCCGGAGCATTGCCTCGGAGTTTCCGTTTGCGGCGGCCATCCGCAGCCAGCGCACCGCCGTTTCTGAATTCTCGGTGCTGCGGCTCAGGTCTTTCAGGATCGCGTCGCCGAGCCTGAACTGGGCATCGGGATAGCCCGCCTCCGCTTCGCCGCGGACATCCGGGTCCAGTACCGCCGATGTCGCCGGCGTAACGAGCGCCGATGGATATTCCTCTCGCGTCAGCCAGAAGGTGACGATCACGGCTAAAACGATGGAAGAAAGCGCAACGGGGATGGAAACGAGTACCTCCCTGTTCCAAGGCGTACTTTTCTCCACCAGAAAGCGATACGAGCAATCGAGACAGCGATACGGCGTGTTTCTTTCCTGATAGTCCCGCTTTTCCTCGTGCGAATGCCAACGCGACTCCCTGCAGCGAGTGCTTTGACAATGCGGACAGTTGATTTTCGTGTGAAAAAACATGATGGAGTCTGGAATTCACCCGGATATTTTTCGGCGTTTGATGAGGCTGCCAAATCGATCGCCAAGCTTACCGACCCGGTTCCGTGCTTGAAATACCTGTTTGTACTAATTCTGCTGGGCGGGATCGGTAGCAGCGTGGAACGCTACGAACCTTTTCTTATGCAGTTGTGGCGCATCAGGAAGCAGGCCACGGTTACTAATGGCGGCCGTCCAAGCGGTGGTCCTCCCCTTGGCTTTTCTGGTCCGGGTTAAGATGCTCGCTTACGCCATCGGGCAAGATTGTCGTTCCCGAAACGCCGTTCGGGCTAGCTACCGGCGCGCTTATGCCAAGAAGCGAATTGCCCGTTCACCCTCCGCGAGACGTTCCTAATGAAATTCGCTTTTCTCTTTGTTCTTCTGACACAAATCCAGCCGGCGTGGGCCGGACCGCACGATTACTACGAATGTACTGGCGCCGATGGCGTGACGGCCTATTCGGTGACGCGCTGCGCCAAGGGGAGTCAGCAACGCAAGATCGACGACGACACGCCGCCGAGTACCGTCGATTTGAGCCGGGCGCCCAACGCCGGGACGATTTCCCTGCTCGCCGATGGCGGAGGACATTTCTATTCGCCGGGCCTGATCAACGGTACCGCCATGCGTTTCGTGGTCGACACCGGCGCGACCTTTGTCTCGCTTGGTGCCGCCGACGCCAAGCGGGCCGGCGTCTATTACCAGCAAGGGCGGCCCGCGACGTCGCGCACGGCCAACGGCCAGATGCTTACCAGGCTCGTCACACTGGACTCGGTCACCCTCGGCGGTATCACCCTGCACAACGTCGGCGCGTCAGTCAGCGAAAACGAGCACCCGGTGCTGCTCGGCATGAGCTTCCTGAAACGCATGAGCGTCCATGTTGACGGGCCGGTGATGACCTTGAAGGCAAGATAGGACGCTCGGTCTGGGCCCCATGGAGGGGTGAAGTCGTTTCTTAGCCGCTTGGGCACGGTTACCAATCGCCATAGGTTTTTGGCCGAAATTGGTCATATATCGCGATGTTCAATGGAGGCGCGCCCTCACCGAACGTGATCAAGTCCAGACCACTGAGGGTGGTGAGGGTTGACGGCGCTTCGATAGAGGGCAACTCGGTACGGGAAACCTTGCGGCGGCGACGATGAGCGATGCGGCGGTATTTCGTAGACTGCTGGTTGAACCTAAAAAACTCAGTAGTGGGCGTGCAATCTGCCCAAAACTGAGGCAGGCTGCGGAATTCGTAACCATCACGGGAGTCACCCGATGGGTGAGTCGAAATTGAAGTTGGCGAAGCGCGAAGAAATGCT
>Ga0209125_1002471_pt1 | contig 14182 bp, 20 predicted proteins | sample BarGraIncub1131A_FD_184503 | JGI IMG/M metagenome (GOLD analysis project Ga0209125, IMG submission 184503) | Arctic peat soil microbial communities from Barrow, Alaska - Barrow Graham LP Incubations 11-31A (SPAdes) (version 2) | ecosystem: Environmental > Terrestrial > Soil > Wetlands > Peat... | reverse complement strand
TTCAAGAAAAAACATCAAATATAACAAAAATTATTAATGAGACTGCAAGTTTTGGAGAACAACAATCTATTGCTACTAATGAAATAGCATCAGCAATTCAAGGATTGACTACTTTATCCTTGGATTTAGAGGAAATATCCAAAATTATCTAATCATATCCGCACTCTTAAAATTGTTAGCAACAAATTATTAATTAAGAGCATTCATTGATTGGGTGCTTTTTTAGTTATTTAGAATTATTGAATGTAAGGGCTGTCAAGGTAACGTAATTGGCATAGATCGATAGAGGTTTTAATAAAAACTATTGAGTTGGAGGTGTGAATATAAGATATTTAATAGATTGTAATAAGCAAATGTCTATTGAACTATTGTTAGAGCTTAAGTATACTAACTCATAATTAAATTTAACTGAAATCTAACTACCGCACTTCCGTTTGCTACTACCGCATTTCCTAATGGAACTTTCCCTACGGGCTACCCTTCCATTCCTCCACTTGGTCTGATCTAAGTCTATTAACCTATGCTTACAGTATCAACGATTAATTAGTTAAAATCCAATTATGAATCTTAACTGAAAACTTACTAAATGATTTAGGTGAATACTTATAAAAAAAGTGGACAGAATATAGAAGACATAAAAATATTTCTTTTTAAAAGAGGCTAATTGATACTAGTCTCTTTTATTTTTTGTCTTTAAATATTATATTTATAATAATCTTAAGACTTTGCACAAAAAGTAAAAACCTCCAAGATATTATTCTCAGAGGTTATTGTCTATTCATTAATAATTTTATAAAGATAACTTCATTGCACTTCGTGCAAACTAATGCTATATTACCATCATTAAAATTTTTAAATTCAAAATTCATTATTTTATTATCTGTTTTTATATCTTCTATATTCCCACATTTACACATTAATTTCACTATATACCTCCATCTGTATTTAAATTCACAAACCTTAATTACACTTTAAATTTTAAATAAAATCCACCTACAAGTTGAAATTTCGTATTTGATCTCAAATAATTTTATTGCATCATCAATTAGGCTCTGACACTTATAAACAAGCATAATGTTGCCGGCAAATCTCTCTGTGTCTCTTACTATAACTTTGTCTATTTTTATAACCTCCATAGGTTCATCATCTATTTGCATTCTGAACCTTATAGGTTTTATATAACCTTTGTTATCTGTATAAGAAACCATTTCTATAGGTAAAGCTAAAACCTTCATATACTATCATCCTTCCTAAAGTATTGAACTCATCAAAGGGTAGTCATCTTCTCCTATCCCCCCACACATAGCACTTAGACCTGAATGAATAAAGCAAGATTTACTAATGGCTTTATGCCCATACTTTAGTCTAATTTCATCAACTACTTTATTTAACTTACTATCTTTCTCATAATTAAAAGTATCAAGTAAAGAACACTGATAAAAGTCATTGCAACAAAAATCTGTTATGTGAACCCCTAAATGCCTTATTGGGCTACCTTTCCACACATTATCAAATAGATAACATACTATCTCATATATTTTTCTAGTTGAGTCTGTGGCTACTATCAATTTCTTTTGACGGGAATAGAAAATCATATCAATTCCTCTGATACTTACCGAAACCACTGTGCAGCAGTTCTGTGAATTTCTTAAACGCATTGATACTGTTTCACATAAAGATAGCAATACTTTATGTGCAGTGACTTTATCCTCAACATCAAAAGGTATTGTTGTAGAATTCCCTATACCTTTAATTTCAATATAATTACTTTTTCTGACCTCTGAACTTTCTATACCATTAGCATAATTATAAATAACTTGACCATGGCTCTTAAATTTATTGTTTAAAATTTTCAAATCGTAATTTGCTAAATCACCAATGGTATTGATATTTAGATTATGTAGTTTTGGTGCTGTGGCTCTTCCTACCATGAACAAGTCCTCAATTGGTAGTGGCCACATCTTTTTTTCCAGTTCATGAGGGAATAAAGTATGTATTCTATCTGGCTTTTTAAAGTCTGAAGCTACTTTTGCAAGTAATTTATTATTTGATATGCCTATATTTACTGTAAACCCAAGATCCTTTTTTATCCTCTCTTTTATAGTTGCAGCAAGCTTCATATAGTCTGAATATAAATGCTCCATGTTAGAGAAGTCTAGAAAGCTTTCATCCACACTAAATCTTTGAATTTGCGGCGTATATTCCTGGAATATTTTATTCATTGCTGAGCTACATTTCATATAGAGCCAGTACCTAGGAGGTACTATTACTATATTAGGACACTTTGCCCTAGCATTATATAATGTTTCTCCAGTATGGATGTTGAACTTTTTAGCAGGTATTGATTTAGTTAAAACAATACCGTGCCTGCTTTTTTCATCCCCGCCAACTACAGATGGTACCAATCTAAGGTCTAATTGCTCTCCTTGTTGAAGTCTATATGCAGCTTCCCAGGATAGATAGGCACTATTTGCATCTATATGAAATATTAATCTACTCACAACATAAATCATCTTCCTTCTTATTTTTCTTCTTTTATAAGAACACCAGTTCGTAATAATTATTATATACCAAACTCTTAGTTTTTAGAAGTAATTTTGCAAATTTATTTTTAGTAATGTATGTAAATTAAGATGTGTTATTTAATATAACATTCAAAACAAAGTATAATTACTCACCATAGATCGGCAATACTACGAAATCCTCATAGTTAAGTTGATTTTTACTAAGTAATCATAATGATTACTATTTAAAGGTATTTAGGATTAGTAACGCAAAAGCAATATACTATGATTGATATTTAAAGGAGTTGTCAATAATTAAAATAGTTAAGGGGGTTATTTATGTGCCTAACAATTTAAAAATTGATTTTATTAATTTAGATGATATTGAAATATACGAGCTTTTATTACAAGGTAGAATACCGAATTTTCCATCGGGGTTTTGGGCTAATAGAGGTGTAGAAGAAGCAAAATATGTAGCTATTAAGTTATTGAAATATTTAATAGACGAAAGACTGAAATATAATAAAGAGGATGTAAAAAGAGAAGTGTCTAAAATGTTTTTAACCAAATATAAGCTCCATACTGCTTCAAAGTTATTTGGACGTTCAGCTATACGATATATAATATGTGCTTATCCAGAGGTCTTATATCAACCTTGGCAATTTAAGCATGACAAAGTACCCCAAAGTTACTGGACACAAGAAAAAAATAGAATTAGTGCATTAAAATATGTTTTTGAAGTAGAGCTTCAATGGAGCATTGATGATATTAAAGAAAAGCTAGATTGGCAGATAATGAGACAGCAAAGATTATTCACATTGCAATATTATTACACGAATTTACACCGGATTTGTAATGCGTTATATCCCGGTATTATAAACCCTTGGGAATTTAGGCACTCTGAGGTATCTAATTACTTTTGGAAGGATATAAAAAATAGAAAAAAGGCAGTAAGATGGCTAGTTAAAGATAAATTGAAACTAAATCATTCACAAGCTTTAAGTAGACTAAAAAAAGAACATTTTTCACAGTATGGCCTAACCGGGTTGCTTAACAATCAATATAATGGTTCAATAAAAAAAGCTATAAATGAGGTTTTTCCAAGGTTAAACGTAAGAATTACTCTTCCTACTGCAATATAATACATAACTTCGGAGGTTAAAATGATTAAAATATTGACCATAATAAATATTCTAGTAATAATAATAGCATTAGTTTTTTTGGGTATCGGAGTTAAGTATCATAGAATTGATAAGTACGATAAGAAAGGTATTAAATATATACTTGGGGGAACCAGGCTTACAGGGCTATGTATTATTTTAGGTGCCATGCTTTACTTACCCTAGTAAAAATCAAGTGTTTAAATTAGTACTATAAGAAAAGCGTTTTTCTGAGAAATGGTTCCAACATTTTAAAATTAAATTCTTTTGTGTTTTTTTTGTAATGCCTATATAATATCATACACCACTCAATTAAGTATGAATTTAATTCTTTTAAAACTTTTTAATCCTATTAATATTGTTTCCTAATTTTTTTCTTTACATTTTTCAAAATAAGTCAATATAATATAAACTTACATAATTATCCCCATTGACTTTCACACCTCCAAAAGATCAATTCAATTGCGAATTAGGTGGTTTCCTTTGGGATTCTACCTTGTTTTATTTTATTTGTTTAAAATTTTTTCTACACCCTTTGGACTAAGTAAAGTCGGAAGTTTGCCTCCTAGTTTTTTAAAATCCTCGCCCTCAATCATTTCCATGCTTTTTAACTTTAATCTGTCCTGTAATGTTCTTACTGGGATGCCCGATTCTCTAGCTACTTCTTGCAATGTCTTTATATCCCTAAGTTCCATTTTTTATAACTCCTTCTTATTTAAGTTTACCATTACTATTTTTGCATATATTCCATAAATGGTTTTTCCTTTTATTACTACATTCAAGAGAGCATGTCATTTTTTTATTGTGCGATACAAATTCTTTACCACACCAATAGCATTTTTTAGCCCCTATTTGTCGTCTAAGGTTTCTAGTTGGGTTAATTTTATTTTTATAAATATGATAATATTTTAATCCCGTTAAACGATCGTATTCAAGAGTATGCTCTTTTTGGCAATCAGGACAAAATCTTTGAATACCTGAATTAACAATATACTTTTTACCACACTTTTCACAAATGCCGGTACTCCCAATTTGCCTAACCATACCTTTTTTCTTTCTCTCTTTACATTCTCTATTAGCTATTTTTGTTCTTTCAACACGACAAGTAAGACAATAATATGCTCTTGGACCACCTCTAAAACAACTGCTACATTGTTTGCAAATTCTATCTTGTATCATAAAACCGCCAGCCTTTATTGTTTTGTTATATTAAATAATTTCAACATTATAATCATTCCAATCGCAAGTATCTGCACCATCTTCCGATTCAAAATTAGTCTATTTCCATATTAGAGTGTATCTGTTCCCTTTTGTATCAATAGCAGGTGATTTATATACCCATGTATCTTGGTTGTCACTTAACCCATCCTCAAAAGCATCTTCTATTTGATAAAGTGGATTTCCTTGATATTCAAGTGTTGCAAACGCCTTTTCTAATGTTTCTAAATCAAATTCTTTTCTCAAATCTTCAACATAAATTTACCCATTTTATTCTCTTCTTTTCCTATTACTTATAATCTACTTCTCTCTCAAATCCTCCTGTTGGTGGATTAATTAAACAACAATATTTAATATAATCACTTGTAGTCATATTTTTTTCCGCTGCCTTTTCTAAAAATATTTTTTTTTCGGCTTCATTTAATCTTGCTTTTATAAATTCAGTTTTCATATTTTAAACTCCTTTTATTTGAATTATTTATTTTTGTACTTATATTGTGTCACATATGTGGCCACAATACAAGTACAAAAATAAATAATTTAGTCTTATAATAGTCCTTTCTCCTTAAAACTTAAATATTTATCATATTCCCCAATAATTACATGGTCTAATAATTCTATCCCTAAGATCTTGCCACACTCTTTTAATCTTGTGGTTATACTTATATCTTCTTTAGAAGGTTCTATACTACCTGATGGATGATTATGCCCTACAATTATTGTTGCGGCATTACCGAGTATTGCAGTTTTGAATATTTCTCTTGGATGAACTATTGAAGTATTTAAACTTCCTAAACTTCCTACCGTTAATGATGTAATTTTATTTTTAGTGTCAAGTGTTGCAACAACTAATGCTTCTCTATCATAATCTCCTATGAATTTTTTAAATATATTAGCGCAATCTTTAGGACTTGAAATTTGAGTATTTCCATATTCTAAGTTTTTCTCCTTAACCATTTTTATTGATACAATTTGAATGTTTTCCATATTTATCACTACTCCTAAATTATTTGTTTTTGTTTCTTTCTATACTCTTATTATACACCTACGTAGGCGTTAAGTCAATGAATATTAACCTTATTTACGAAATAAATATCTATATAAACATAGTCATACCAACTATCCAATGCCTAAATTACATAATTATACACAAGGTGAAAGGAGAAATAATAAGTAGTTACCATATTTCTTCTTTTGCGTTTATAAAATACATTTTAAATGATATTATTTTTAGTAATTATAATATAAATAGGTAAGATATTAATTAATATTGCAGTATAAAGACACACGACAAGAACAATGGAAGTGGTCATCTAATATAGTAATTAACTTTATTATATTAGTTTTTTGATATATTAGATGACAAGGTGTCCATTGTTCTCGTCTTGTATACGATTCAAGGATTGCAGTGGAATTAAGAAGTTTTAAATGTTAGAAATTCTTTTTTAAAATTGGTTGGAGGTACGGAAAACAGTTTTAAAAATATAGAATTAATTTTATTTAAAGGTTTTTAATTGGAATTGAAAGCCTGCCAGGACAACGTTAAGCCAGTTATTTACAATTCAATACTATTATTTTAATATTGTGACTTAGAATTAATATGTAATAGTTCTAGGGGTACTGGCAGCAAAATAAAAACCGGAACTTTTAATTCAAAGATTGGTTTAGCTATTGCCATATTTAGGAATTGAGTTTTCAGTACAGGACAGCTATGTTCTTCATACCCCAATTGAGAAGGTTACCATTTTCGAGGACAAATATACCGTGGAATTCAAGTCCGGCGTGATGGTGGATGTAAATGAATAAGGGCAAAAACGAGCAAGGCACTCTACGAAATTACAACGTAGGGTGCCTTGCTCGTTTTTGCTTTTAATCTCACAGACAAATTGGAGTTTGAAATATCAAATTAGACTATTTCTTGTATCCGCATTTAGGGCACACGCCATTTTCGTTTAACGCAATGCCGCATAACGGGCAACGGTCTATAATATCCTTTTGGAGCTCGTATTCTTCTGTAGCGCCATTTACTCCGCTTGTAAACGTGATTTTAACTATATTTAGTTTATCTTTTAGTAAATCGTAAACTATTTTAATCATACCTTCAACGGTCATTGTTTCTTTCGTAACAACTAAACGACATTCCGGATACGCTGTTGCAAGTTCCGTTTTGAAAGCTGGACCTTTTTGCTTATTGGTTGGTGCACCGTTCTTAATGCCTTGTGCTTCGTAAACGCCGAGAATCGCGGGAAGCAATGGATCGTCTTCCCTTAAAACCAGAGCATGGTCAAAGTTTTGTAAAACTGCCCAAGCGGTTTTCTTAATTTCATTACAAGGAAATACCATATTGACTCCCGTGTTGACAGGATCTTCAACTTCAAGTGTCAGTATTCCCGTATGCCCGTGCAAATATTGCGCTTCGCCTTTGAACCCATAGAACCTGTGTGCATATTGTAAGTCTAATGTAGTGAAACTTCTCATAATTATTCTCCTTATATTATATATTTACGGGGTGTTTTTATGCTCCCATATGCGCACATATTTGAGTTTGCCTGTATCCATGATATAAAGATCGCTGAGTGGTGTTGCGCTTATTCATAATATAATCATTCCTTATTGGTACGGAATACCTTAATAGTATTATATCTCAACAAGTATATTATGTCGATAGTATAGGGGTAGTGCTCTCTTTTCGTGCAAAAGTCACGCTAAGGAAAATCAACTAACATATTTTAAAATTACTGTAAATTTCAATGCTGAATAAGGCTTTTTAATATGCTCCAAGATATATTTCACATAAAAATATTAATGTACTATTTTAGTTAGAGTTTGGACTAAAACATTACATTAAAACTATAAACTTAATTTAAATTAGTTTTAACTCCTTTAATAATCAAGTAATATCAAGGGTTAAAAACCGATTACTTAATGTAATATTTATTGTATTTTATTACATTAGAATTTTTAGGAAATACACTATATTTACTATATATTCACTTAAATGTTAGTCAAATTTTCTTAACGGTACTTTTGCACAAATTGCGAGCCCTACCCCACCTTAAAAAACATAGGAAGAATGACTTTTTATAAGCCATTCTTCCTATGTTTTAAAATTATTTTACAGACTTTAATTTTGCTATCTCATAACAATTCTCTTTTGTTACTTGTTTTAAATCCTTGATTTCTTCAAGTTTTAAATTTGTCTCCATGTGTCTTTTTGCATTTGTAGCTTCCAAATCTTAAAGCATATTTTTAATTTCCTCTTGACCAGTTTTTAGCTCCTTAATGTCTGTCTTGATAGGGTCTAACTCTTCTTTTAATATCCGCCTTAATGTTTCCTCATCCATTAGAAACCCACCTCTCCCATGTAACCCATTTTATATATAAGCTTAATATTTCTCCATGCTATTTATAAATTTATTGTTTTTTACTTTTGAAACATAACTTTGTGATAAACCTAAATATAAAGCTATATCAGCTTGTGATTTCATATGGTTTCATAATTACAAGATAAGTATAGATTGGGCTCCAATAAAAGTCAATAAAAAAACTGAATCATTACTTTAATACTCGACCGTAGGAAGATTTTGTTCTTCTAAAATATGTGCATTACGGGCGCATTTGATGTAAGATTTAATACTATTCTCTATACATTCAAATATATTTATAAAACCCTGTATACTCCGAATAATTACACATTAAGTAGTTTAAACTATTTAAATAAGTAAATTGTAAAATAACAAATAAGGTTTTAATTTTGGACATGGACTTAAGGAGCAAAAGGCTTTAGCAAATATTTAAAACAGGAGTTGATGAAATTTGGAAAATACGCATAACTTTTTTATGCCCGCAAAAAATCTTATTGGTATAGGGGCTATTAAAGATTTACCCATGGAGTTAATGGCACACAAACTAAGCAAAGTATTAATTGTTACAGACAAAAATATAATAAGTTGTGGGTACGTTGAAATGGTTGAGACAATGTTAAAAAGTTTGTTTATTTCCTATGATATTTTTGATGGCATCTTACATCCAAATCCTACAGTATCTTTTGTCGAGGATGGTCTCACCTATTTTAATAAGGGATTAAACCCGTTAAAAAGAAAGTATGACTTTATCATATCTGTAGGTGGTGGTACAAACCATGATTGTGCTAAGGGAATCGCTATTGTGGCAACAAATGGCGGAGATATCGGTGACTATGAGGGTTACAACAAAATGACAAAACCTTGCTTGCCAATCATAACAATTAATACAACATGTGGATCGGGCTCAGAAGTGAGTATTTATACAATTATAGTTGATGAGAGTAGAAAATTAAAAATGACTATTGCAGATGCTAAAATGATGCCTATAATATCTGTAAATGACCCTATGTTTATGGTAACTATGCCTCCAGAAGTAACTGCTAGTTCTGGTATAGATGTTGCTACCCATGCTATAGAAGCTTTTGTTTCTACAGAGGCTTCACCAATTTCAGACTCACTAGCAATGGATGCCTTGAAAATAGTTTTTGGATATTTAAAAAGGTCCTATGATAATGGTCATGATTTAGAGGCCAGAGAAAAGATGATGTTTGCTTCTGTCATGGCAGGTATGGCTTTAAATAATGCAGGTGTAGGATATGTCCATTCATTGTCTCATCAAATAGGTGGATTTTATCAACAAACTCATGGTGTTATTAATGCAGTACTATTACCTCATGTGTTAGAGTTTAACTCAGTGTCAATATCTGACGAGCGAATATTTAGAATTAGTGAAGCTATTGGTATTAAAGCGAATACTAAAAAAGAAGCTGTTAATAAAATTATGCATAGCATCCAAAAGCTCTCTGAAGACATAGGTATACCAACTCATCTAAAAGACTTAGGAGTAGAAAAAAATGATATTGAATTCCTTTCAAAGAATGCTGAAAAAGATATATCATCCACTATAAATCCAAGACAGGGAACTTTTGTAGATATTATGGGTATTTATAATGCTTCTATGTGAAAGTAGATATAATATATAAATTATTCTTAAATGGTGTTAAATAACATTTAAGAATACCCATTAATAATATACCTCTAACTAATAAAAGCTGTTAAATATTCATTAACATGTTTAGAAACCTCTTTTCTTATCCAACCATTTTTACATAATAATTCATACTGATTCTCTGTGATCCTAATAGATAAGACCTTTGTTTTACTATTTTCCCTTTTTTTTCTACCCCTCATTTTCCCCTCCTACACATGATTACAATAATTCCATTTAATGTAAACATAATATAACTATAGGGATATCTTAATTATTTAACGTTTACAATAATTTGTAAAAATATTAATTGTAAATATTGTAATATATTCAAATTCATAGTATGCTTATAAGGTAATAAAAGTAATAAATTATATTACCTTATAAGTAATAAAAGTATTACTTAGTAATACTAAAATATATATAGAAATGAGGGAGGATATTATGATTAATCAAGTTCTTTTTTTAGGACAAGACCATGGATATTCAGCATTGAAGGATTCATCTAACAACTGCTTTACAAGTAGTGTACTGGAAGGCAAAAAGTTAGCTGTGGCATCAGATGATACTATTGAGGTTAAGATTGGAGATAAATACTATACTATAACAACCCAAGGGAAAAAGCTGTCGGGCATAAACAAGGTAAAGGGTGAAATTGATAGAGAGATAATCAAAGTATTAACATTAGCATCCATCTATAAATCCTCATTCGAACAAGTAGACGATGTAGAATGTAATCTATGTGTAGGATTACCAATTCAATATTATAACCAGCAATGCGAGTCTTTTGAGCAATATATAAAAAGTGCTTGCGATAACCAAATAGTTAGTGTCAATGGGGGAAAAGAGAAGCTTATAAATATAAGCAATATAACAACTATTCCCCAAGCATCAGGTATGCCTTTTTTGTATGAGGAAGAATTTAAAGACATACCCAATAGTGTTGTAATAGATTTTGGTCATTACACAATTGACGTAAGTTTCTATAGTTTCATGGACCTTGAGGACGTTTATGCATCTATGCCTGCAGGTACAAAAGACATTTTCGGCAAACTTTCAAGGCGTCTGAAAGAAGAATTTGATATAAATATAAATGATAAAGATATGGAGAGAATACTCCAGAAGGGCTACATAAAAGATATGGATGGGGTAGTACATAACTTGTCAGTACTCAATTCATTAAAAGATAATTACATTTACGATATAATTACTAGCCTTAAAGCTGAATATAGACAAATTGGTCAAGCTGATAAAATATTCATAATTGGTGGAGGTGCTATCTCATTTAAGGAATATATTGAAAAATATATCAAGAATGATGTTGTATTCATTGAAAATCCTCGATTTGCAAATGCAAATTCATTCTACAAAGTTGCTCAACTATCATTCAATGCTTAAAGTGAGGTGAATAAAGAATGGATAATAACGTTACTTTTAAACGTGTAAAGTCCATAGTTTTTGGAAAAAAGGATGAGGACTTATTTAATTCATTAAATAAGTCAGGATATTTTGATAAAAATTGGAATAGCAAAATAAAGGAACTAATAAAATCAGATCTCTATGGTAGCAAAGAAAAGCTGGTGACTTTTACTAAAGAGCAGGAAATTGTTATAGTAGATATTATTAAAAAATATATAAAAAATATCGATTCATTACCTAATGACAAGTTTGTTAACGAAGTTGTCTCTGATAAAGAAAATATAGATAAGAGCAAAGAAGCCCTTCAAGCGTTGAGTAATCTTCAAAAATTTAGAAAAAAATAAAAATTTGGATAATGATATTTGATTAAGAGGTTAAATGGTATAATTGCCCTCTTAATTCCATCTGTTTACGAATGACTTTACTTGAAGATTTATATTTAAAAGATGTTAAAGTTACTAAAGCCACTTCATGGAAATTATCTATGATACACTCCCTAAAAAAACCTATACATTAAAATATTTGATAATGGTTTTATAAAAGTCTTTGTTTATTTTGACATTATAAAAATCACCTATTTTTTCAAAACTATCTATAAAGTGAAAACAATACACTTTTTCAATATCATCATTTTCATCTCGATATTCAAGCACTATTTTAAATGTTTGAAGGTACTTGAAAAGTTCTTTTGAGTTGTCAATATTAGCATTAAATGTAACTCTAAATGTTTTTTTGTTGACTTTTTTTAATGCAACCTTCATATTAAGTATGTGCTCATCCGTAGTACCTTCTTCAAAATAAAAATGTAACAATGTCATAGGTTCATTTTCTAAGCTTATCAACGTTCTAACTCCATATTTTACAGTAGAATAACCACCATCTATAATACATAAATCATCAAACATTCTTTTTGTCATATCAATCCCACCCTAATAATTTGCGTTCTAAATTGTTTTAAAATTATATTCTCTTTGAGAATAATCAATATTGATTCCATTCTCAGAGTGAAAAGAAAACATTATTTCACCTCGTTAGCTTTATATTCTTTTATTAACTTTTCAAATGCTTCATCCGCAAGTTTAGACTGAGGAATCCTCGTAGAATCAGATAATTCTTTCAACTGCAATTTTATATCCTCATCAATTTTAGTTGCAAAAGGTACTCTTTTACCCATGGTACCACCTCCATCGATTAAAGATTAGTTACTTTAAAAATTAAGGAGGAAAAGAGATATGATAATGAAAAATAATGACGTTAAGGTTAATGATCTTGACTGTGTTTCAGTTGCTACTACTAAATTAAATAACATAATTAATGAAAAATTAGTTCATACTAGTGAGAAATCTCTAATTGTTAAAATAGGTTCTGCATCAATAGAAATATAAGAAAAGGGGCTCTTATATAAGAAAAATTAATAGCGATGTAGCTTTAATTGATTTACATAAAAATAGGAGCTATAAATTAATTGCAAAACGTTAAAATAGCATTTACAGAAAAAAGAGAAAGGAATTATCCAAAACAAAACTGTTTCCATACATTAACATTCTTTTCTCATAACTTTTTCAATAAATACACTTATCAGTGTAGGATCAAACTGACTCCCTGCATTATTTTGTAATTCCTCTAATACAAGTTTATCTGATAAAGCTTTTCTGTAGCTTCTTTCACTAGTCATAGCATCATAGGCATCTGCTATAGCTATAATTCTTGACACAAAGGGTATGTCTTCTTTTTTTAAGCCACTTGGGTATCCTTTTCCATCCCATCTTTCATGATGATACAATACATCCTTTGCCATTTTTGCCATATCATTTACCGTACTTAGAATTCTATAACCTATTTCTGGATGACGCTTAATTTCTTTCCATTCATTGTCTGTAAGTTTACCTGACTTATTGAGTATACTTTCATCTATAGCTATTTTACCTATATCGTGAAGTAACCCTACATATTTAAGTTCCTCAACTTTATTTTCAGGTAGTCCAAGGGCTTCACCCATTCTTTTGCATAGTAATGAAACTCTATTGGAGTGTTGTGCTTCCCTTTTGTTCTTTTCATGAAGAGTACTAATGATAGCACTGGTTGTATTCGCCTTCATACGTGGACTTTCAAAAAGTTTTCTCTTATACATATTATCTTCTGCTTTTTTAAATATCACTTGAACTTTTTCTTCCTCATTATTCTTAGTTTCATAACCAAATGAAATAGTAAGACCAAAGGAACCCAATTTTTCTTTTAGTAACAGATCATTGATACGTTTAATGATTAGCTCCGCTTCAAAAGTATTTGTTTTAGGTAATATTATAACAAATTCATCACCTCCGAGTCTGGAAATAATGTTATCAGCACGGCATACTTTCACCATCACGTCTGCTACTTTCTTAAGGATTTCATCACCAGTGGTATGTCCAAAAGAATCGTTGATCAGTTTTAATCCGTTTAAATCACCCATAATAATGGTCATAGGGAGATTTTTTTTTGTATCGAGTCTCTTTAACTCTTCCTCATAAAATCTGCGGTTGTATAGCCCGGTAAGTTGGTCGTGATAGCTTAAAAACTTAATTTTTTCTTGCTTTTGCTTTTTCTCTGAAAAATCTCTAAATGCTAATACCACACCAACAATCTTCTCGTTTTCTTGCCTAATAGGTGCGGCACTATTTTCAATAAATCGCTCAATACCATCTTTCGAAATCAATATGTTATTGTCAGCTAATTCAAGTAACTTGTCGCTTTCAAGTACTTTTTTTATTAGTCAGTAAATACCTCCTTGGAGGCAACTGCGTTTTAGGAGTCATCCGAAAAAGATTACGGTAAAAAGACAATAAGAAAGAAAGGCTAACTCTTTCGACATAGTTAGTCAGGAAAATA
>Ga0209125_1002470_pt1 | contig 14183 bp, 13 predicted proteins | sample BarGraIncub1131A_FD_184503 | JGI IMG/M metagenome (GOLD analysis project Ga0209125, IMG submission 184503) | Arctic peat soil microbial communities from Barrow, Alaska - Barrow Graham LP Incubations 11-31A (SPAdes) (version 2) | ecosystem: Environmental > Terrestrial > Soil > Wetlands > Peat... | reverse complement strand
TGCCAGAGCAGAAACAACAGGCTGTGAAACAACAGGTTTTACAACAGTGGTGCCTCCAGCCGCTTCGGATGCCATAACGTCGGAGAACGGATTCTCAATGACGGGCTGTTCGGGGCGACGGGGTTTTTCCAGTTTGGGACGCGTCCGTTGATTGGGGTTCGATTCTTTTTTCGGCTGAACCTGACCTTCGGGTTTTGCATCTCCTTCAGCAACCGGAGCAACGGGTTTGTTGTTCGGCTTCGTTGAGGGTTTGATCTGTTTGGCCTCCTTGTCGTTGGCAGTGTAGACTTTTACGTCCTTTTCCTTTACCAGCGGAATGCGGGTACGTTTACGACGATCTTCGGGGTCTACATCTTTAAGGAGTGCCGCCTTACGGCTAGCGTTTTGAATGGCTTGCTCATCCAGGATCCTGTAAATGAGTGCATTTTTTTCAGTGGAATCGACTTTGGTAAGTCCTAGCTCTTTGGCTATTTCAATAAGTTCTGGCAACGACTTTGAGTTCAGTTGCACAATGTTAAAGTTGGGCATGTAAAGAAGTTATGGGAAAAATTTGGTTGTTTTTAACGGAAAGCAGAGCTGCGTCCGTCGGAAGAAATCCGTACAAAGATACACCTTTTTTGGATATTCGTGCATTTTACGAAAAAAAATATCAAAAGGCATCCACGCTCAGCTGAAAGATGCGTTTTGTTGTTTCGTCAATACGGAAGCGGTTGTCGATGCGTTCACCGATGACCCAGACCACGTCTTTGCCGGAACTAAGCAGCCAAAGCGCCTCTTTTTCCAGCGCATTCAGTTTACGGTCGATGCAGTAGTCGCTGATCAGTTTGCGACCGTGCATCCCAAAAGGAATGAAATTGTCACCCTTTCGCGGGTGACGGATAAGGAGTGGAAAAAGCAATTTGTCCGCATCGAGGTAGGCCATCGATTTGGAGTTCGAGATTTGGAAATCTTTACCAGGCTTCACCAACTCGCAGCGCATGGAGAAGGGCTCTTTCATGCTGGTTTGTCCTTCTTCCAGCGGAAATTCAGCCTCATCAATGGGAGGAATCTCCGTAACCAGCATGCAATCCCGGTCGAAAACCAATCGATGGGAATGCGAGAAATGGACTTTTCCAGAACCGTTGAAGCGGTTTTTCCAGATGGTTGAAGAATCCAGTCTGCCGAATCCGTAATCCGACAGTGTTTCATAGAGCAGGCTCTGCGGTACCTTTTCATGCTCCAGCGCAGAAATGGAAATCCGTAAGGTTTCGTCCGAACCCTTTTTCCAATCCGGGCAAATGCGTTTTTTGGCATCTTCCAACGCTCCTTCGTACAGGATTTCCGTTTCATTAAGGTGGTCCATGGTTCGACCGATGGATTCGCGGACGGAGGGCTGAATGGTTTCCAGCAGGGGCAGCACTTCGTTTCGTATCTTATTGCGACGATATTCGTTGAGGGCGTTGGTCCGATCGGTCACATAAGTCAGTCCGCGTTGCTGAATGTATTCAAGCACGGCTTCCCGGTCGCAGCAAAGTAAAGGCCTGATTATAGCACCGTTGCGAGGCTTGATGCCCGTCAGCCCGCGGATACCGGTGCCCCTGATGAGGTTCAACAGGACGGTTTCGACACTATCGTCACGGTGATGGGCTACGGCCACAGCCACAGCACCTTGTTCTTTACGGAGCTGCTCGAACCAGCGGTAGCGAAGCTCCCGGGCGGCCATTTCAACCGAGATTCCTTCCTCTTCGGCGTACTGGGCAGCGTATAAATCGGTTTTGTAAAAGGGTGCGCCGAGGTCGCGGCAAACTTGATGGGAAAAGGCAGCGTCTCGGTCGGATTCGTCCCCGCGGAGGTGGAAATTGACATGGGCGCCGATGCAGGCATAGCCAAGCCGGTACAGGATGTCCATCAGGGCTACTGAATCGGCTCCGCCGCTCAAGGCCACAATGACTCTGGCACCTTCAGGTACTAAATTCTGCGATTCGATAAACTTTTTGACCGTACAATGAAGCATGAATCCGGAGATTACGTTCTGTAAAGATAAAATAAAAACGTACATTTGTGGTCTGAAATTTCAACTTTTTTAGTTGACTCGGCATAGTCGAAGCTTGCTTCGACTATGCCGAGTCACGAAAAAAGACTGTATAATATATACAAAAGATTTTTACGACAATGACTGAACGGATTCAACAACTTTTGGCAGAAGTCAACGCATGGTCTGCCAACGGGGCAGAAGAACTGGAAGCACTTCGCATCAAGTACTTGAGCAAGAAAGGTGAAATCAGCCTGCTCTTCAACGATTTCAGAGAGGTACCTAATGAACTGAAACGGGAAGTCGGCCAGCAGCTGAACGTACTGAAAGACAAAGCTCAGGAACGTCTGAACGAACTGAAAGCCCAATTCGAAACCACTGGAAACACGGATGCCGACGCCGATTATAGCCGAAGCGCCTACCCTATTGGTCTGGGCACCCGTCATCCGCTTTCCATTGTCAAGAACGAAATTGTCGACATTTTTGCACGCCTGGGCTTCACCATTGCCGAAGGTCCCGAAATCGAGGACGACTGGCACGTGTTCGAGTCCTTGAACTTCCCGCTGGAACACCCTGCACGCGACATGCAGGACACGTTCTTCATTGAGAAGACACCCGATATTTTATTGCGCACGCATACATCTTCGGTGCAAACCCGCGTCATGGAAAAGACACAGCCGCCCATCCGCATCATCTGCCCGGGCCGCGTGTACCGCAACGAAGCCATTTCCTATCGCGCGCACTGCTTTTTCCATCAGGTGGAAGCGCTGTACATCGACAAAGATGTTTCCTTTGCCGACCTGAAACAGACGCTCCTCTACTTCGCCCGCGAAATGTTCGACTCAACGACAGAGATTCGCCTGCGTCCCTCCTACTTCCCCTTCACAGAGCCTTCGGCTGAAATGGACATTTCCTGCAATATCTGCGGTGGCAAGGGTTGTCCCTTCTGCAAGCATACCGGTTGGGTGGAAATCCTGGGTTGCGGCATGGTGGACCCTGCCGTTTTGGAAAATTGCGGCATTGACAGTAGGGTTTACACTGGATTCGCACTGGGCATGGGGATTGAAAGGATCACGAATCTGAAGTATCAGGTGAAGGATTTGCGCATGTTCTCGGAGAACGATGTACGGTTTTTAGAGCAATTCAAAGCAGCATATTGACCACAAAAGAACGGTATAAAAAAGTAATTGCTTGGTTTCAGGCGAATGTTCCTGAAGCGAAGTCGGAATTGGATTTCAGGAGTCCATATGAAATGTTGGTAGCGGTTATTTTATCGGCCCAATGCACCGATAAGCGGGTGAACATGACCACGCCTGCCCTGTTTGAGGCATTTCCAACGGTAGAAGTCATGGCCGCGACTTCTTCCGATGAAGTTTACACCTATATTAAGAGCATTTCTTACCCAAACAACAAAGCCAAATCCATTGTGGGTATGGCGCAAAAGGTGGTTGCCGATTTCGGTGGTCAAGTGCCCGACAATATGGAGGAACTGCTTACTTTACCTGGTGTTGGCCGCAAGACCGCCAGCGTAGTGATGATTTGCGCGTTCGACAAACCCGCCATGCCGGTAGATACGCACGTTTTCCGCGTTTCAAACCGCCTGGGGCTCACCATCAACTCCAAATCGCCGGAGGAAACCGAAAAAATCCTGATGCAGCACATTCCCTCCGAATTGCTTTCCATTGCACACCATTGGCTGATTCTGCACGGACGGTACACCTGCCAAGCGCGGAAACCGTTGTGTGAACAATGTGGATTATTACCATGGTGTTTGGAAAAAACTGGGAAATAATTTTATATAAATGTCCGCTTGCGTACCTATAACCACTGCAATATACTAATATATAGATTATTGCGTATTTCTACAAGAATCCAACTATTTCCTTATCTATCAGGCAATTAGGATTCTTTTTAGGTAAACATACGGACAGTTATTTAATTTTATCATGAGTAGGCTTTGCTAATCAGTTCCCTTGGTTTTTTAACTGCCCCCAGTCCCGCTTTTTAATTTCGTCGAACACCAGCCATGGAATAACAGCGGTGATGAGCAACAACAGAAGTATCACCCACTGAAATCCGGATAAGAAAAAGTGGACCAATCCAAAGGCTCCGGGGAGTATCAACAATAACATGGAACGGATGAACGTGCTGCCACCTGCTGCGCCTTCCTGTGCCGTACTGAATGGTAGCTGTTTGACCATGATGTAAGCGATGATCGAGCCGATGACCAGCACATTGAGGCAACCCAACACAAGATTCGGCAGAATCGAAGGGCCTTGAAGTACCAATCCAAGTACAACCAACACCAATGCCAAAGGCACAAAAAACAAGGCCATCACGCATTTGACAGCACCGCTGATAACAAGTCCAGGTTTTTCGATGGGTGCGACAAAGAAAAGCCAGGAGGCTTTGAATTTATCCGTATAGGGCAATTGCAGCATGGCGGTACTGAGCAACATGCTGCTGATGTAAATGATCATGAGCAATGGAGTAGCCAGTTTCGAGGAACCAGGCAAGACAGAAAAGGAATTATGCTGAAAAAACATCATGAAACCAAAAACGATGATATAACCGATGGAAGGGAATACTTTCATCTTGAAATCACGGCTACGACCCATCATCCGACCGGCAAAAATAAATCCGGCATACTCGGCACAGGGCTTGGTCAGCCAGCCTGCCAGACGTTCCAATAAGGAGATTTTCCTCGAACCGGAGATATGCTTGACTGGAGTACTTTGTTCAGCCGTTCCCCCTGTGATCATACCCAGTTTTCGGTTGAAAGACGGGGCGAAAAAACGGACTACCAACCAGATGGAAAAAACAGGCACCACGATGGAAAGCACCAGGTTCATCATCGATTCAGCGGAAAAGCCATTGCCGGAGAGCAGCATGCAAGCATCGGCAAACCAAAAGGGCGGATAGAATTGCATGAAGGGTATATCGGTGATGCTTGCTTTAGCGAAAGTGCTGGATTGCATCATTCTGGGCAATAGCTGATAAGCAGCCATCATCAAGATTACGAATCCGATCTGGATGGAACCAATCACGGACTGGAACTTGACTGGGGTCGTTATTTTCAGAATAAGGATATAGATGGCATTGATGAAGAAAATGCCAAGCAAGGTCATCAACAGTATCATTAGTATAAATGGAAGGATAATGGCCGGCCCCTGAATGATGGCAGCGGTGATGCAACCCGGAAGGGTCATCGGCAATACGACAATGGTGGTGCGAATGGTGATGTGCAACAACCTGGCTGTTACAAATGTCACGTCTGAAATCGGCTTTGGGAGAATGATCAGATTGTCGCGTACATCAATGAGCACGGAGGTGAAATCGGTAATCAGCGTGATGCAAATCATAAAAATGAACATGGACAGGTACAGCGACAATTTGGTCACCATATCCACGCCTACACCAAAGGTATAGAGCATAATAAGTCCCATCATCAAAGCTCCGGCCATGGTTGAAAGCGTCGCTTTGCTTATTTCTTTTTTTTCCTTCCCGCGACTTCGACCTCCAAAGGAAGCCGGACGACGATTATCCATAGTCAGTTTGGCCGTCAGGACGGCTTTCAGTTGATTGAGGTCCACATTGAGTTTGCGGTAAACAGCTGTAGGCAGCAAGACCAGCCAAAGAAAAAATTTATCGATGAAGTTCATTTCCAGCTGTATTTAATCAAACGCATTCATCAATTTATCACTGGCATCGTGCATGGACTGGGTAGCGGTAAGCCCTGCGAAAATGGCTTCCAGACTGTCCTTGTCCTGCCTCTGACGGAGTTCTTCGAAACTGCCATCGGCTACCACGGTGCCTTCATTGATGAGAATGATGCGGTCGCTCACCTTTTCCACCACGTCCATCATGTGGCTGCAATAAAAAATGGTTTTGCCGCTCTTGGCCATCTTGTCAATCAGTTCCTTGACAATAATGACACTGTTGGCGTCCAGTCCGCTCAGCGGTTCGTCCAGGATGATGATTTCAGGGTTGTGCAGCAAGCCAGAAGTGATCAGGATTTTCTGCTTCATGCCCTTGCTGAACGTATCCATCCGCTGGTCCATGTTGCCGGCCATGCCGAATGCATCGAGCATGCGGCCGGCGCGTTCATCGACCACTTCTTGTGTAAGGCCGTAAAGGGAGCCCATCAGTGACAGGAACTCATTGGGCGTCAGCACATCATACAGTTCAGCCATTTCGGGCACAAAACCGATGAGGGATTTGACGGCCAACGGATTCTGTCGGATGTCAATGCCTTTGACGAAGATGTCTCCCGTGAAATCGGACAAAAGGCCGACCAGAATTTTTACCGTGGTGCTTTTTCCCGCGCCGTTGGGACCGATGTAACCGATCACTTGACCAGGCTCGATATCGATGGAAATGTTCTTCAATACGTGCTTGGAGCCATAGTACTTGTTTAGGTTCTGAATGCGGATGATGGGTTCCATAGTTTCGGATTTTAGGGCGTAAAAATACGAAATAATATTACTTGCTTAAGAAATTGATAGTAATTTTTCGATGAAAAAAAATCGGTTGAAAGTTTAGAGAAAGGCCCCTGTCTCACTCGAAACAGGGGCCTTAATTCTCAGATATTTATTAATCAGCAATGAGCTTGCGGTAGCGAACGCGTTTGGGAGCCTCATCGCCCAGCCTCATGCGTTTGTTTTCTTCGTAATCAGAGTATCCACCTTCGAAGTAGAACACTTCGGAGTTGCCTTCGAACGCCAGAATGTGCGTGCAGATGCGGTTGAGGAACCAACGGTCGTGGCTGATAACCACGGCACAACCGGCGAAGCTTTCCAAACCTTCCTCCAGTGCACGCAAGGTATTTACGTCGATGTCGTTGGTCGGTTCATCGAGGAGCAACACGTTGGCTTCAGACTTCAGGTTCAATGCCAGATGCAAGCGGTTTTTTTCTCCGCCCGAAAGTACACCGGCCAGTTTTTCCTGATCGCCGCCGGCAAAGTTAAATTTGGACAGATAAGCGCGGGAACTGATTTCACGGCCTCCTACCCTTATATAATCGGTTCCACCGGAAACAATCTGATAAACGGTTTTTTCGGGGTCGATGGCGGCATGTGTCTGATCCACATAACCAAGTTTCACGGTTTCACCCACGTCGAACGTACCGGAGTCTGCTTTTTCCAGACCCATGATGAGTTTGAACAACGTGGTTTTACCCGCACCGTTCGGGCCGATAATGCCTACAATACCGTTCGGCGGCAAGGTGAAATCAAGGTTGTCAAACAACAGTTTGTCTCCGAAGGCTTTTGAAACGCCGTGGGCCTCAATGACTTTATTTCCAAGGCGGGGGCCGTTCGGAATAAACAGTTCCAGTTGGTCTTCCTTTTCTTTTTGGTCTTCGTTTAGCAATCGGTCGTAGGAATTCAGACGGGCTTTCCCCTTCGCCTGACGGGCTTTGGGCGCCATGTGCACCCATTCCAACTCGCGTTCCAGGGTTTTGCGACGCTTGCTGGCGGTCTTTTCTTCCTGTTCCATGCGCTTGGTCTTTTGTTCCAGCCAGGAGGTGTAATTGCCTTTCCAGGGAATACCTTCGCCACGGTCGAGTTCGAGGATCCAGCCGGCAACGTTGTCGAGGAAGTAGCGGTCGTGGGTCACGGCAATGACGGTACCCGGATACTGCTGAAGGTGTTGTTCCAGCCAGTCGATGGATTCAGCATCCAAGTGATTGGTTGGTTCGTCGAGCAGCAATACGTCGGGTTGCTGGAGCAATAAGCGACACAGTGCCACACGGCGGCGTTCCCCTCCGGAAAGGGTACTCACAGCCTGATCGTCGTTGGGACATCGCAAGGCGTCCATGGCGCGCTCCAACTTGTTGTCGAGGTTCCAGGCATCGGTCGCATCGATTTTGTCCTGCAATTCGGCCTGACGGGCAAATAGTTTGTCCATCTTGTCAGAATCCTCGTAGTATTCGGGCAAACCGAATTTGGCATTGATTTCTTCGTAATCAGCCAGTATGTCGACTATGGGCTGAACCCCTTCCATCACGATTTCCTTGACGGTTTTGGTTTCATCCAGCTTGGGATCCTGTTCCAGATAACCGACCGTATAACCCGGCACAAAGACAACTTCTCCCTGGAATTCCTTTTCGAGGCCGGCGATGACTTTCAACAGGGTCGTTTTACCTGAACCATTCAACCCGATAATCCCGATTTTGGCGCCGTAAAAGAACGAAAGGTAGATGTTTTTGAGTACTTGTTTCTGCGGAGGGTAAATTTTGCTCACCCCCACCATGGAAAAAATGATTTTTTTATCGTCTGCCATACTGGTTTGCTGTGGTTTTGCGCAAAGGTAGGAAATAATGGCATCCATTCAAGCGATGAATCGGTAGAAAATGGGGGTATTCATGGGACTTATTTGATTTGAAATGTCGCTTCTTGTCGGATATTTTTCCTGAAATAGGTTCATATTCTGACAGATACAGCCTTCATCCGAATTAAATTCAAAAATAAGGCATTTAAATTTTGCTGTTTTTCCCGTAAACCCTATCTTTGCATCCGCTTTTTAGAAGCACAACAGGTTCGATTCGCTAGCTCAGCTGGTAGAGCACAACACTTTTAATGTTGGGGTCCTGGGTTCGAGCCCCAGGCGGATCACCAAACAACAAGGCTAATCGCTCTAATTGAAGCGGTTAGCCTTATTTCTTTGTCGTTTTTGACCACCAAATGTCTATCTGTTGAAAACACAATAGGACGCATTACCTGTATAAACGCAACTCGACTCCACCAACATCTCAAAGTTCCAAACATTTCCACCAATAAAAAAAAGCTTCACGATTGGTTCTTTTCAACTTGTTCAGAAAATTGTAATCGGGGTCGTTCAGGAGCCTCGAATCGGTCTTAAGTGATGACGAGAACAATTTAATTAGCGTCCCCTTTGTCATAAGGTTAATATCGAATATAAAGGGGAATCACCTATTTATCAGTTTACTCAAAACGAACCGATTGAATTAACAAATACAGCTTGCTATGGAACCTACTAAAATGGTATTTCAAATAGCTGGAGTTTCTGAAGAATCTTTTGGCTATCAAAACAACGAGGGTTCGGACATAAGTAAAATTAAGGAAATCGAAGTTGAAGTAACCCATTTATACAAATGGAATGCTGATCAGAAAATGTTTGGCGTATTCTTTAATATTCGCTTAAGGGCAAAAAACAATGAAGTGAGAAACGTGCTTTTGTATTTCGATTATGCTGTCCATTTTAAAATTGACAACTTTTCTGATGTCATTGAAGCCCAACCAGAGTTGTTTATTAATAAAAGTGCCGAAATTACTCTTGTAAGTATTTCATATTCAACAATTCGCGGGATGCTTGCAACAAGAACAATGGGAACCCCGCTCTCACATTTTATATTGCCCATTGTAGAACCTGCCATTTTAATAGAATCAAGAATTAAGAGCGAGGCAAATAAAAAGGGAGAGAGATCTCAATAACTATCTTTTAATATTCCAAGAAATTAGTTCCAATAATAACGCCCGGTTATCATATTGATAGACGGGCCGATTTAGTTCATAATAGTACATAGGTAAAGGCGGTCCGTAGGTGTGAATAATATAACTAATAGACGAAGTTATGTAACAACTAAGTGCATAAAGTAACTGAACTTTGTCATCTTAAAATAATCCTTATACTCAAGAAGATGAAAGCAATCAAATTTTATGCAATTTTTGCAGCACTCGCATTTCTGACGGCATCGTGTGTTGAGAATTCCGGAAAATACAAAGCCGCCGTTGCGCAACGAGATTCTCTGGCGATTGAAAAGCAGGTCTTAGACTCCAATTTTAACCAGACCATCACTTTATTGAATGAAATTGAAACTGGATTCGCAGTGATCAGTAAAAATGAAAAACAGGTACAACTTAACATGAAAGGGATAGAAGGCAAAAATCCCAACCAAAGGGATGTAATCATTGCTCAAATGACAGCGATAAAGGAGAGCATGGAGCAAAACAAAGCTAAAATCGCAGAGCTTCGGATTTTGGAGGCTAAAAAAAGGAAAGCAAACAGCTTGTTGACCGAAGCAAACAGCCAGTTGACCGAAACAATCAGAACCCTGCAAAGCAAAATGGATGAACAAGGTGTTCAAATTCAATCCTTACAGGCTGAGCTTCTTCAGAAAAATATTGTAATTGATGAGCTCACCACCACCGTAAATATTCAGCAAAATGAGTTGGAACGGCAAGAAACGACCATCAATGAACAGGTAACAGATAAGAATAAGGTCTGGTATTGTGTTGCCACCTCTAAACAACTCAAAAAAGCAAAGATCGTTACAGATGCAGGACTCTTTCAGTCGCAAAAAGTGATGAAAAATGATTTCGATAAAACAGTCTTTACTCAGGTAGACATGAGAAGTATTACATCGATTGCTACCAATAGCAACAATGTCAAAATCCTTTCTTCACACCCTCAAAGCAGTTATCGTCTGGTAACAGGTGCCGATAAGAAGATCACTATTACCATTACCGATCCTTCCAGTTTCTGGAGTGTATCAAAATACCTGGTGGTAAAAAAATAAGTGACAGGTTTTGCACGGTTCGGACGTTATGTTTAGAATCTTTGAATCACGGCTCCGTCATACGCATTCCAGCCACCTCCAAAGCCTTGAGCACAAACACATTACAGGAAAACCCGTGTGCTTGGCCATGCTATCTATTTCAAGGATTTTAGAATCTCTGCGATGGAAAACGAAGCACTGCAAATGACTTCGTCACTGGCACCGTAATAAATAGTCACCGTATCGTTTTCGACCACATGCCCGTTTGTAAACACCACATTCCCGAAGAAACCGGTTTGTTCGTATTCGGCAATGGGTTCCATAATGGGTTCCATGCTTCTGGCCAAAACCTTGGACGGATCGTTCAGATCCAGCAACAACGCTCCCAAACAATACCGATGATCCCGGTTGGCACCATGGTAAATTTCGAGCCAGCCTTCCGAAGTTTTGATGGGAGGACCTCCGGCACCCAGCCTGGTTTCGTCCCAACTGCCTTCTCGCGTGATGGCAACACATTGGTGGTTTCCCCAATGAATCCGATCGGGCGACTGGGCCAGCCAGATGTAGTTTCCACCTAATTCAGGGCTACTTGGCCGATGAAAAGCATAGTACATGCCGTTGATTTTTTCTTCAAAAAGAGCACTATCCTTGTTGTGAGGCGGGAAAATCATTCCTTTTCGGTCATAGTGAAGGAAGTCTTTGGTGGCAATAAGCCCAACCCCTACCGCTACCGACGACACTTCCGTAAACGTGAGGTAATAGCCATCTTCCATCGTGGCCACGCGACAATCTTCAATTCCGAAAGCTTCCAGCGGGCCTTCCCCAAAAATGGGCGGATAGGCCTCATCTTCGTAAAAATGGATGCCATCATCGCTGCAAACCAATCGCAAATAGGATAAGGTAGTCAGATAATTTTTCCCTTTGTATAGAATCACCCGCGGATCGGAGGCATCCAATTGAGGATCGTTTATATCGAAGCTGAGCACTTCGATTTTACCTTCCTTATTATAGACGGGAAAACTGATTTTATTTTCGATCTGCCTGGGTCGTTCAGCAACCCTCAGCAACAACCATGTTTTACCGTTCATACGGAAAACGCCGGGATTGAGCAAACACGTGATTTCCATTCCGCCGATTTTGGCTGGCAAATCACTTGGGCGTAACAAAGGATTCAGGAGGCATCTTTTGGCGATATCCATTGTGTACTTATTTTTTAAGGTTTGTATAGGCAAATGTATTCATATCTTCCATTTAAAAGGTATCTAATTCCAACAATAAAAATCAATCTGATGGTGGCGTTTTCTCATTCAAAAAACGAAATTTGGATGCAGATTTCGGACGAAAGGATCTATTCTTACAAAATCTCAGAAGGCATATTGACTGAACAGACCTTGGGAACCTCAAAAATCGGCATGATCAGAGCAATCGTTTTCTATGAAGGGTATCAATTATGGGGAACCGCCAATGGGCTTTATCTCTTCGATCCAAAATCTAGGCAACTGGAATCGTTGTTGCCCAACATCTCCGTTTTGTCGCTTTGTGCCGGTACACAGCAGATTATCTGGGTAGGCACGGATATGCAAAGTGTCTGGCAGCTCTCCCCTTCTACCGAGAAAATCCGGTCCTACACGGCATCAACCATCCCCTCCTTTGCGCGAAATGCCGTTCGGACCTTTTTCGAAGATCGGAACCATACGCTCTGGGTGGGAACCAATGGAGGTGGCATTTTTAGCTTTGCACACAAGGATGAATTTCCAGCGAACGATTTTGATAAAAATTTTACCACCATGGATGGTCTGATGAGTAATTCTGCCTTCACCATCGTGGAAGCTTAGTGATGGATGCTTTTTATCTGGAAAACAAAGAGACCAATCTTTCCGATTTTCTACAGAAAAAAAAAGGAAGGTGAAACATTGATCCTGGCCAATAAATTCAATTGCTGAGAACGCATCCCGCGGACAGCACTACCCGAAAATACATCAACATCATCAAATCAAACTCGGCACGCATGCAGAATCTGATTCAACAAATGATTGAATTCAGAAAAGCGGAGACAGGACATCTGAGATTGAAAATTGAGCGTATCGATATCCCAGAATTGGTGAAGTTGGTGGTAGACAATTTTATTGAAATATTGGAAGAAAAGAAGATTCATCTGACGATGTCCTTTTCTCCCGAAGTCCTGTTTTGGCAAACCGATCGCGACAGTGTCGAGAAAGTCGTTTTCAACTTGATTTCCAATGCAGTGAAATATACACCTCCTGACGAAAACCTGGAGGTGAAGGTTGAAATCAACGGGCCGTTGCTCCTTATCCGTGTGACCAATACCGGAAATCATGAAATCGCAAGAACTTTCGCGCCACATTCCCATCATTTTGTTATCGTCCAAGAATTCCATTGAAAGTCAAATCGAGGGATTGGAAGTGGGTGCGGATGCCTATTTGAACAAGCCCTTTCACCCAAGACATCTCGAAGCCATCATTGAAAGTTTGTTGCATCAGAATAAAGCGTTGCTGGAATACAGTGAATCGGTTTATGCTGCACTGGAGCAATACGAAGGCAAGTTTATCCACAAAGAGGATAAGATACTGATGCTGCACATCACCAAAATCATACATGATCAAATTGATAATGAGGCGCTCACGCTCGATTTCATATCCAGCGAGGTGGTGCTCAGTAAAATGCAGCTCTATCGGAAAATAAAGGAAATCACTGGCCAAACACCCACGGAATACATCCGCTCCATCCGTTTGAAACAGGCCGAAAAACTTCTCAAAACGACCAATAAGACGGTTTAGGAAATCATGTTCCATTGTGGATTCAACAACAAAGCCTATTTCTATCGGGAATTTGCCAAAAAAATACCATCTTACACCCAAAGAATACCGAAATCAGAAATAAAAACGTTAAAATGTGTTGTACATTGCAACCTGATTTTTGACTTTGAAATTGTTATTTTAAAATCGTATGAATCGTGAATAAAACAGCAGTTAAAGTAAAAGAGACGAAAGAGGTGACTCCATCTAAAGATCAAATTATTGATCCGTTGTATTTCCCAATCGTTGGCATTGGCGCATCGGCCGGCGGACTCGAAGCATTGGAGCTATTCTTTACAAATATGCCTAATGACAATGGGATGGCGTTCGTTGTGATACAGCACCTCGACCCGAACCACGTGGGTATTATGCCCGAACTGTTGCAACGGATTACCACGATGAAGGTATACCAGGCCGCCGACAATCTGAAAGTGAAACCCAACTGTGTTTATGTAATACCGCCCAACAAAAGCCTGTCGATGCTGAATGGCGCATTGATTCTGTTCGATCCGGTCGAAACGCGCGGCCTTCGCTTACCCGTTGATATTTTCTTCCGTTCCATGGCCGCCGACCGACAGGTAAAAAGCATCGGGATTATCCTTTCGGGCATGGGCTCAGATGGCAGCATGGGATTGAAGGCCATTAAAGAAAAAAATGGCATTGTGTTGGTGCAGTCTCCGGCTACGGCTAAATTCGATGGCATGCCACGAAGTGCCACCGAAGCTGTAAATGCTGATATTATTGCTCCCGCAGAAGAATTACCCGCCAAATTGATCAATTTTCTAAAGTATATACCTGCCGTAAAACCGGAACCCGAAATCGACGATAAAAGCTTAAG
>Ga0209125_1002468_pt1 | contig 14195 bp, 11 predicted proteins | sample BarGraIncub1131A_FD_184503 | JGI IMG/M metagenome (GOLD analysis project Ga0209125, IMG submission 184503) | Arctic peat soil microbial communities from Barrow, Alaska - Barrow Graham LP Incubations 11-31A (SPAdes) (version 2) | ecosystem: Environmental > Terrestrial > Soil > Wetlands > Peat... | reverse complement strand
GCGAATATACGCCACGGGGTATGCATACCACCCTTATACGGGGCGATAGAACATCATCAGAAGCAGCGAGGTGAGCGCCCAACCGATGGCAACGCCGACCGTGATGCGGTCGAGGTTCTTCTCGATGATGCTGGTGCCGCCGCCCGCGGACGACATACCGCCGAGCATGGAGGACAGCCCCGTCCCCTTGCCGGAGTGCAGCAGGACGAAGACCACAAGACCGATCGTCAACAGGACGTGCACCGCGACGACGACGTAGATGAGCGCGTTCACGCGTACTCCCTTGTATTGAAACCTATCCACGCCGTCCGGCGCGCGACTGAGAGAGTATAGCCGCATGCCTGCGCGGGCTCAACCCGCACACGACCCGCCGCTAGCGTTCGACGAGGCTGACGCCGGTCCAGGAGTCGGGCGCTGCGAGGCCGATGAGGTCGAGCAGCGTCGGCGCCACGTCGGCGAGCTTGCCGCCCGCGCGCACGCCCACAACCCCATCCGCGATCGCGATGAGCGGGACCTCGTCGGTCGTGTGCGCGGTGAACGGCGTACCGTCGTCGGCGACCATGCGCTCCGCGTTGCCGTGGTCGGCGGTCAGCAGCGCGACCCCTCCCCGCTCCGCGATCGCAGCGAGCACGCGCCCGACGCCATGGTCGACGGCTTCGACCGCGCGCATCGCGGCCTCGAGGATCCCCGTGTGGCCGACCATGTCGCAGTTGGCGTAGTTGACGATGTACACATCAGCGCGGCTCTCGGCGATCGCAGTCACCAGCAGGTCCGTCACCCCGGGCTCGCTCATCTCCGGTTGCAGGTCGTAGGTCGCGACCTTCGGACTCGGGACGAGCACGCGCTCCTCCCCCGGTTTGGGCGGCTCGCTGCCGCCGTTGAGGAAGAAGGTGACGTGCGCGTACTTCTCGGTCTCGGCCGTGTGCAGCTGGTGCAGCCCGGCCTCGGAAAGAACGTCCGCCAGCGTGCAGCACGGCAGGTCCTTTGCGAACGCGACCGGCGCAGGGATCGTGGGGTCGTACCCGGTGAGGCACACGAAGCGAAGATCCGGCTTCTCGGGACGCTCGAACTCGTCGAAGTCGGGGTCCACGAGCGCACGGGTGATCTCGCGCGCGCGGTCGGGGCGGAAGTTGAAGAAGACCACGGCGTCGCCGTCGCGCATGCGCCCGTCGACGCCGTCGATGACGGCCGGAGCCACGAACTCGTCTGTGACGCCGTCGTGATACGAGCGGGCGACGGCCGCAGCGGCGCTCTCGGCGGCCTTCCCCTGGCCGAGGACCAGTGCGCGCCACGCGCGCTCCACCCGGTCGAACCGGCGGTCGCGGTCCATCGCCCAATAACGTCCGGTGACGGTGGCGATGGCACCCACGGCCTGCGCGGCCAGCTTCTTCTCCAGCTGCTTGATGAAGCCGGCGCCCGACTCGGGAGCGACGTCCCGGCCATCCAGGAAGCAGTGCACGAAGACGCGCTCCGCTCCGCGCGAGGCGGCGAGGTCGAGCAGCGCGTAGAGGTGCGTGATGTGGCTGTGCACGCCACCGTCGGAGAGCAGTCCCATCAGATGGACGGCCTTGCCATCCGCTACCGCGGCGTCGATAGCCTCGCGCAGCACGGGGTTCTCCCCGAAGGAGCCGTCCTCGATCGCGAGGTTGATCCGCGTGAGCTCCTGGTAGACGACGCGCCCCGCGCCGATGTTGAGGTGACCGACCTCGGAGTTGCCCATCTGCCCCACGGGCAGCCCCACGGCGAGCCCGGCACACTCGATGGGCGCCCAGGGCCTGGTCGCGAACAGCGCGTCGAGCACAGGGGTGTCGGCCAAGACAACGGCGTTGCCGTCCTTGCGGTTCGACAACCCGTAGCCGTCGAGGATGATCAGCGCGGCCGGAAGCCGCAGCTTCTCGAGCGCCTCCCGGCGGGCTGGCACGAACGCGCCTTCGGTCACGAGGCGGCGTGCACGATGTCGGAGAAGGCATCGGCCTTCAGGGCCGCTCCGCCGACGAGCGCACCGTCGATGTCGGGCTCCGAGAAGAAGATCGCCGCGTTCTCGGGCTTCACCGATCCGCCGTAGAGCACGCGGGCGGCGACGGCCGCCGGCGGACCGTACATGGCGCCGATGGTCGCGCGGATCATGCGCGAGACGTCGTTGGCCTGCTCGGGCGTGGGCGTGTGGCCCGTCCCGATGGCCCATATGGGCTCGTAGGCGACGATGAGCCCGGCCGCCTGCTCTTCGGTGAGCCGGGCGAGCCCGTTGCGGATCTGGCTGCGCACGAACGTGAACGTGTCGCCCGCTTCGTAGGTGGCCAGCGACTCGCCGCAGCATACGATCGGGGTGATCCCGGCGGCGTGCAGCGCGTGCACCTTGCGATTCACCGTCTCGTCGGTCTCGCCGAAGTATTCACGGCGCTCCGAGTGGCCGACGATGCAGTAGCCGCAGCGCAGCTCGACGAGCATCCGGGATGAGATGGCGCCGGTGAACGCGCCTTCGTCCTCCCAGAAGACATCCTGCGCGCCGAGGCCGATCGGCAGGTGGTCGAGCTCGATGATCGTCGAGGCGGCCTTCAGGCCGGTGAACGGCGGGCACACCACGACATCGACGCGGTCGGCCACGTCGGAGACGAGGTCCTGGATCTTGTCGATCAGGATCGCGCCTTCGCCCGACGTCGTGTACATCTTCCAGTTGCCCGCGACCATCGGGGTGCGTTCGCTGCGCATGGGTGCTCCTTGGGACGTGTTCGAAGGGGTCAGGCGTCCAGCAGTGCGGCGAGGCCGGGCAACTCCGACCCTTCGAGCAGCTTCATCGACGCGCCGCCGCCGGTGGACACGAACGTGATGCGGTCCTCGACGTCGAACTTCTTGAGAGCGGCGACCGAGTCGCCGCCTCCCACGATCGAGGCCGCGCGGTTGTTGCGGCTGACCGCGATCGCGATCTGCTTGGTGCCGTTCTCGAAGGGCGCCATCTCGAACACGCCCATCGGGCCGTTCCAGAAGATCGTGCGGGCCGAGGAGATCGCGCCTTTGAACAGCTCCACGGTGGTGGGACCGATATCGAGCCCCATCTGCCCCGCGGGGATCTCCTCACGGGCCACGATGCGAGTCTCCGCGTCGGCCTCGATGGCGTCGGCGATCACGAAGTCGACCGGGAGCATCAGCTCGACGCCCTCGTCGAGCGCCTTGGTGAGCATCGCCTTCGCCGGCTCCACCCACTCCTGCTCCACGAGCGAGTCGCCCACGGAGACGCCCTTGGCGACGAGCAGCGTGAAACACATGCCGCCGCCGATGATGAGGGTGTCGACGCACTCGAGCAGCCGATCGATGACTCCGAACTTGTCGGACACCTTCGAGCCGCCGAGGATCGCCACGAACGGGCGCTCCGGCTTCGTCAGCATCCCGGTGAGCGTCTCGACCTCACGGGCGAGCAGCAGCCCCGCGTAGGCGGGCAGCACGTGCGCCACGCCCTCCGTCGAGGCGTGCGCGCGGTGCGCTGCCCCGAACGCGTCGTTGACGTAGATGTCGGCGAGCGAGCCCAGCGCCTTCGCGAACTCAGGGTCGTTGGTCTTCTCACCGGGCTCGAAGCGGACGTTCTCGAGCATGATGATCTCGCCGTCGACCATGCGGTCCACGGCGTCGTGCGCCTCGGGCCCGACGATGTCGTCGACAAACACCACGTTGCGACCGAGAAGACGCTGCAGAACGCGGCGGACGGGCCGCAACGAGAACTGCGGGTCGGGCGCGCCCTTCGGGCGGCCGAGGTGGCTCATCACGATCACGCGGGCGCCGTGGTCGACCAAGTAGCGCAGGGTCGGCAGCGCCGCCCGGACGCGGGTGTCGTCCGTGACAGTGCCCTCGGACAGCGGCACGTTGAAGTCGACGCGCACGAGCACGCGCCTCCCGCGGACGTCGACGTCCTTGACGGTCTTCTTGTCGAACACCGCCGCCCCCTAGCCGACCAGCTTGACCATGTCGATCACGCGGCTGCTGTAGCCCATCTCGTTGTCGTACCACGAGACGCACTTCACGAAGTTGCCGGTCCCGCCCATGACCATCGTCTGGAGCGAGTCGAACACCGAGCTGGCCGGGTTGCCGACGACGTCGATCGACACGATCGGGTCGGTGCAGTACTCGAGGATGCCCTTCATCGGGCCGTCCGCGGCCGCCTTCATCGCGGCGTTGATCTCTTCCTTGGTGACGTCGCGGCCGAGCTCGGCGACCAGGTCGACGACCGAGCCGTCCGGGGTCGGGATGCGCATCGACATGCCGTCGAGCTTGCCCTTGAGGTCCGGCAGCACGAGGCCGATCGCCTTCGCGGCGCCCGTCGAGGTCGGGATGATCGAGACGGCGGCCGCACGCGCGCGGCGGAGGTCCTTGTGAGGGAAGTCCAGGATGCGCTGGTCGTTGGTGTAACTGTGGATCGTGTTCATGAAGCCGCGCTTGAGGCCGAACGAGTCGCGCAGGACCTTGGCGAACGGCGCGAGGCAGTTCGTGGTGCACGACGCGTTGGAGATGATGTTGTGCTTGGCCGGGTCGTACTCGTTGTCGTTGACACCCATGACGATGGTGATGTCCTCGTTGGTGGCCGGCGCGGAGATGATGACCTTGCTCGCTCCCGCGTCGAGGTGCGCCTTGGCCTTGGCGCCGTCGGTGAAGAAGCCCGTCGACTCGACGACCACGTCCACGCCCAGAGCGGCCCACGGCAGCGCACCCGGATCGCGCTCGGCCAGGACCTTGACCTCATGCCCGTTCACGATCAGGGAGTTCTCCCCCGCCACGACGGTACCGTTGAAGCGGCCGTGCACGGAGTCGTACTTCACGAGGTGCGCCAGGGTGGTGGCGTCGGTCAGGTCGTTTACCGCCACGACCTCGACCGCCGGATCGTTCATGGCTGCGCGGAACACCAGGCGGCCGATACGCCCGAACCCGTTGATTCCTATCTTGATGGTCATCCGTGACCCCTTCCGGTCGCTTCGCGCCCTCGTGAGCGCCTCTGCCGTGCTTGCCTTCATTCCCGCATCCGACACCGCCTCACGGCGCTGCCGATGAGTTCCCCCGTAGCTATCGTTCCCCGCCGTCGCGCCGCGCGTCAAGCGGACCGCCCTCGAACGCCGCGCGCGTGCGCAGGTCCGCGGCCATCGCCTCGAGCCGCCGGATACGGTGGTAGACCGCCGACTTCGACAGCTGCGGCTGCGCGTACTCGCCCAGCTCCCGGATCGACACGTCCGGATGGTCGAGCCGCAGCTGCGCGAGTTCGTGGAGCGCGGGCGGCAGCCAGTCGAGGCCGTGGACGTCGGCAAGGTAGCGAATGTCCTCGACCTGGGCGATCGCCGCGTCGGCGGACTTCTGCACGTTGGCCGTCTCCGCGTTCACGAGCCGATTGACGTCGTTGCGCATCGACTTGAGGATGCGGACGTCCTCCGTGCGCAGCAGCGCGCGGTGCGCCCCGACGAGTGCAAGGAACGTCACGATCGGCTCCGCGCCCTTGAGGTAGACGGCGAACAGCCCGCGGCGCTTGGTGACGCGCGCCTCGATGCCGAACCGCGCCATCAGCGACACGAGATCGCGCGCGTGCTGCTCGGTCTCGGCGGTGAGCTCGAAGTGGAAGTCGCCGTGCGGGTCGGCCACGAAGCCGCCGCCAAGAAACGCGCCGCGAAGGTACGACACCGCGCAGCAGTCCCGGCGGACGAGTGCGGCCGGCACGCCCGCCGTGATGCCCATGGACTCGTTGAGGATCCCCAGGTCCACGAGCGCGGGCGGCAACGCCGGCTGACCCGGGACGGTGATCAGGTAGTTGTTCGTCTTGTGCAGCACGCTCCTGCGCACGGTCAGCTCGGTCTTGAGCTGGTAGAGCGAGTGCATGAGCTTGATCGCCTTGCGCGCCACCGGTGCGGTCTCGGTCGCGATCTCGACGCGGAAGCGCTCGCCGCCCGTGATGTGCAGCGTGCCCTCCACCCTGATCAGCGCGGACAGCTCGGCCCGCGGACAGCAGGTGCGCGTGGGCATGACCCGCGAGAGCTCCTCCTTGACCTCGGCAGTGAAGCTCACGAAGCGACCTCCTCGAGCGCGAGCAGGAGCTTGTCGGTGCAGTGATGGCGGGGGTCGTCCGGATCGGTCAGATCACGGACCACGCAGATGATGCCATGCGCAGCTATTCGGGCCTGCACGTCAGGTCCGGCGGCCACCGGGTCGAGCTCGGGCGGCAGCGGATGCCCCGTGTCGTCGTGCAGCAGCGCGACGTCGATCGCGCCTCCGAGGCCGTGGCGGACGAGCGCGTCCACGTGGTCGGCCGCGTCCATCCCGTTCGTCTCGCCACGCTGGTTGGCGACGTTGCACACGTACACCACGCGTCCGCGCGTGGAGCACAGCGCATCGGCGATGCCCTCCACCAGGAAGTTCGGCAGGATGGAGGTGAACAGCGAACCGGGGCCGATCACCACGAGGTCGGCGTTCCTGATGGCTTCGGCGGCAGGTGCGTACGCGCGCGCAGGTCGGCTGGACGCATAGCGCACCCAGGCGATCGGGGACGGGCTCTGCGCCACCTTCGACTGACCGACGACACGCTTGCCGTCGACGTCCTCCGCGGTGAGTACCACGTCGTCCAGCGTGGAAGGGACGACGCGTCCACGGGCGCCCAGCAGGCGGCCCGCCGCGTCGAGAGCGGCCGGGAACGACCCCTCGATGTCGGCGAGAGCGGCGATCACGAGGTTTCCGAGCGCATGACCGGCGAGGCCCTCGCCCAGGGGGAAGCGGTACGAGAAGAGCCGCGCCGTCGCTCCTTGGGGGTTGGCGGCCATCGCCGCGAGGCAGTTGCGGGCGTCGCCCGGGGGCAGCATGCCGATCTCGCGGCGCAGGTGGCCGCTCGAGCCGCCGTCATCGGCCATGGTGACCACCGCGGTCGTGTCCCAGCCCATGTCCAACAGGCAGTGGAGGACCTTGGGGAGGCCGGTGCCGCCGCCGACGGCGACGCCGCGAAGGGCGATGTCGCTCATCCGCGATCCTGGTCTTTGCGGAGGTCGCGGTGGCGCACGGTGATGTCGTAGCCCAGCGCACGCAGATCCTCGGCGGTCTGCTCGGCCAGAACCACGCTGCGGTGCATGCCGCCCGTGCAGCCGAGCGCGATCGAGAGGTGGTGCTTCCCCTCGATCAGGTAGCTCGGGAGCAGATCGTGCAGCAGGGGCAGCCAACCGTTCATGAACCGCTGCGTCTCGTCGCGCTCGAGCACGAACTTGCGCACGGCGCTGTCGAGCCCGGTCTTGTGACGAAGCCGGGCCACGTAGAACGGGTTGGGCAGGAAGCGGACGTCCATGACGATGTCCGCATCGATGGGCAGGCCGTACTTGAAGCCGAATGAGCCGACCGTCACCGACAGCGAGTCCTTGAGGCTGTCGGACAGGAAGCGGCGTCTGATCGCCTCGCGCAACTGGGCCGGCAACAGGTCGCTGGTGTCGATGATGAGGTCCGCGCGGTCGCGGACGTGCTCCAGACCCTTCTGCTCGGCGTTGATCCCCTCGACCACCGAGCCGCTCTCACACAGGGGGTGACGGCGGCGGGTCGCCTTGAAGCGGTTGACCAGCACCTTCTCCGCTGCCTCGAGGTAGAGGATCCGGTAGGGCTGGCCGCTCTTCTCGAGCTTGTCGAGCTCCTCCAGCAGCGTTCCGAAGAACTCCATCGAGCGCATGTCGCACACGACCGCGACGCGATGGATGCGGCTCCCGGGCAGCACGGTGAGCTCCACGAGACGCGAGAGAAGCGCAGGCGGGAGGTTGTCGATGCAGAAGTAGCCCAGGTCCTCAAAGGTGTGGATCGCCTCGGAGCGGCCCGCGCCGGACAGGCCGGTGATGACCACCAGCTCGGCGGGCGCCGCGGGAGCGTCCGCCTCGCAGGACTCGATGTCGTCGCTCATCCGGGGCACCTACTCGTCGCGCTTGGTGAGCGCGCCCGCCATGCCGCTGAAGATCGCCACGACGATCGCGGCGAGAGCGGTCGACAGGAAGCCGGCGTCGGCGCTGATGGGAGTGAACGCGGCCGCGAGATAGAACATCGCGAGGTTGACGACGAGTGAGAACAGGCCCAGCGACAGGATCGTGACCGGAAGCGTCAGCAACGACACGACCGGCTTGATGACGCCGTTGACCAGACCGAGCACCACGGCGAACGCGCAGGCGACACCGAAGGCGCCCCATGAGAAAGGGCTGCCCGGGCCGACACCCTGGATCGAGATGAGGCCCAGATAGGCGACCAGCAAGACGCCGACCGCCGTGATCGCCGTGCGGATGAGGAACCGGACCATCTCGACCACCCCCGTCTTGTCAGAACGTCAGCGCCGCGAACGCGCAACACCGTCGAGTATAGCAACGCCCGGGGGCGTTGCTGCCTATGGGGTGGATTCCCCGGACTCGCCCGTGTCGAACGTCGCCAGGAAGTCGGCGATGTCGCCCGCCAATGTGAGCGGGACGCCCTTCACCGCGGCGATCTGCTCGGCGGTAGCGGTGCGCAGACGTCTGACCGAGCCGAACGCCTTCACGAGCGCCTGCTTGCGCGTCGGCCCGACGCCCGGGATCTCGTCGAGGATCGAAGCGGTCATCGCCTTGCCCCTCAGCTCCCGGTGATAGGCGATCGCGAAGCGGTGGGCCTCGTCACGGACGCGCTTCACCAGGTAGAGCGACGGTGATCCCCCCGGGAGAACGACCGGCGCGTCCCACCCCGGCACGAACAGCTCCTCCTCGCGTTTGGCGAGCGCGACGACCGGGATGCCGGTCACTCCGATGTCGGCGAGCGCGGCCAGCGCCGCGGACAGTTGCGGTCGTCCCCCGTCGACCACGAGCAGGTCGGGCCGGCGGGCGAAGCGCGCGCCTTCCTTCGCCTCGCGGACGAACCGCCGCTGCAACACCTCGCGCATCATCGCGACGTCGTTGGACTCCGGGGTCTCGGCACGGATCCTGAAGCGCCGGTAGCCGGAGGGATCCGCCCTCCCCGCTTCGAACACGATCATCGAGCCGACAGAGAAGCGCCCGTGCAACGTCGAGATGTCGTAGCACTCGATGCGCATCGGGGGCGCGGACAGCCCCAGCGCGCTCTCGAGCTCGAGAAGGGCCTGATTCACGCGGTCCTCGTCGTAGCGGGTGCGGAACTTGTAGCGCGCCAGCGCGTGGCGCGCGTTGGTGGACGCCATCTCCAGCAGGCGCTTGCGCTCTCCTCGCTCGGGGCGCTCGATCGTCACCTTGCGGCCGCGGCGCTGCGCCAGCCACGTCTCGAGCGGCTCAGGCTCGGCCGGCAGACAGGAGACGAGCACCTGCCGCGGCACGTGCGACGCGTCATCGTAGTAGCGCAGCAGGAACGCCTCGATCAACTCGACGTCGGAGACGTCGAGTCCCTGGTCCAGGATGAACTCGCTGGAGCCCTGCACGCGACCCTCACGGACGTGCAGCACGTGCGTGGCCGCGATCGTCTCCTCGCGGAACACGCCGATCACGTCGGCGTCGAGTCCGCTCGCGCTCACGATCGTCTGCTTCTCGAGGATCGAGCGGACGGCGTCGAGACGGTTGCGGTAACGCCCGGCGCTCTCGTAGTCGAGCTCCGCGGCCGCGTCACGCATGCGGCGCTCCAGGTCGCGCTCCACCGTGCTCTGCCGGCCGTCGAGGAACGCCTCGACCAGCGCGACCGTCGCGGCGTACTCCTCGCGCGAGACCGCGCCCATGCAGGGGCCGGGGCCCTTGCCGATGTGGAAGTCGAAACACGGCTTGCCGGTCGGCGCCCCGCCGCGGGCGGTCACGCGCTTCCACTCCACGCAGTCGGTCCGGCAGATCGGGTAGATGCGCCGCACGACGTCGACCGTGGCGCGCGCGGCCCTGGCATCCGTGTAGGGCCCGAAGTAGGTCGTGCCCGGACGGTGCTTCTCGCGCGTGTACTTGATCCCCGGGAAGGGGTCGCCGGTGGTCAGCGCGATGTAGGGGTAGGTCTTGTCGTCGCGGTAGTCGACGTTGTAGCGCGGATGGTGCTCCTTGATGAGGTTGTTCTCGAGGATGAGCGACTCGACCTCGTTGGTGGTCACGACGTAGTCGAACGAGGCCACCCGCGACATCATCTCCGGCACCATGGCGCGGTCGTCGTGCCCCTGCGCGTACTGCTTCATGCGCTTGCGGAGCGCCTTGGCCTTGCCGACGTAGAGCACCGTGCCCGTGGCGTCCTTCCACAGGTAGACACCGGGCGCGTCGGGGACGGCCGTGAGTTGCTCGCGTATGTGGTCGCTGCCGTAGCGGGGAGTCATCGTGACTCGATTCTAGCGGTCGCAGCGACCAAGATGCGCCGGGCCTCACACGCTCGGGCGGTCGGGGCGTTGCGGGCGATCAGCACGGTCACCCCGCGACAGCGACCGGGGCCGCGTGAACACCGTCCCGGAAACGAAGACGGTCCTCGTCAGCTGCGTCCCGCAGCCACGATGCCGGCACCGGGAGCAAAGGGCGCGCCGGAGTTCGTGGCGCGCCCCAACTCGTCGTCACTTCCTGGAGGCGGCCCTCTTCTTCGGCGCTGCCCCGCCCGTCTCGGGGGCCACGCTCGCTCCCCTGCCCTCGAGAACGGGCTTCAGGAACCGTCCCGTGTGCGACGTCGGGTGCGCCGCGACCTCCTCCGGAGTGCCGACCGCCACGATCTCGCCGCCGCGGTCGCCGCCCTCGGGGCCGAGGTCGATGATCGTGTCCGCGCTCTTGATGACATCCAGGTTGTGCTCGATCACCAGTACCGTGTTGCCCGCGTCGACGAGTCGCTGCAGCACGATGAGCAGTTGCCGGACGTCGTCGAAGTGAAGACCGGTGGTCGGCTCGTCGAGGATGTAGAAGGTCTTGCCCGTGCTGCGACGCTGCAACTCGCTCGACAGCTTCACGCGCTGCGCCTCGCCGCCCGAGAGCGTCGTGGCCGGCTGGCCGAGCTTTATGTATCCAAGGCCCACGTCGTAGAGGGTCTGGAGTTTGCGCTTGATCGGCGGGATGTTCTCGAAGAAGTGCACGCCCTCCTCGACCGACATCGCGAGCACGTCCGAGACCGTCTTGCCCTTGTAGGTGACCTGCAGGGTCTCGCGGTTGTACCGCTTGCCCTTGCAGACCTCGCACGGCACGTAGACATCGGGAAGGAAGTGCATCTCGATCTTGATCTGGCCGTCACCCTTGCACGCCTCGCAGCGTCCGCCCGCCACGTTGAACGAGAAGCGCCCCGGCGAGTAGCCACGGACCTTCGCCTCGTGCGTGGACGAGAACAGCGATCGCACGTCGTCCCACAGGCCCACGTAGGTGGCCGGGTTGCTGCGGGGCGTGCGCCCGATCGGCGACTGGTCGATCACGATGACCTTGTCGAACTCCTTGAGACCCTCGATGCGGTCGTAGCGGCCGGTGCGGCGACGGGTGCGCGACACCGCATTCGTGAGCGCGGGCGCCAGGGTGTCCGCCACGAGCGACGACTTACCCGAGCCCGACACGCCGGTCACGACGACGAGCTGCCCGATCGGGATCTCGACGTCGATGTGCTTCAGGTTGTGCTCGGCCGCGCCCTGGATCGAGACGACCCCGCGCTCGGCGGGACGGCGCGCATCCGGTACCGGGATCGACCGCGCGCCCGACAGGTAGGCACCCGTCAGCGATTCGGGGCAGTCGAGGATCTGCGCCGGGGTGCCCTGGCACACGATGTCGCCGCCGTGCTCCCCTGCGCCGGGGCCCATGTCGACGACGAAGTCAGCGGCGCGGATCGTCTCCTCGTCGTGCTCGACGACGATGACGGTGTTGCCGAGGTCGCGGAGGCGCTCCATCGTGCCGATGAGCCGGGCGTTGTCGCGCTGGTGCAGACCGATCGAAGGCTCGTCCAGGATGTAGAGCACGCCCATAAGGCCGCTGCCGATCTGCGTGGCCAGCCGGATGCGCTGCGCCTCCCCGCCGGAGAGCGATGCCGTGCCGCGCTCGAGCGTGAGGTAGTCGAGCCCGACGTCGACCAGAAACCGCAGTCGCTCGGCGATCTCCTTGATGACGCGGCGGCCGATCTGCTCCTCGCGGTCGGTCAGCTGCACCCCGTCGAAGAACTCGAGCGAGTCCTTGGCCGATAGTGCAGTGACCTGCGCGATGTTCCGATCGCCGAACGTCACGGCGAGGATCTGCGGCTTGAGCCGGGTCCCGTGGCACGCGGCGCACGGGATGACCGCCATGTACTCCTCGAGCTTCTCCTTGCTTCCCTCCGACTCGGTCTCCTCATAGCGGCGGGTCACCGCGCTCACGGCGCCCTCCCACTTCGAGAACCAGTGCGTCTCGCGACCGTCGCGCGTGTGGTAGTCGATGCGGATCTTCGTCTCGCCCAGTCCGTAGAGCAGCGCATCCTTAACCTTCAACGGGAGGTCGTGCCATGAGGTGTCCGTCGACACGTCGAAGTGCGCAGCGACGGCCGCGATCAGCTGCGGGTAGTAGTTCATGCCTCCGGAGAACGGCTTGATCGCGCCCTCCCCGAGCGACAGCGAGCCGTCGGGGACGATGAGGTCGGGGTCGGGCTTCAGCTTGGATCCGAGGCCCATGCACTCGGGACACGCTCCGTACGGGCCGTTGAACGAGAAGTCACGCGGCTGAGGCTCCTCCATGCCCAGGCCGTGCACCGGGCACGCGTACGCCTGGGAGAAGGACAGTTCGTCCTCCCCTTCCGGCGCCACCAGCAGGGTGCCGCCGGCGAGCCGCAGCGCCATCTCCACCGAATCGGTGAGTCGGGCCGTGATCCCGTCCTTCATGACGAGGCGGTCGACGACCACCTCGATGTCATGCTTGTACTTCTTGTCGAGGGTTATGTCCTCGTCGAGTCCCTTGACCTCGCGGTCCACCCGGACACGGGTGAAGCCCTCCTTCTTGAGGTCCTCGAGCAGCTTGCCGTACTCCCCCTTGCGGCCCTTGACCACCGGAGCGAGCACCTGGAACTTCGTTCCCTCGGGCAGTTCGGCGATGCGGTCCACGATCTGCTGCGGGGTCTGCCGCTCGATGACGCGGCCGCACTCGGGGCAGTGTGGGATGCCCACCCGCGCGTAGAGCAGGCGCAGGTAGTCGTAGATCTCGGTGACCGTGCCGACCGTGGAGCGCGGGTTGCGCGAGGTCGTCTTCTGGTCGATCGAGACAGCCGGCGACAGCCCCTCGATGTGGTCGACGTCGGGCTTCTGCATCTGGCCCAGGAACTGGCGCGCGTAGGCCGAGAGCGACTCGACGTAGCGTCGCTGTCCTTCCGCGTAGATGGTGTCGAATGCGAGCGAACTCTTGCCGGAGCCGGAGAGCCCGGTGATCACGACGAGCTTGTCGCGCGGGATGTCGAGGTCGAAGCCGCGCAGATTGTGCTCGCGGGCGCCACGGATCGAGATGAATTCAAGGGACATCTGGTGGGGGTTCCTGTTCCGGTCGCGTTCCATGTGCGTGCTCGGGAGGCCGTTCTCGCCCGAATCTTCATCATACGCCCGCGCGCAAGTCGAACACCTGTTCGTATGGTAAGGGGCGGTGCGCACGACCGCAAGGCCGCGCCGCAGCGAGTCGTCGGTTGCGCCCGTGTTTCGGGCGTTCTTCCCCGCTTCACGCCGAGGAAACGCAGGCGAAACATCTCGCCCGTAGGGTCTGCGTGGGCGGCTCGAGGGGTCGCTCTCGTGACCCTGCACGAGAGGAGCCTTGCAGATGCCGGCAGTCGACACCGGTTCCACCGCCTGGATGCTCGTCTCCGCGGCTATGGTGCTGTTCATGACCCCGGGGCTCGCCCTGTTCTATGCGGGCATGGTACGCAGCAAGAACGTGCTGTCGTCCACGATGCACTCGCTCTTCGCGATGGGGCTCGTCTCTGTGATCTGGGCCGTCATCGGGTACACGCTGGCCTTCGGAAGCGACGCCGGCAGCCTCGGCCTGATCGGGGGGCTCTCCCACCTCGGGCTCGACGGCGTGCTCGGCGCCGTGACGGGCACGGGCGACTCCGCCATCCCCACGAGCGTGTTCGCCATGTACCAGGGGATGTTCGCGATCATCACGGTCGGGCTCATCTCGGGCGCCGTCGCGGAGCGCATGAGGTTCAAGGCCTTCGTCGCGTTCGCCGCGCTGTGGGCGCTGCTGGTCTACAGCCCCCTCGCCCACTGGGTCTGGGGCGGCGGCTGGCTCCAGCAGCTCGGCGCACTCGACTTCGCCGGCGGTACCGTCGTCCACATCGCCTCCGCGGCCGCAGCG
>Ga0209125_1002467_pt1 | contig 14210 bp, 8 predicted proteins | sample BarGraIncub1131A_FD_184503 | JGI IMG/M metagenome (GOLD analysis project Ga0209125, IMG submission 184503) | Arctic peat soil microbial communities from Barrow, Alaska - Barrow Graham LP Incubations 11-31A (SPAdes) (version 2) | ecosystem: Environmental > Terrestrial > Soil > Wetlands > Peat... | reverse complement strand
AATCTATATGGCAGCTTAGGGCACGATACTATTGAACCGAGAACAACTTTTGAGGAAGTTGTTTCCCGTTACAACAGTACAACAAAATCATCATCGTTCATTGAAGAAAAAGAAAAAAGTACAAAGAAAAAAACCACCTTAAAAGCAGCTTTGAGCTGTCTGATTACTGGGTAGCACTATAAGCCCTGTGGCGTTATTGAAGCCAAAAGAGAGGAAGAGGGTCATAAACTTACCGGACACGAAAGCCAATCTGAAGGTTATGCCAAGGCTAAACTCAAGCACCTGAAAAATGAACCATTGGATATTTCAATCAGAATCTTGTGAGTGAATATTCTCATGAGATGGCTGTCGCCGATGGGGTCAATATTGGATATGATGTTTTCATCATTGACACTAAAGTAACTCAGGAAGGTGTTACCCTTTGGAAAGGGGAATATGTTGAACTCAGGGAAAGACTGAGCCGAAGAAAAAGGATGGAGTTACAAGATGAAGATGAACATTATTCCTCCCTGCAATTGGATAAAGATGTGGTAAATCCCAACCAGATCAGAACCATTATCAGATCATTTAAAGAGCATCTGCCTGCCATTTTCCCAGACAGGCTGGATCAGAATGGAGAATTTGAAGTTCCTAAGACATTGATCTTTGCCAAGACAGACAGTCATGCTGATGATATTATAAAAATCGTTAGAGAGGAGTTTGCTGAAGAAAACCGCTTTTGTAAAAAGATCACCTACAATTCTGACAAGGATAAAAGGGACAGTGAGGATAACCTGATCGAACAAGGCGAAGACCCCAAAAGCACCCTCTCCCAATTCAGAAACAGTTATCATCCAAGAATTGCTGTTACTGTTGATATGATTGCCACAGGAACTGACGTAAAACCATTGGAATGCCTGCTCTTTATGCGGGATGTAAAAAGCAAGAACTACTTTGAACAGATGAAAGGCAGAGGAACCAGAACCATTGACCTGGGCAGTCTCAGAAAAGTTACCCCAACAGCCAAACAAACCAAAGACCATTTTGTGATTGTGGATGCCATTAGAGTAACAAGAAGTCTCAAAACGGACAGCAGACCCTTGGAAAAAAAGCCCGGTGTTCCCTTAAAAGAATTGCTGCAAGCCATTGCTGTAGGAGCAAGAGAAGAGGAGTTGTTTACCTCCCTTGCCAACCGATTAACCAGATTGGACAAACAAATTAAACCACAGGAGCGGAAGAAGTTTGCAGATCTGGCAGATGGTAAAAGCATTTCCACGGTAGTCAAAGAGTTACTGGATGCCTTTAATCCGGATATTCTGGAAGAGATTGAAGAAAGGGTTAAACACTGTTTCATTAGTGAATCCCCTGATACAATTGGGAAAGCCATTAAGACTGAAACTGACAAGTTGCAAAATGAAGCAGCAAGGGTATTTAATGGTGTATTGAATGAATACATTGAAAATGTCCGTAAAGCCCATGAACAAAGAATTGATACAGCCAATCCTGATGAAGTAATCAATGTAGGCTGGGGCCAGGACAATCAGGAGAAGGCCAATGAAATCGTCACTGAATTTTCTGACTGGATGTATCAGCACAAAGATGAACTGATGGCATACAAATCTTTTATAACCAGCCTTTCAGAAGACGGGAATTAACTTACAGCATGATCAAAGAGGTGTTAGAAAGATTGCAGCAAGATAAACCAATGCTTGCTCCCTTGAATGTATGGAGAGCCTATCAGGCATTGGATCTGTGCAAAGATTCACCAAGAAATGAGTTAACAGCCATAGTATCCCTCATCAGAAAGGTGAGTGGACTGGATTCCGATTTAGCTACCTATGATAAAATTGTGGACAAAAATTTTCAGGATTGGGTATTTAGAAAACATTCCGGAGCAGGTGAAAAGTTCAATGAGGAACAGATGCAATGGCTCAGGATGATCAAAGAACATGTTAACAACAGTTTCCATATCGAGAAGGATGATTTTGATCTGAATCCTTTCAATGCGCAAGGTGGATTGGGTAAAATGTGGCAACTTTTTGGGGAGCAGACAGAGGAGATTATTAATGAATTAAATGAAGTACTAGCAGCATAATGAGTGAACAATTAATAATTCCAATGAATTGGAAAATTGTTTCTACATCAGAAATACTTGATGTTAGGGATGGGACTCATGATACACCAAAATACGTTTCAAAAAATGGTATTCCTTTAATCACTTCAAAAAATCTAAAAGAAAACAAAATTGATTTTCAAAATGTAAGCCTTATTTCTCTTGATGATCATTTTGAGATTTCTAAGAGGTCTAAAGTTGAGGAGGGTGATATTTTGTTGGCTATGATTGGTACCATTGGAAATCCTGCAGTAATTAAAGGTGATACTAATTTCAGTATTAAAAATGTTGGTTTGTTTAAATAGTCGGGCCTGTAGTGATTCTTATTCTCGCCAGTCAACCTTAATCCATTTCCAAAACTGCAATAAAGGATGAATCCAACGTCATGGTTGTTGGTGGTATACTTCTCGCGCTCAATTCTGGTATTGAAAAGTTTGGCATCATTCAAAAACTTCGGGTCTTTGGTTGCTTCGTAAAGATACCACAATGATCCCGGAAAAAAACCACTGATCCATGCACGAGAACTATCTGTTAACAGGGTGCCATCCTGGTCAATGTCCTGGGAAGCAAATCCGGTTTATCTTTCATCACATCTGCCAATAATGAGTATTAGAAATTCAGATATTTGTTCATATTGATTATGCTATTGGGTTCAGTTTTATTTGATGAGGAATTGAGAAAACGAATCATTGTATTTTTTGCACCAACCCTCCAAAAGTTTCCTGTGCTCCATCAAGACGGATTTGTATTCTGGATCAGTGGCCAAATTGACCATCTCGCCCGGATCAGTTTTGGTGTCAAACAGGGATTCACGCTGTTTTCCCTGGCTGTAAATCCAGTATTTGTAGCGTTCTCCCCTTACCATTCTGCCATCAGGATCGGGTTTGACTCCATTGACCGGGCTGCCCTGGATAGGCTTCACGGAAGTAACAACGAACGACCTGCCGTAATCTTTTCCATCCGCCAAAATCTTTTTGGCACTCAGCCCGGGAAGTTCAGGCGGAACCGAAATTCCTGCAAAATCGCATAGGGTAGGTATTAAATCAATCCCAGTCTGGATTAATTGATTGGAAACCTCTGGCTTTGACTTTCCCGGTAAGGTAATAATGAAAGGAACATTGACCACCTCCTCAAAAAAATTGGTCTTCTGATTTAGGAAATGCGCACCCTGGCTGTCTCCGTGATCAGCAAGAAAAACGATCACAGTATTTTTACCGATACCTGTATTGCGCAGAGCTTCAAGTATCTTACCGATCCGGCCATCCACTTTCTCGATCATCCGGTAATAGGCCCACCGGTATTGCCGCCATTTTGTATCATCAAAATTTCCTACCGGGAACATCGGACTGGCATGGGCCGAACTCCTGAGCAGTGAAACAATGTCGGATTCATTCTTGCTTGGAGCATGGTTTGCCAACAAAGGCGGGCACCCTTCAGCGCTTGGAGGAATTCCTACCTCCCCATCAGGCAGTTTCTGGCCTCTCGCCCATTCACAAATATTATGCGGATCGATAAAGGAAGCCACCATCAGGAACGGCTTTTCGTGCTTCTGGTGCAGAAACCCAATGGCATCATCAGGAATCAGAGAATCGATGCCATTTGAATTGTTGTGTGACAACCATTCGAATCCGTGCGAATTTTTGTTCTTTAAATCGTAAGGCAAATGCCATTTCCCGAAATAGGCTGTTTCGTATCCTCCTTTTTGGAAAATATTTCCCATCATCTGAAATCCGACATTCCCAAGATCTTTGTCATTCTCATTGGCCTGTATGCCAACCTGGTGTGGATATAGCCCTGTAAACATAGAGGATCTTGAAGGTATGCAAAGCGGATTGGAACAATAGGCCCTGGTATAGGAAATACCATGCTTTGCCAGGTAATCCATGTTGGGCGTTTTCAGGTATTGGCTCCCGATCCGGTTACTCATCGCGTCAGCAGATTGCTGGTCTGTTATAATCAGGATAATATTCGGTTTCGGCTCAAGCTTCTGTGCCGATAGATGCAGGCCAGAACCTACAACAACGGCACTGCAACCAACTATTTTTGCTAAATGGATTGGTTTCATCAGATAACTATTTTTTTAGTTTTTCAATACTTATTTTTGCAGGGTGTCAAGTCTTAGCCAAAGCGCAGATAAGGCAGTTTATTCTTGACATAAAAAATTGAAGCTGTTCAAAACTATAATCCAATCATTCAATCAATAATGGTATATTTTGAACAGCTTCTGAATGTGAAATTCAATATCCCGGATTTTGGCTGAAATTAGTAATGTTTATTTCACTTTGAGGTATGGGGAACAAGTAATCCCGACTTATTAAAATGGTGTGAGGTTCATAGGAATCGACTGCGGTGAATGCTTCATCCAAAATCCCCTAGCGCTTGATCTCGTTTGAAGAATTTGCATCGATTTCCAAAACATTAATGAGCCACCTCAGCATTACAAAAATGCTCTTTAACCTGCCGGTAAATTTGCTCTAACAGTAAAAACAGTGTAAAAATTGAGCGAAAAAGTCCCAATTATCATTCCTTTATCAGAAACAATCATCGGGACTTTATTCAGTCTATTGAATAAATTTCAAAATGGTTTATAAATCAATTATATCCCGGGTTATTCTTGTGTTCCAGTTTCGAATTGGCATCCATTTCTGTCTGAGGGATTGGAAACAACTCGTGCTTGCCGGTTACAAAATTGACCTTAGCTGCATAACCTGTTCCTAATGCGGTTGTGGTGTTCATGATCGCCGCGTTCAGGATACCCCAACGGAGCAAGTCATATTTGCGGGTTCCTTCGTAACACAATTCAAAGCCCCGTTCCCAGTACAATGCCGTACGAAATTTACCCTGTAGGTCGGCGTCGCTGATATAGGATAAATCCTTTACCTTGGGCGCTTTATAAATGGACGCATAATTTGAAAAATCAGGATTTAGCAGGGTGATTTTATTACGGGCCCTCACGAGGTTCAACTGGGCCACGGCCAAAGCTGTATTCCCAGTTTCATTTAGCGCTTCAGCATACATCAAAAGTACATCGGCATACCTGAGCAAACAGAAATTCACATCCGTATTATTTGGACTTTTTGGCAGTGTTGGAATCCATTGCCTTCTCCACTTTCCAGGATACCAATTCGTTTTACTTGTTTGAGGTATAGAGTCATTATTTGCATTGATTTGATACTTGCAAATATTGGTTACCCTGCGGATATCATTGACGTCGTACCATGCATCCCATTCAGGAATTGCACGAAAGAATGCGTTGGCTCTTGAATATTTACTGGCAATATCTGTCAATGGACCAATAAAAGAGCCCCAAACCCCACCATCCTCTGCATTTCCATCGGGTGTATAAAAAGCAATTTCAAAGATACTTTCCAATGAATTTAAGACTCCGGCACTGTTGTTTTTAAAGAACTGGTAATAATTCGGGAATAGGTTATGATATCCATTCTGCTGAAAAGCAGCAAATTCAGTAATTATGGCATTGAAGTACTCTTTTCTTTTGGTATCATCGGGCCGTGTCAGCTGACCATCCATTTTTAAACTATAACCGGCCCTCGATAGCAAAACACGCATCAGCATGGCCCTGGCTGCTCCAGAAGTAGCCCGTTCAGGAGTGCTACTTGCATTTGCCCAGGGTAATTTTGTTTTGGCGATGTTCAAATCGGCAACGATTTGGTCGTATATCTTTTCCCTGTCAACCCTGGCATTATAGGCATCAGTGATTAGTGCCGATGACGATGTTTTATAAGGGACATCGCCCCAGTATTTCACGAGATCATAACTCAGCACTGCCCTTAAAAAACGGGCCTCCCCATCATACTTTGCCAACAAAGTTGAGTCTGAGCTTGTCGTAAACGGTATTTTACTGATATTTTCAATCGCGAAGTTAGCCCGATCGATACCCTGATATTTATACATCCACAAACCGACTATCCATGTATTGGAAGGTGTAACCATATAATGGCATATATCCCGTCGGGTATTATCGCTGCCAGTACCGGTAATTACATAATTATCGTCCGAAGTTGGCATGGCCAATTCAGATTGACCATAATGATCTAATTTTGAAAAGGAATCATAAATCCCAACAATAGCCATATTGGCATTGGCCGGTTTGGTAAAGAAATTTTCGGTGGCATAATAGGAGGCGGGGTCTTCCGTCAGCTGGTCTTTGCATGATACAGCCAGGGTAGCAAGTAAGCCCAGAAGTAAAACAAATGTATATCTTGTTTTCATAAAGAATTAATTTTATCCTGTTTATAATTAAAAACTCAAATTAATACCCAAAGTTAAAGTCCGGCTACGCGGATAGGCGCCCCAGTCAACACCGGGAGTTAGTCCACTGGAATTTCGTGTGCTGACTTCCGGGTCAAAACCCGTATATTTGGTGAAGGTGTACAGATTATTTGCCGTGGCATATAATCTACATTTTGTTATTTTCACTATTTTGAGAAGGCTTTTCGGAATCGAATAACCAAGTGTTACGTTGTTGATCCTCAGAAAGGAACCATCCTCGACTCCCCATGAGGTGATGTAGGTATCACTATTTGCCATGTTGGCATACTGGGCCACTGTTTTACCGGAGTTCATCGTATTTAAAACAGTCGGATCGGTTATTCTATTACCATCCGCACCCACAGTTACCCAACGATTCGATGAATTTACCAAATCAAGTGTATTTCTATTTGTCAATCCCGTCATGGAGTTGTACATCTTGGTCGCATTCAACACATCGTTTCCGACACTGAAATTGACAAAAACACTCAAGTCAAAATTCTTATAGGTAAAGGTATTGTTCATCCCACCATAGAATTTTGGAGTCGCATTCCCAATCACGGTACGATCGGCATCGGTGATTTTCCCATCGGGTATTGAATTTCCGCTAGCATCTACTGCGCCAGCAATGTCCTGGTATTTCCAATATCCGGGTTGTGGCGCTTTCCTGGAATCAAAAGGAACTCCCGCATTTAATGCATAAGTCTGCGTTGCTGAATTGTAGGTAAAATCACTCACCTGGTACAATCCAATAACCTTATAGCCGAATATCTGACCTATTGGCTCACCAACTTTAACAATGTGATCATTTTGATCAAACCCAAATCCTGCTGCCACCAGGAAAGATTGTTCTCCCGACAAAGCCACTACCTTATTTTTATTTTGGGAGATGTTCAGATTGGTGGACCATTGGAAATTTTTAGATTTCAAATTTATACTGGTAATGGTCAGGTCAAATCCTCTGTTTTCAGTTTTTCCAATATTCTGAATCATGTTCATATAGCCGGAAGAGGGTGGCAACGTTGATTTCAAAAGCAATTGGGAACTTCGGTTGACATATATTTCGGGTGCGAGAATCAGTCGCTGACCCAAAAATCCAAGATCAACGCCTAAATTCATCGTTTCATTTGCTTCCCATTGCAATCCCCTATTCGGGATCTGAATGGGTGCATATCCGCTGGTTGTGGTTGTCCCAAATGGTGCGGTAACCGATCCCATCAAGGCCAGGGACCCATAACTGCTAATCCTGTTATTCCCAGCATCACCATAACCGAGACGAATTTTTAAGTCTGAAAAAATATTCAATTTCTTGATAAACTGTTCTTCACTGGCACGCCAGGCAACTGAAGCGGAGGGAAAATAGCCCCATTTTTTCCCGAATTTAGACGATCCGTCGGCGCGCATGGTAACTGTTACCATATATTTGTCGGCATGGTTGAAATATCCACGGGTGAAAAAGGAGAGTAATTTGTTGTCATTATTATAATATGACTGTGGAATACCTGGAGTAGCGCCCAACGACATGTCGTTTAAACCAATATCATCGTTTGGAAAATTCTGTGCATTTGCTTGCACAAAACGTGTCCAGGTGGTTACGTATTCCTGTCCGACCATCAGGCTGTATTTATTTTTGCTAAAGCTACCGTCATAGGTAAAGGTATTCGCCGTTTGGGTCGTTTGGGTATCCGCATTCTTAATAAAACCCTGGATGCTGGAGCGTAATGCAGTCATGTTTTGAGATCCAAAAAAATCTGAACTGCGCTGCATCTGATACATCATGCCTATGGTATTCTTGAAAGTCAATCCTTTCATGATTTTATAGGTAAATCCGCCATTCATTTGAATAATGCGTGTTTCGGTTTGTTTGTCTTCTGATTTTGCCGAGGTAACAGGATTCTGCATGACATTTCCGGCTACATCCTGAAGAAGCGGATCGATGTTCATTGTGAGTAAATCCTGATCTTTGCCATTGATTCCGATGGTGGGCCGATATTGTAAAATCTGGCTTAACGGATTAAAAGTAGTATTACCATCGGATGAACCTTGCCCATGCACACCACTTTGAGTGTAGCTTGCTGTTGCAGATACACTGAGTTTATCACTGACCTGGTGGTCGATTTTCAACCTGATATTATTCTTTTTGATACCGCTAACGACCATTTGTCCCTCATCATTGTTGTAAGAATAGGAAAGGTTATATTTCATTTTACCTGCCCCTCCATCAATGCTGAACCTGTGATTTTGTGTGTAAGCCGTATTTCCGAATGCTTCATTCTGCCAGCTAATACCAGCCCGGTTGGCATAATTTGTTTTTATGTCTGCATACGGCCCGTACCGTGTAACAAAACTGGCAATATCTGTTGGAAGGGTCAGGTTAGATCTTTCATAATCCAACATGACAAATTCATACGGACTCAATATGGATAACTTCTTTGCCAATTGCTTTGCGCCGAAAAAAGCATCGTAGTTAACGGTGGTTTTTGATGGAGTCCCTGATTTTGTGGTAACGACAACAACTCCATTTGCGCCCCGGGCGCCATAAATAGAGGTAGAGGATGCATCTTTCAGGATATCAATTGATTCAATACTTCCGGGGTCGAGACTAGACAAACCGTTTTCGGTTGGAAAACCATCAATAATATACAATGGTTCATTATTCCCCGTGATTGAAATTCCTCCGCGTACGCGGATGGTAATGGAAGCATCCGGACTTCCTTCCGCCTGGCTTACCATCACACCGGAAACCCTTCCAGCCAACGCCTGGGCTACATCCGAGGTCGGAGTTTTGGCCATTTCGGCTGCATCAACCGAAACGACAGATCCTGTGATGTCTTTTCGCCTCATGTTGCTGTAACCCACTGCCACTACTTCATCCAGCTGATTCAGGGATGTTTCCATGATTGTATTGATAATTTTCCTATTCCCGACTTTTTCTTCTTTGGTCTTCATGCCAATAAAAGAGAAAACAATCGTTGCTGTTAATGGATTATCAACCCTTAGAACGTAGTTGCCTTCAAAGTTGGTAACCGTTCCGGTCTTAACCCCTTTAACCAGAACATTGACGCCAGGCATACCCTGTCCCGTTTCATCGATGACTTTTCCGGTAATTTCATTTTTTTGTTGCGCTTGAGCTATGCTACATAGCAGAATGGCAACCAATAAAAGAATGAATTTTAATTTTTTCATTTGATTGTTCATAGATTTAAATTAATAATCTTGGCTGTTTGCGATATCAGTAAATATTTAGTCGCTTTTTTAGTTTGGCGATCTCGAGGTACTTCTTTAGACCTTCAAGATAATAATAGTCTGCGTAAGTAATGGAGGCATTTACTTCAGATTTATCGGGGAATGATCCTACAGAATTCATCAGAATAAAACCATTATTTGTTCCTTTCCTGGCAAGATATGCATCACCTGACAAGGTCTTTAATATCTTTTCTGCATACTTAAAATAGGACTTTCCGTCCGGAACCAACTTACTTAATTCTAGCAGGGCGGCCGCTGTTATAGCTGCCGCTGAAGCATCCCGGGGTGCGTTTGGTATGTCGGGAGCATTATAATCCCAATAGGGTATTAAATCAGCAGGAGTTGCGGGATTATTCATAATAAAGGAGGCAATTGCTTTGGCCTGATCCAAATACCGCTGCTCGTGGGTTTCCCGGTAACAGAAAGTGAAACCGTAAAGGCCCCAGGCTTGTCCCCGCGCCCATGCGGATGAATCGGAAAATCCCTGATTGGTTTCTTTTGACTCAATTCTTCCGGTAGTGCGGTCATAGCTGACTACATGATAGCTACTGAAATCTTTCCTGTAATGGTTTTTGATGGTCGCATCTGCATGCAGTATGGCAATGTTTTTGTAACTGTCGTCCTTGGTCTTCCGACTGGCCCAAAAGAGTAATTCGAGGTTCATCATATTGTCGATGATAACAGGATAACTCCATTTGCCAAAATCCCAGGAACGTATGGTTTGTGTCACTGGTGAGAAACGTGAAGCAAGGCTTTTAGCTGCATTTAACAAAACCGGTCCATCGGTTACCTGCGGCTTTAGCCGAAGTGCATTACCGTAACTGCAATACATCATGAAACCCAAATCGTGCGTACCGCGATAATACTGAATATTATTAAGTTGGTTGGTTAATTTGCGGGCATACCTCCCGATAGTGGAATCTCCTGTCAATTCGTACAAATACCACAAACTCCCAGGATAAAACCCGCTTGTCCAGTCGTGCGTCCCGACCCATAACATTTTTTCTGCTTTAGAGAAAGAACGTGGGAAAACGGCAGTGTCGGATTTCAGCCCTTCGATGGTCTTAGCCATTTCCATCAGTTGGAAATGTGCCCGATCTATGCCTTTTTTAACCCAGTTGGTCTCTTCGTTTTTAGTCGCAGGTTTAAATGCTGTTAATAAAAGAAAGATGCCTAATATCAATGATGATCTTTTGATTTTCATGGTTCAGTTTAATTTTGTGGCAAAGAATGATATTTCACTTTCAAAATTAAACTGACCCTATCAAAGAGACTTTTCCTATTGTTGAAAAAACTTTCAATCACGTTGATTCCGATATCAAACGCACGAAGAAGCTACCTCATGAAGCTATACATCCCTGCTTCCCCTTCAAAATAGAGTATCCCATCATCGCTCCTTACCATTACGGCAGGCAGAAACACCTTTCCTTCTTTCATTACCTGCCAGGTGCCTGATAACATATCGGTCAATACAAACTTATAAGTGCCTTTCCCTTCAATTGAAAAACTGAACGAACGGTCAAGCGTCGCAAAGTTCTTGCTAAAAGTGGTTATCCTATCTGCCATCTGAACGCCAATGACTTTTTCTCCATTGATTCGTTTTACCAGTTGGATATTTTTTTGTGCATTATCGGTAATCTGCATGACGTTCAGATAATAATCTTCATCTGAATGCTTCTTTGGGGAGATTTCAACTCTCCATTCGCCCCGCTCATTTGCTTCATCGGTACCAGCTTTGGGCTCATTTGGATAATTTGTTCCAAACACCCAGAATTCTTTACCCTTGCCACCTACCGGAACAATTTCGGCATTTGATAATTCAGGAAGCAAAACACTGTTTACCAACATGCCGCTGTCACCATTTTTCGTCCGCATGATGGTAATCCTGTTGCCAGCTATCTCAGGCTTTTCGATACTATGCAGCAACCAGGATTTTTTGAAATCGGGGTTTGAGGAGACCACTTTATCAAAAACAATCAAGGCCGCAGGGATTTTTGTGTCTTTGAGGTTTAAAAACACAAATGAACGTTTTACCTCTTTTACCTTGGAGGAATAAGCCTCGGTGATATCCGCTTTCAGGTAAGAATAGTCGGGTGCCTGGTTGCCCGGACCAAACCCATTTGCCAATATCTTACCTGTCTTAAAATTACCATGAAGCATATCCTGCAAGTTTTTTGCAGGTCCCCAGCCATCTCCGGGCAAGCGCTGACCTCCATCATTTGTGACAAAATCGGATTTATCGGCTCCACCATAGCTTGTTGCCGCAAAAACTTCCTTGGGATCATAAACCAGCAAACTGTTGTGGGCTATGGTGCGTTTAAAGAAATTTTTATTGTGAGGACTGTTGTACCCACCGGAAGAACCCTGGTAAATCCCGGCATCAATCGCCAGAGGGCCTTTGTAATAAATCTGGAAGGATCCCGCATCATTATGCTGGTGATTCACAAAGTTGTATTCATTGACTTTCATTTCGGCGATGACACTTTCTGCACCCCAGCCGGTTCGCGCAATCATCCAGCCATAAGGTGAGCCATAGTATCGGGTAAGGGGCAGATCATCCGGTTTCCGACTTCCCAGCCGGGTGTCGCGCCAAAGAAAGTCGAACAATTTACACTGGTTTTCTATTTTGGAATCCCTCAGAAATTCATAATTGATATATTCATCCTTGTAATAGCTGCCCGCAAGAAGGGCCGGCAAAGTATAAGTATTTGAACGCTTTCTTGTATAGTCCATATCTCCACCAGCCATAATCTGACCGTCTGGCCTTCTCTTGTATATCATGTCATACAATACAAATTGCTGAGAGGTATTATAGACGTTTCCAGCGCCCATCCTATCCAGGATCCAGAGGGCGAAGAGGTCATTTGAATACCTCACATTGAGATAGGACATGCCCTGATGGTAGCCATGTGCAGAATAAAACCAATTGCGGGCAGGCAGATGTTCGCTGAAAAAACGTCCTGCTGCAAGGTTGTACATTTCGGGGAACTCATCGTAAATGGCAATCCCGGCAGATAACATATCGCGCATGATCATCCATTCTGAAGCATGTCCAACGATTGAATTATCCTTGGCAGGAGGATAACCACACTCAAGCATTTTGGCCAAACGTACAAATGCGTTCACAAAACGGGTCTTCTCTTCCGGCTTGAGTTGGTCATAGCACCAATCATAGACAATAGAACCGGTTACCATGAGTCGGCCGATGGCCCGCGAAATATCCTGAATCTTCGGATATTCTGCGCGCTCCAGGGTGTCAATGATCATGGCAATGGCTTCGCGTCCAAGTTTTTGATCCTTGGTGACCAGATAATCCATGGCCTTCAATTCCGCTCGGGTTAACAGACCCTTGGTATCAAAATAATAACGCCAGTCTTTGGTTTCAGGAATATCTTCCGGTTTGCGGTCTTCCTGCATCTTATTCAAATCGTCCCAAACTTTCTTAAGGTCAGGATTGCTCCTGCGTCCAGGCAATTCAGCTACCTGTTGCGACCGCAAATAAAGGCGCGGATGAACCTTTGGCGGGATTGGCAACGACACACCATTCACCTCTTTCCACACTACATCGGACTGTGCCTGTGAAAACACTTGAATTGAAGACAGCAATAATGTGCCAATTAAAATAATTGGTGCAAAGAAGATGTAAACTTTTTTCATTGAAATAACTTTCGTATTTACTCGTTTCTAGTTAGAAAATTAAAGTTCCTTGATTTTAATATTCCGGAATCTGGTCAAGCCACCATGATCCTGAAGTCCAACATGGCCAGTTTTGGCCATACCATATTGTGGCTGGTCTTTCCATTTCCCTTTTTCTTTCCGTAGCTTCCAGTCTTCGCTCCAAAGTTCATATTCTACTACTTTTTTACCATTCAGCCAGTGCTCTACGTGAGCTCCGTTTACTACGATCTTTGAAGAGTTCCATTCACCTGGAGGGTCTAGTTCCGCCCCGACGGTTTCATACATGGCATAGCATGCTGCCGTAAACTGGTATTTCTCACGTGCTTTCTTAATCCCGAAATCATCACTGATCTGGTATTCAGGTGCAGTTTCGTAGATCGTAGTTACAAGGCTATCGACGGCATGAATAAAAATCCCGGAGTTGCTGAGCGCCGAAATATTCCATTCGAGATACAATTCGAAATTCTTATATTCTTTCCGGGTGATAATGTCGCCTCCATGGTCGCTCCCTTCCCCTGAATTGAAAAGAATGCCATCTATCACCTTCCAGCCTTTTACCTCTCCTCCATTGAATATCTTCCAATTGTCAACAGATTTACCATCAAAGAGAAGCTGCCATCCTTCCTTTATTTCTTTTCCCGAAAGGACGTTAATTTTTTGCCTGGGCCTCTCAGCCATACTACTGTTAAACAATACACCCAGAAAAAACAGAAGAGCCAAAATTCTCATTTTAATCTACTTAAAAATTTTAATAATTTCATTAATGATATGCTCAAATACGCTGTCCACTAAATAAATCAGGCAGGCATATCCGGTAAGCTCCAGGGCTGACGGTAAGTGTGCTTAATTAATTCTGCAGAAAACTGTTTTGCAGAAACAGGTTCAGTCCATTCCTTGTTGAAAGTCGGGTGCCCATCATGTA
>Ga0209125_1002466_pt1 | contig 14210 bp, 14 predicted proteins | sample BarGraIncub1131A_FD_184503 | JGI IMG/M metagenome (GOLD analysis project Ga0209125, IMG submission 184503) | Arctic peat soil microbial communities from Barrow, Alaska - Barrow Graham LP Incubations 11-31A (SPAdes) (version 2) | ecosystem: Environmental > Terrestrial > Soil > Wetlands > Peat... | reverse complement strand
GCAATCGCGTGGCGACCAGCACGAGAACGGCGCTATCGGCATGGAAGCGGCCTTCGAAATAGACATAGGTGCTGCCAAAGTTCACACCGTCGCCCGCCGAGCCGCCAACCAGCGGAACCTTACCCAAAGCACTCTGGAAAACACGTGTTAGCAGTTCTTCGCGCACCGACAAGCCATCAATCAGCAGGACGGCGAAGTGTTGATTAGGCTGAGCTTGCGGCGCGCTGTTTTCCAGCCTTCGCAACATTTCTTCGGTAAGGGCCTGACCATTGGCGATCCTGAATTGCTGCAAGCCTTCGACGCAACCGCTTACCGCATCGAAACTGCTGGCCGGAAAGCTCGCCCCAGTCAGACTGTGTTCCTGATCACCGGCCGGGCCGATTTCCCCTGCTGTGGTGCACCCGACGACTTGCACGCCAGCAAACACCACCCGCATTTCCTCGGCGAGTGTCGGCAAATCATAGTCGCTGGCGCAGAAGAAAATCACCAACGCCATGTCCGGCTGCGCTACCGCTGCGTGAAATTCGCGAACGGCCTGACGCGCGTCCGTGGCACAGGAATGCGCTCTGCGTATGCGGGGCTGGTTCTCCATTCTATTACCCTCGTTTCGCTTGCATCACCCAAGCGGTAACACTTGGCCCAGCACCGGGGTACCCCGTTCGGGGTACGCGCCAAAGTCAATCTGGCGCTCTTGTCGAAAGGTATGATTGCCGGAGAAAGAATACTCGCTTCAACGGAATTGCGACCAATCCGAGCCTTGCCAAGCGCAACTATCGCCACGCCGCTGTTCCGGAACGGGGCGATATGCAAGTGGCCGAAACTTTCCTGCCCACCATCACCCTCGTGTTCTCCAATCTCAAAACTTGGCTGCACGGCATCCATCACGGCGTCAGTCCGCAGCACCTGCAAGCCTATCTCAACGCATTCACGTTTCGCTTCAATCGCCGCTTCTACCCCTTCAACGCCTTCCGCTCCCTGCTTGGCATCGCGGGAGATCTGACCGCGCCAACCTATGCCGACCTTTACACCCAAAAATCACAACACACTACATCTAATGATGTTTGGGAGCTAACCCGATAAGCACGGTGTGTGATCTTTCTCAATCACCGCCTTGCGCTTCCCTATCCGATGATTCAGAAATGATCGACCAGCCCTGAGCTTTTCTCATCGAGGTGCTTGTCCTGGTGCTCTTGAATGTGGACGCCGCAATCCGCATACGACGCGACCGAAAGTTGAAACGTCGCGCCGTCGCCGACAAGAGGAAGCTGCGGCGGCCGGGGCTGAAACGCAGGTGGCGTCCGCGGTAGTGCTAGGGGACCAAACCCTTGCGGTCGCGTCTTGACTCGTAGAACATGAACGCTTCCCGGATGTGTTCGCGCAGTAGGTCGTTGTCCAACGGCTTGGTCAGGAATTTGTAAATGATCCCGTGGTTGATCGCATCGGTAACGGCGTACAAGTCCGAATGGCCGGAAAGCACCAGACGCATGGTGTCCGGGTATATCCCCACGACCCGGCTGAGGAACTGCGTACCGCTAATCTCGGGCATCACCTGGTCGGCAACGATCACCTGCACCTCGTTGAGGGCCAGCAATTCGAACGCTTCAGCCGCGCTGGTGGTGGTCAGAATGCGATAGCCGTCGCGCATCAGCAGTCGGTGCAGCGCCACCAGAACATCCGCTTCGTCGTCGAGGAGCAACAGCGTACGAGCCGCGTCACCGGCACTGTCCTTGCCCAGTTTCAGGGTTTTCCCGGAGCGCAGAAGATGTGCAAATTCGTCGATCGGCAAAGGCCGACTGAAGTGGTAGCCCTGGATTTGATCGCAGTGGTGGCGCTGCAAAAAAGCGAGTTGCGCTTCGGTCTCGACCCCCTCGGCAATGACCTTGTGCTTGAGACTGTGGGACAGCGAAATCACCGTCCGCGCGATCGCCGCACTTTCCGGATCAGAAGTGATGTCGCGAACAAAAGACTGGTCGATTTTCAGGGCATCGATCGGGAAGCGCTTCAGGTAGTTAAGGCTTGAGTAGCCGGTACCGAAATCGTCCAGCGAGACGCGCACGCCGATCTCCTTCAAACGGCGCAGGATGTCGATCGTCTGGTACGGGTCCCGCGTGACCGCGCTCTCGGTAATCTCCAGCTCAAGGTATTGCGCCTGCAGATCATTTTCCCGCAAGGCGCGGGTCACGAGATCGACGAGATCTTCCTGCTGGAATTGCCGTGCGGAGAGGTTGACCGAAAGGGCCAGATCGGAGAATCCTTCTTCCTGCAATGACTTCAGTTGTCGGCACGCCGTCTCGATCACCCATTCACCGATCGGGAGGATCAGCCCGGTTTCCTCGGCCAGCGGAATGAAATCGCCGGGAGCGACCATTCCCAGCGACGGATGATCCCAGCGGATCAGCGCTTCGGCACCAACGACCTGGCCGCTCGTCAGTTCCACCTTCGGCTGGTAATGGAGAAGGAACTCCCGGCGCTCGACGGCCAGCCACAGATCGGCCTCCAGAGCGCTGTGTGCATCGAGCGCGATCTGCATGGCCGGGTCAAAGAAGCGCAGGGTATTGCACCCGGCGTTCTTGGCTTTGTAGAGGGCCATGTCGGCGTGCCTGAGCAGCATATCGACCGATGCCTCGCCGTCGCCGAACAACGTGGCGCCCAAGCTGGCAGTGCAATGAAATTCGCGTCCGTCGAGGCCGTAGGGCCGGGCCAGGGCCTCGCGGATCTTCTCGCCGACCAGGCCGGCCTGGACGGCGGCTTCCTGAGGCTCGGTACTCAGCTCTTCGAGCATCACCACGAACTCGTCGCCACCCAGCCGCGCCACAGTGTCGCCGACGCGCACGCTGGCCTGAATGCGTCGCGCTGTCTCGACCAGCCATTGGTCGCCGACATCGTGACCGCGCGTGTCATTGAGATTCTTGAAGTTGTCCAGGTCCAGGAAAAGCAGCGCGCCGTGATTCCGGCTCCGGCTGCTGCCGGCCAGGGCTTGGGCAATCCGGTCGTGCAGCAGGCGGCGGTTGGGCAGCTGGGTGAGCGGGTCGTAGTAGGCCAGGCGATGGATCTCGGCCTCTGCTTCCTTGTTCCGGGTGATCTCGGAAAACGTCCCGATGTAATGCGTCGTGGCGCCTTCCGGCGCGGTGACGGCGGAGATGGTCAACCAGTCGGCGTAGATCTTGCCATCCTTGCGCCGGTTCCATATCTCGCCTTGCCAGTAGCCCGTTGCCATCAGTACTTGCCAGATCCGCTGAAAGAACACCTTGTCGTGGCGCCCGGAGCGGAGCAGCGCGATGGTCTGGCCGACGGCCTCTTGGGCGCTGTAGCCGGTCAGGCGGGTAAAGGCCTGGTTGGTGCGGACGATGACGCCCTTCGGGTCGGTGATGATCATCCCTTCCTGCGACTCGAAGGCGATCGCGGCAATGCGCAGTTCTTCTCCTGCACGCTTGCGCTCGCTGATGTCGGTCAGGACCATGCGTACTCCCGCCGGTGCGTTGTGGCCTGCGGCAAGCGGCGAAGGCATGCAGTCCACCTGGGCATGAAAGACCGTGCCATCACCGCGTCGCAAGGCCAGTTCCGCACGGCCTTGCTCGCCGTAGCTGTTGACCCCCACGAAATGCAGGTGCCAGCGATCCTGGTCTTCCGGAATGACGAAGGTGGTGAAGTGCTTTTTCAGCAGGTTCTGGCGCTCCACGCCGAGGAGCGTGGCGCCGGTTAGGTTGATCTTCGCGATCCAGCCATCGACGGCGAGGGTGAGATAGCCGACTGGCGCGAAGTCGTACAGGTCGGTGTAGCCCCTGAGCGCTGCTTCGAGCTCGGCACGGGCCTGATTGAGCTCGTTGTTCTGCATCTTCAGCTCGATCTGGTGCACCTGTAGCTCGTGCACCAGGCGTCGCGGATCGGTGTCAGCGACCTCTGCCAGGTCCATCGCGAGACCTGCCTTCAGGCGCGCTTCAGCCGTGTCGCGCAGAACGTCCCTCCCATCCTCTTCCGGCATGGCTACTCCTTGGCTCTGTCGACATCCACCCGCAGTTGCGCCTCCAGGCGCTTGGCCCGGCCAATATCATTGAAGGTGATGACGACGCCATCAATGAGGTTTTCCAGGCTGCGGTAGGGCATGATCTTCACCTGGAACCAGCGGTCGTCGCTGGCGGCGATTTCGCGATCCGAGAAGGCCAGGGTACGCAGCACCTCTTCGGCGTCAGCGAGCAGCCCAGGGTAGACGAGGCCGGTGGCGATGTCGGACAGCGGCCGACCGACATCGCCTGGAATCAGCTTGAAGAGCCGCGTCGCCTGAGTGGTGAAGCGCCGCACGTGCAGCGCGTTGTCGAGGAAGACGGTGGCCATGTCGGTGCTGTTGAGCAGGTTCTTCATGTCGTTATTGGTGGACGACAGCTCGTGCACCTTCGATTGCAACTCGATATTCACGGTCTGCAGTTCCTCGTTGAGCGACTGCATCTCCTCCTTCGAGGTGGTCAGTTCCTCGTTGTTCGATTGCAATTCCTCATTGGTCGACTGCAGTTCCTCGTTGGCCGACTTGAGTTCTTCCTGCGAGGTCTGCATTTCCTCGCGGAGTGCCTGCATTTCCTGCTGCACCCGGGCCAGCGCCTGTTCCAGTTCGGCCACGCCCGGGCTGCCGCGCGGCACATTCTTTCCGCTGGCGACGTCCAGTACGGGCGGCGCAGCGGCAACATCGGAGAACACCACCATGGCCATGCCGCGTAGCGCCGCCGGTTCGTCGATCGGCTGTACCGTGAGATCTATAAGTTGGCTGCCGCCGTTGGTGCCGATGCGCACATTGGGCGAGAAACTGCGCTCGCCGCTGCGTAGCGCCTTGGGCAGGGCCACGGCCAATTCGTGGCGCAGGCCGTCGCGCGCCATGGCGTATATGTTCCAGTTCACCTTGCCGGCCGCCGGTTCCAAATACTTGCCGGTACGACCGCTGACGTAGACCAGGTCGCCCGTGGCATTGACCAGCACGGCGGCGGGGGAAAACTGCTGGAGCAGCAGCTGGTCGGCGAGATTCTGCATATTCGTGGCGGCGGTCTCGGGCTTGGTATCCATGAGCGATTCGGGTTTTGTCAGGAGATAGTGGGTCGGGAACTCAAGCTCGAAGGGTCGCTGCGGGGTGCTGCTGCGCCGGAACAGGCGCGCGTTGCCTTCAAGCGGCGCGAACAGATCGGTGAAGCGGCCGATCGATTCGGCACTGCCCAGCATGAGCGTGCCACCCGGCTTGAGGCTGTAGTGAAAAAGGGGAAACAGCTTCTTCTGCAGTTCGCTGCCAAGGTAGATCAGCAGGTTGCGGCAAGTGAGAATGTTCAGTTTGGTGAAAGGCGGATCCATGATCACGTTATGCGGTGCGAACACCACCATCTCGCGGATTTTCTTGCTGACCTGGTAACCGTTGCCATTCTTGACGAAGAAATACTTCAGGCGCTGTTCCGAAACGTCGGCGGCGATATTCGCCGGGTAGGCACCCTGACGCGCCTGCTCGATGGCGTCCGGGTCGAGGTCGGTGGCGAAGATCTGCAGCGAATAGCGTCCGGGTGGCTTCAGCTGTTGCTGCACTTCGCGGAAGGCGATGGCCAGCGAATAGGCTTCCTCGCCGGTGGAGCAACCGGCCACCCAGGCACGCAGCTCGCTGCCCGCCGGGTAGGCGGCGAGCAGTTCGGGCAAGACATGTTCCTGCAGGTAAGTCCAGCACGCCGGGTCGCGGAAGAATTTGGTAACGCCGATCAGCAGTTCCTTGAACAACAGGGCGACTTCCTGCGGATTCTCGCGCAGGTAACGCACGTAGTCGGCAATGTGGTCGAATTGATGGATGGCCATGCGGCGCTCGATACGGCGATAGACCGTGCTCTTCTTGTAGAGGGAGAAGTCGTGGCTGGTACGTGCGCGCAGCACCATGCAGATATTGGCGAAGGCGCTCCTCTGCGTCTCCGTCTCTATTTCCATCATGAACAAGCCGGGCGTAGCGTACGGCAGGTGACGAAGGGTGTCGGCAATGCGCAGCGGTAGTTCCTCGGCCGTCGCGACGATGTCGGCCAGCCGGCAGCGATCACACTGCGCGGGCATGGTGTCGAACTTGGCCGGGTCCTGGACCAGCACCAGGGCGCGGAAGAACAAATCGATCGGCAGGCGCAGGCCGCGCGGTGCCACCGGTTCGAGCAGATACAGGCTGTCCGCAGGATAGACAAACCTCGGTTGGGCGGAATCACATAGGCGCAGTCGGGCTTCACCTAGATGCGGTTCCGGGCCTGCATTACCGGCATGCTGGTGACCCGTAGCGGCAGTTCGGGCATCATGCCATTGTAGTTACGGTCGAGGTGCTGGATGACGACGAAGGCCATGCCGCTGTTGGCGGGTACTTGGACCAGAAACTGCTTGAGGGCTTCAAGGCCGCCGGCCGAGGCGCCGATGACGACGATCGGGAAAGGGCGTGCCGCGACGACCGGTTCGGCAACCGTCTGCGCGGCCTTGAGCGGCTTGGTGGCACGCTTCGCAGTCGGGCGCCTGGCCGCAGGTGCTTTGCGTTCTTCAGGTTCGACCGGCTTGGCCACTACTTTCCTTCCTGATCGAGGGGCTGAGCGAATCGATACTCGAATTGCAAAGATCTTGGACAGCCGCTGTTGACGCGCGAAACGCGGGGGCCAAGCGAATACTCATATTAGCCGTTTAAGAGCATCGCTGCGGACCAATCGGCTCGCACCTCCCTTAGCAGAGGTCGTTGAACTGGTGGACTGGTACCGCGCGCGCTGGAAAAATCGAGATTATCTTCAATATTCTCAAGAACGCCTGTCAGATCGAGACCCTGCAGCTGTCGCGTGTTGGGCACCTTGAGCGCGCCCTGGCCCTGGCCTTGTTCATGATCATCGTCTGGCGCACCGCCCACTTGATGCGTCTGGGGCGAACCTGCCCGGACCTCGATGCAGCTCAGTTCTTTCACCCGGATGAAATTCGCGGCGCCTATCTGCTGAGAAAAAAGCAGGTTCAAGAAAGCCGCCACAACGCAACGAGGTGCTGCGTTTGATTGCGCAACACCGCGGTCCCTGGCGTGAAAACCGTCTGGTTTGGCTTGCAGCGCGTCAGGGATGCAGCCTCAACGCTGCAGGCCCTTCGAATGAAATGGGATCAGGTATGTATAACGAGATGCCTTTAAAGGCCGTCTCTTCGATCCATTGGGACAGTTGCCGACGCCCGTGAAGGAAAGCAGACTTATCTCGGATCGAATCTGGGAGAGTATTTTGTCAGCAAGGGCTTCATCCGCAAATCTTCCTTTATTGCATGATTGATTGGCCAATCCCAGCACTTCAAGACCAACACGAAATAAGTACTAAAAAACCACGGGTTATGCTGGGTTCCCAGTACTGGAACGATCCGGCCGAAGCAGCCTTTTGCCGGTAGGTGGCCATTCATGGACGTAGCCGCGACGGCAACAGGCCTTCAGCCCCGGGCCGCGACGCACCCCCCCTTAAACGGCGCATAATGCCGAGAAGATAACGACCTGAGACCGATGATGGCCGATGCGCAGCAAACTATTGAGACCGCTTTGCACGAATGGGTGGCGGCCCTCGACGCCGTCGACGAACTGATCTTCATGCATGACGTCGACGGGCGTATCCTGCGCGCGAACCGCGCGTATGCGGCGCGCGCCGGGCTCGATTTCGAGCAGCTAATTGGCAGATACTACTGGGATATCTTCCCCAAGCTGCCCGGACGGTTTCCCTTGTGCCCGAACACCTTTACCGCCGGCGGCCTCCTGGTCAAGGAAGTTCTCCTCGACACCGGCGAGATATTGGTCTCGCGTGGCTATGCCATCAACACCGCGCAGGACGGCTATCGGTATTCGGTGCATGTCCTGCACGACATCACCGAGAGCCGACAGCGCGAAGCAGACCTGCAGGCACACGCCGCCGCCTTGACCCAGGCCAATGCCGAACTGGCCGCCGTCAACGACAAACTGCACGGCACCGAAAGCCAGCTCATGCAATCGGTCAAGATGGCTTCCCTCGGTGAACTGGCGGCGGGCGTCGCCCATGAAATCAACAATCCAATCGGCTTCGTGCGTTCGAATCTGACGGCCCTGGACGGCTATGTCAATAACCTGCTCGAACTGCTCGCGGCATACGAGCAACTGGAAACGACGCCTGCCTCCGCGGAGGCGCTCCTTGGCCGCATCCGGCAGCTGAAGGCAGGGATGGATCTCGCGTTCCTTAAGGAAGACGTGCGCGTCCTGATGACTGAATCGCAGCAGGGCATCATGCGGGTAGCCAAGATTGTGCAGGGTCTGAAAGTCTTCTCGCACGTGGACCAGGAAGACCGCTGGGCTCTGGAAGACTTGCACCGGGGGCTCGACAGCACCTTGAGCGTCGTGTGGAACGAACTCAAGTACAAATGCAAGCTGAAGAAGGAATACGGCGACCTGCCGCCTGTCGAGTGTCTGCTGCCCGAGTTGAACCAAGTCTTCCTGAACCTGCTGGTCAATGCCGCCCAGGCCATCGAAGCCCATGGCGTCATCACCCTGCGCAGTGGCGTCCAGGACGATGCGGTCTGGCTTGAAGTGGCCGATAACGGCAGCGGCATTGCCCCGGCGCACCTCGCGCGGATTTTCGATCCATTCTTCACCACCAAGCCCGCCGGCAAGGGGACCGGGCTGGGCCTGTCGGTCTCCTACCGCATTGTCGAAAAACACCACGGCCGCATCGAGGTCGACAGCGTCCTGGGCGTCGGCACGACCTTCCGCCTCTGGCTGCCTCTACGCCAACCCGAGAGCCGCATCAGCCAGTGAACCGCTAACGCAATCACGATTCTCACCGGCTGCCGAAGGCACCGTGGGCCCATGAGTTATTGAATTGATCCGGGGGCAATAGATACTTCTGACTGTCCAGTTTGGTTGATGTGCTGCCAGACGAGTTAGAAAAGCCAAAGGCTGCTTCCTCGCGGTAGGCAGCCTTTACGTTTTCAAGGAGCTACGTCGGTTCGTCGGCCAATCCGGCCATTCGAGTCCAACCCGTCTCGGTCAGCAATGGGCCGGTTTCCTGCCGCTCAGCCAAGAATCGTGACGAACGTCAGGTTCCTGTTCCGACGAATTCACCCCCCAGACCCTAGAGCGACGTTCGCCTTCAGGGGCAAGCAGCTATCAGCGGTGCGCTGGCCAGTTCGGCCACTGCGGGGCGGTGCTCGGCCGTTGCCCAATACTGTTTGATCCTTGCGGCGATTTCGTCATGCGGGGCCACGTTGCACAGCAGGGGCCAGGCTGCCGCCAGGGCCTGCAGCAACTGCGGCGTCAGCCGATCAAGTTTGGGCCGCGTCTCCCGGGCCAAGTCGGGCGCCTGCGCAAATGGCCCAGTGCCTTGCCGCTGCCACTGCGCGAACAGTTCAAACTGGAGGGCTTTCGACGCCTCGATCTGGGCTCGAAAAAAACGCTCCGCCCAGTCCGGCGACAATCCCATTTGCGCGGCCTGCTGCCCAAGCGCGGCGATGATCTTGTCCTCCCGCACCCGATCCTCAATCGCGTCCCGGGTATTCCATTTGTAGCGCGCCACATCCGGTGCCAGTTTCAGTCGTGCATCCATCAAGACTAGTATCCGCGTCAGGGCGCTTTCAGTCGTGGCTGCTTGAGCTGTCACCGGGGAAGCCGGCGGGTCTGCGGCGCCGACGGTAACGGGCAAGAACAGCAGGGACAGGGACAGCAGGCGTAGAGCCAATATCGGGAGCAAAGATTTCATCGGTTTTCTTGTATTACCCGGCATCCAGTACCGTGTCTTCGTGGGAATATGCTGGGCTGCAGCAACACAGGATGTGCAACGGTTCGTTTCCAAGTGCTTCGATGCAATGCGCTGTTCCCGGTGGAATCGGAACTGAGTCTCCGGCACTGACCTCGACCAATTCCTCTCCCAGCGTCATCAGCCCAGTTCCATAAGTGACGTGATAAATTTCCTCGGTGCGATGGTGTCGATGGAGCAGCGTCTTCGCGCCTGGCGGGACGATTGCTTCAGCGAGGCTCTGGTGTTGCACGCCATGCTGAGTCGGGTGGATCAGTTCGCGAATCTCCGATCCATCCTTGGTGATGTAGGCAGGAATATCGCCATAACGAGTCTTCATTGTCGGGTTCCTTCTGTTCCTCGTCTGGCGATTCGCATCGCACATTGAAACAGAAATATCGCTTATCAACCTGTCCACATTCTCGGGACCACTTCTCTCCAATGAATTGGGAAATTACTCATCACGATCCTCGTGTAGTGTCGGCCTTTTCCGCCTACCGGAATTTTGTACTTGGCATCGCGACGCACTGCTCCGGGTCTCGGCTGATTGAACAACTCGACCTTTCTGCTTTGGGCGACGATCTTCGCCTGTCCATATCTGATGACTTTCCTGAGGCGGTAACAACGATTCGCACTGTGGGAAATTTGCGCCTTGCATCTATGGAGTCACCTTCGGTGGTGGAAGTGCAGCTTTATGGCGCATTGCCGCCCGATTTTAGCCTGAGAGCCAACGTCTGCTCTGGCCGAACTGGAGACGATTGCGGCGAGGGTCTCTACTTCAGCAGTTCGGCCATTCCAGCCGTTGAGGGTAGCTTGGATGTAGGTCCGATGCCACGCAGTTTGCTGCCGTTGGCAGGTTGGATCACCTGAATGGTTGCCCACACCAACAGCCTAGGACAGCACACGAATGACAGATGGTCGAATGCGAACCTCTCCAATGTCATTTGGGTGGATAATCGCAGCACCCACTATTTTTGGCTGATAAATGGGCAACAACCAGATCGAAGAGGTCTACCGCGTCGCCACCCGAAAGGATCTCGCAGAGACCGGCGGAGGGCACAACCAGAAGGGGGTCGACTTTCAGCGGGCTTGGGCCATCGAGCGCATGTTCGATCTCGAGAAGTCCGGAGCCAGCGACTTCCTCTTTCTTTTTGAGTCGATCCAAGATGTCGCTGAGCTCGATTCACCGACAGCGCCCTCCTCCATTCGGATCTATCAGGTCAAGAAAAAAGACCGCAAGGAATGGAGCTGGGCCGAGCTAACGCGTCTGGTGGAACCCGGCAAGAAACGAAGAGCTTCGAAGAACCCTCCGCCGGACATCAAAGACAGCCCGATTGGAAAACTTTATTCCTCGGCTTTGGCCTTCAAGGAGCTCAAGTGTTCCGGGAGGTTCATCTCGAACAACGGCTGCGATTTGCCTCTAAATGGCGGTGGCAATACCGCGACATCCCTGCCCTGCGACCTTTCGAAGCTTGGATTGGAGCATTTGGATGCTTTGACCCTGGGACTTGAAACTCTGCACGAGGCCGGAAGACTGCCCGCCAACCCTGCCTTGATTCATGTCGAAAAGATCCCCATGCATCCGGACCAGCCGACCAAGCAACTCATCGGGACGGTCGTTTTATTCCTCAACGACCGCAGCCCGAGGCACGCAGGGCAAGCCCAAGCCTTGGTCGAGGCGTTGCTGGCCAAGGTCGGCCCTTTGGGCGCGAAGACCGACTTTTGCGCAAGCTTCGAGGACCCGCAGTCACTGTCTCGCAATCTCGACGAATAGGATTACGACTGCCAAAGCGCTATATCTTGCCCAGCAGCAGCAGAACGACCAGGATTACCACCACCAACCCAATACCACCGCTCGGACCATAACCCCAACTGCGGCTGTGTGGCCAGGACGGAAACGCGCCAATCAGCAGTAGAACCAAGAGAATCAGAAGAACTGTTCCGATTGTCATTTCATCTCTCCTATGAGTGAATCGTGGCAGCCTCGGCAGGAATCGCCGGATGCTGTGGGTTCATGCTACTCAGAGGACGGAAACTGTCTGTACGACAGCGCACACGAAGCCCGCCGGGCATTTGGCAAGCGCGGCTGGTGGGCGAGCGGCATCCTTGGGGCCCCTTCGGGAGCGCCGGTCAGACCCTTTGGTATCGCTTCGCTGGCCGGGATCGAACGAGTGGGCGCTGTAATCGGTCACGTCTCAAGGCCTTCGAGCTTTAGCATGTCGCGCAGCATGCGTGCCCCGGCAAAGGGATGCTCCAGATGCCGTTCATCGATCCGACGCGTCAACTGAAGATCGCCTTCTGCCGTCGGCTGCGGCAGGTAATAGACGGAGGAACGCGAAAGTTCCAGCAACTGGGCCTGGCGGACGACGGGTACGTCGTGGGTCTTGTCGATCATCGTTTTGCGCTCGTATCGTCGATGCGACCGAGCGCGCCGGCTAAAAAAAATCAATCTCCAGCGCCTGCTGGCCGATTTTTGTATGCAGGTCTTTCAGGTCAGGCGTTGCCGCCTGTTTCTCGGCGGCTGTCGTAAAGACGCCTGAGGCGTTCTCCAGCAATTGCGTCTTCCATTGCGTGATCTGGTTTGGATGAACGTCAAATTTCTCTGCTAACGCGGGATGATTGATGCGAGCCGACAAGAAATCTCTCGCGGCAGCAAGGTTGCTATCACGGCCATAAAACTGACGATAACCATCGAAAAGTGACACGAGAGCCTCAAGGTCGGATAGAACAGCTTGACGGACGGTGATCGTGCTCAGGTGTATTGAGAATTCATCGTAGAAGTAACCGGCCTGTGCGGTCTTTCGCGCAGGTCCGGTCGACTACCGGGCTGGGCTTCATTGGGGCAATGTGCAAGACCGAACGTGGCCGCGCCACAGAAGCCAGGCCGACAGATAGCACCAAAGACCAAAGATTCGGTCGATCAGCGTGACATAGCTGAGGTCGATTGGTGCGGCCCCTTCTGTGGAGGACAATATCGCACCAATACCGAAAAATGCGCCAGTACCAAGTGCTAGATGCCCGATCACCAAGGCGACAATTGGCGCAAGGCTTGCCAAAACACCGACCGCACCCACCACTTTGGATGCGCGTTTCCTGTGAAGGAACGCAACGGACCAAAACAGTAACGCAGTGAGCAGGAACCCTGCGTAGAGGAGGTAGTAGCGGCCTACGAACTCTGGAGCGACACCAAGGGCGATTTGAACTCTTACGGCTACCGCTATTGCAAAGAACACGAAGCCGGCTCGATTGAGGGGTTTTCTCATTCCTAGCTCGTCGCAGAGACACCATGCGGCGAATGCGGCGAGCGCGAGCGCAACCAAGCGGAGAGGTGCTAGCGATGCTGTGAAATGCGTCAGCACCAAAGAAAAGAGCCCCGCTGTCGCCAACGCCACAGCACCCACTTTTTCATTGCGGGACATGGCATGTGTAACCAATACGGACGCATTCATAGCGCTACCCCCAAGAAAAAAGACATCTGAACAACTTTGTTATCGGGAAACGGTTTTGCTGCATAACTCGGCACCGAAAATCTCGCTGAAATCCTCTCCACGACAGGGTTTTCGGTGCCAAAAACCGTTTTCATACAGTATTAAGAATCGCTAGTCGATCGCTTTGGCCGAACATCAGACCCAACACCAGATAGCAACAGAAAAGGGCCGCCAAAAGAGCTCACGATCAGAGATCACGGATCACGCTGATTTCACCACTACTGCTGACCTTGACAAGCTGTTTGCGGCTGCCAGGGTATTTCTTAACCAAACCATTCGGGTAACGGTCGTCACCGTAGTAGATCGGACGCCCAAAAGCCAAGTGCTGTTTCGCCGCCAACCCGTCATCATCAAAGGCGGGGGAAGCTAGGAAGGCTTTATGTTCTGTGGGCGTCAGTACGTGGCGAATCCCGTCCTTAATGCGATGTGAGTCGAGGGATAGCAATCCTGGAGGCGTTGATCAAACCGCCAGCCATTCCTCTCTGCCCTTGTCCTCCTGCCAATACTCGTACCAGTCAGTATGCGTCTGCGTCCGGGCGCACTTGTTTGCGACATCCACAAAGATCACCCAGTTCAACCGGCCGCGGGTTTTTTCCCGATAGGCCGCGTCGTTGGCGTAATTCGCCAGATATTCGAAGCCGAACTTGTGGTTCTGGCCGTACTGCATCCGAGAAAACGGGACAGTACGAATTCCGGCATATCCGGAATTTCGCGTAACCGAAAACGGCCGAGCCATATCTTGCCCACGGGGTCCGAACGTTCCTTTTCTGCGCTTGAGGATCTAAGCCGGCGCTGATGATGTCACTCAAGCGTCGCGCCATAAAACCGAATCAAATTACGCCCGGCCTCTTTGGCTTGGTACATGGCCGCATCCGCCCACCTGAGGATATCGTCCAGACTGGCTTCATGATCATGGAACAACACGATCCCGATGCTTGCCGTGCAATGGTGCGTGACAGAGTGATCGGCATAG
>Ga0209125_1002464_pt1 | contig 14228 bp, 12 predicted proteins | sample BarGraIncub1131A_FD_184503 | JGI IMG/M metagenome (GOLD analysis project Ga0209125, IMG submission 184503) | Arctic peat soil microbial communities from Barrow, Alaska - Barrow Graham LP Incubations 11-31A (SPAdes) (version 2) | ecosystem: Environmental > Terrestrial > Soil > Wetlands > Peat... | reverse complement strand
TGGGTTGACTCAGCATTAGTAAAATAAAATACTATCCTGATTTCTTCCTTATAATTAAACTTTTGCATTAATTTTGAACGTGGCAGGCCGAATGCTTACACTTCTTCTGGATTGAAGAAGGACAATTAAAATGAATAATAGGGTTCAGACACTAAACTCATTTTGCCCTATTACACTGATTAAATAAATGAGAATTTATACCAATATGTCAAATCTGACAACTAAACCTCAATTTCAACTCCAATCCAAACTCAAAATCATTAATACACCGCACATGCATGTTTTCACATACATTGGGTATTTTTATTTTATCGGTATTGACAGCCGTAATCTTTTCTTCTTTTGTAACGACACATGCATCCTCACTCATGGCGGATGCAATTACCCATGGATCAGCTAATGAACGCTGTTTTGTGTTATCGACCAGAAATTTATGATATGGATTGGTTGCATATATTTCTTTCAGACATTGTGCGACACCGGAATTGATTTTTAGTATAGGAATTTTACACGTTAACAACCATTTTGAAAGATCATCATCGGTACGCGTGATCTCATCAAATACTACTGCCGGAATGAATATCCTCTTTTGAATACCTAAACTGTTCAATACGTCCCAATACGAGGGACAAATAACAGGAGAGTAATATTTTTGCCATGCCTGAATGAGTACATTTGAATCCAGACAGTAGATCTGTGTATCTGTAATCATCAGTTCATATAGGCTTCAAGTTTTGAGAAATTATTAACCTGTGTATTAAGCAGATTGCTGGCCAATGTGGGCTGTATATTTCCACCACGGAATGCATCTAAAACAATCTGTGTGAACAACCGACTGTTTTTGTTTAATCTGAGTAAATAAGGATTGGGACCACCTTCCGTTTCCTTTTCTCTGGCTTTCTTTTCTTTTTCACGAAGCAAAAAGGCCTCAAACTCAACTTCAGCTTCGTCTTTTAACCTTCGGTAGGTTGCAAGTGAGATCATCTGCAGATTAAAAGCACGCACCAAAAGCGCAAATGAACTGACTCCAAATAGTTTTGATGTTTTGAAAACATCTAACGAAGAGCTAAATATTCTGTCATCCAATTCATTCATCGCCCACAAAGGCATTAAAGCATTGGCGGCAACCTCATTGCAGAACAGTTCAACCGGATGCAATTTATCTTTATGCTTTAATTCCGGTTCTATTTCGTTCGAAACACCTGATTCTGCTAACCAGATATGTGCTATTTCATGTACTAATGTAAAGAGTTGTGGCGCATTCCAGTCTTTAGAATTAACGAATACAAAGGGTGCGTATGGGTCAGCAATTGAAAAGCCTTGTAACTCCTCACGGTCTAAAACTAGTTTGGAATTGATAAAACTGGTCCTGGAAACGAATATTCCTTTCCTTTCAGCTTTATGAATCCATTCCATTATTGGATTTTTAGTGGAATAATTTAATGGAGTAATCTGAAGTGTTTCCAGAAGATCCTGAGCTACTATTTCAGCATTCGATTCTATCGTATATTTTCCAACAAATGGTAAAGGCTTTTCATCATTATCATGAAACAGATCACTGATCCAGGTTTGTTTTTGTTGGATTTCACGTATGATAAAGATTGAAGCAGTACTGAGTGGTTTGGCATCTTTTTTACGAAAGTCCTGCAAGGGTTGAAAATCCCGGGGTATTTCAGGCAAGAAGAAAAGTGCAAATGGCCTTTTGTATGCTTTTGCTAACTTTTCGCCCTGGAGAATAGTCGGCTGTGCTGTTCCTTCTTCCCATTTTTGTAAACGCGAAGGCGGAACAGGAACTTTTGCAGCTGCTGTTTCAAGACTCATTCTTGCCGATTCCCTTGCCCACTTGAGTACTTTGGGCGTTATGTAGGCTTTATCTGCCATTTATTTATGCGTTCTTTATCGATTCAAAATTATACTAAATGTAATTATAATTTTCCATTTTTGTTCAGTTTTATATTGCTTAAAAATATTTGAGAATTAATGGGGTTAGCCAATATTTCTAAAAGAATTGTGGCTGAACCCATTAACTCACATTAACTCAGAAAGTTCTTTTTTACATTTGCTGATCATCAAAAATCCTACGCACTGCGTAGGGAATTAGGATGTGAAAAAAATGGGGTCAGGGTGTGCTATGAGGGTAATGGGGTCAGGCCCCATTATCATCTAATGTTAAGAATATTAACGAATTGAAATATAATGGGGCCTGACCCCATTAAGTATTGACCCCATTAAGTATGACCCCATTAAGTACATTATCTCCCATTAATTTACTGACCCCATTAATTCATGTGATTTAATTTGTTAATTTGGTCGAATTATCTCATAAACAGTGAATAATGGAATCAACGGCTACTAAAATTGTTCTTGCTTTTGCTGACGCGAAGGATCGCGAAAGTATCTATTCTATTCGCCATCAGGTTTATGCAAGTGAACTGAGTCAACATCCAGAGAACGAATCAGGACGATTAATGGATAAGTTGGACGCAATTAATTGCTATATTGTTGCTAAAATAGATGATGAAATAGCAGGGTTTGTAGCAATTACTCCACCAAATAATGTAGGATATTCGATAGATAAATATTTTTCGCGTGAAGATTTACCCCTGGTATTTGATGAGGGGCTTTACGAAATCAGGTTATTGACGGTTATAGATGCCAAAAGAGGAAGTCATGTCTGTGCAATGCTGGTCTTTGGTGCATTGAGTTATATTGATTCGCTAAAGGGTAAAACGATTGTCGCTATCGGACGACTTGAGGTTTTGGATATTTATCTTCAGGGGGGTATGCAATCTCTGGGGCGACAAGTACAATCAGGGAAAGTTTCTTACGAATTGCTTAGTGCTGAAACGAGGGATCTGAGAAGTTTTCTGCGGCTTAAGAAATTATTTGCTCATTTGGAAAAAAGGGTTGATTGGAAACTGACCGGAGTGAATTTTCTTAAACCTGTTTCGTGCTATCACGGGGGTGATTTCTTTGATGCTATAGGTGATGAATTCGACAGTCTGCATAAGATAAATGATGTGATCAACGCGGATGTACTGGATGCATGGTTTGATCCGGTTCCCGGTATATTGAAAGCACTCGAAAAACATCTTGCGTGGGCTTTGAAAACCTCTCCACCAACAGGTTCAGAGGGAATGCAACGGATGATTGCGACCGCCAGAGGGGTTCAGACGAAAAATATTCTTCCGGGTGCAGGTTCTTCTGATCTTATCTTCCTGGGATTGCGTCATTGGATTACACCGGCTTCGCGTGTTTTGATTCTCGACCCGATGTATGGTGAATATGCCCATGTTCTTGAAAATGTGATTGGCTGTCAGGTGTCTCGTTTTTTGCTATCACGGGAGAATAACTATGCTGTTGATTTGAATAAGCTGGCTTCCTGTCTTAAGTCTGACTATGATTGGGTGATTCTGGTTAATCCTAACAGTCCTACAGGTCAATATATTGAAAAAGAAAACCTAAGGAATATCATCAAGGCTGTACCCAAAACTACCAGATTCTGGATTGATGAGACGTATATAGATTATGTTGATTCGGCCCAATCACTGGAACAATCTGCAGCGGACTCGTCAAATGTAGTCATCTGCAAATCAATGTCGAAGGCTTATGCTTTATCGGGTGTTCGTTCGGCCTACCTGTGTGGTCCTGAGGTTTTGATTGATGAACTCAGACTTATTTCGCCGCCCTGGGCTGTCAGTCTTCCCGGACAGATTGTGGCTTGTGAAGCATTGCGAAACAGTGTGTATTATCGTGAACGATGGGAAGAAACGCATAGACTGAGGGATGATCTTACGCTTGGATTGTCCGGACTTGGGTGGGATGTAGTTCCCGGCCATGCTAATTTTTTGCTTTGCCACATTCCTTTGGATCAACCCGAAACTGCGGTTGTGATTTCCGGGTGTAGAAAGCACAAACTCTTTTTGCGTGATGTCGCAAATATGGGGCATTGTTTCGATAACCGAACCATACGTATTGCAGTTAAGGATGCGAAAATCAATCAGGCAATGCTTGAAATTATAAAAATGGTTTTGAGAAATTAATGGGGTGAATTAATTCTCTTATTCCTTAGAGAGTAATGGGGTCAGGCCCCATTATCATCTAATGTTAAGAATATTAACGAATTGAAATATAATGGGGCCTGACCCCATTAAGTATGGGATTTAATGGTGTCAGGCACCATTAAACTATTATTTAATGAATAGCATATAAATACTTTGAAAGAAAACACAGTCTAAAAAAAGTCCTCATGCAAGAATCAAATAGTGAAATCCTCATCTATCAAAACCCTGAAGGAAACATCAAAATCGATGTTCGCCTCGAAGAAGAGACTGTTTGGCTTACTCAGGCTCAAATGGCGGATCTTTTTGGTAAAAGCAGAACCACAATTACTGAACATATTCAGAATATTTTCAAGGAAGGTGAACTGATAGAAGATTCAGTATGTCGGAATTTCCGACATACTGCCAGCGATGGGAAAAACTATGACACCAATAACTATAACCTCGATGTCATCATCTCTGTTGGCTACCGGGTGAAATCACTCCAGGGCACCCAGTTTAGGATCTGGGCAACCCAGCGGTTGAAAGAATACATTGTAAAAGGTTTTGCATTGAACGATGATCGTTTCAAGTCAGGTAATTCGATGAATTATTTCAACGAACTACAGGAACGGATTAGAGAAATACGTATCTCTGAAAGGTTTTTCTATCAAAAGATCAAAGACATATATACCACCAGCATCGATTATGATGCTAAAGACGAAAAGACTATTGCGTTTTTTAAAATCGTTCAGAATAAATTGCTTTGGGCTATCAGTCAACAAACTGCAGCCGAACTGATTTACCGCAGGGTTGATGCAAGTTTACCCCTTCTTGGTATGCAATCTCTTGACAAAAAGGACTTAACCCACATAAGAAAAAGTGATGTCAACATTGCAAAAAATTACCTTACCGAAGAAGAAATAAAGTTACTGGGGCTTCTTGTTGAACAGTATCTGGCATTTGCAGAAACAATGGCGCTACAACATAAACCGATGTATATGGCCGACTGGATTCAAAGATTAGACAGTATCCTTCAGCTCAATGGACGGGAATTACTGACCCATGCAGGGAAAATAAGCCATGAAAGCGCTTTGCAGAAATCGGGTGAGGAATTTGAAAAATACAAAGCCGCTCAAAAGCAAATTGAAAAAGAAGAGAGCTTAGAGGAAATCGAACAGGATATCAAACAATTAAAAAGATTACAAAACCCAAAAAAGTAACCATTGAAGCCTAAAGACCTGACCCCATTAAATCCCCATTAAACCTATTTCCTACACGCGTAATATTTAAATGATGTTAGTAGAGAGAATGAATAGAAAAGAAATCAAAATGGAAGTCCTGAATGATCATGACACAATCTTTGCTTCCTCAACGATCGTAAGGTTAGCCACGGAATATTACCGTGAAAGGAACAAACTACACATTAAGAAAGAGGCTGAATATCATAGGTGTTACGAATTTAAAACAAAATCAAAAAACAATTGGATTATATCCCTGTTCAAAGATCCCGATTTGAAGAAAATTCAAAAGATTGAAGACTGTTCTTGTATACTATATACTTATTATTACGCCGGAAAGAACATTAGTGTCATCCGGGTTGCACCGAGCGGAAAGATTGAGTTTTATTATGCACATCTGTTTTCCCGATACAGGGAGCGAATGGGTTTAGATATACCGAATCTTCTGGATGTAGTCAAATATTATTTGAGACTCAATGCTGATAGCTGGAATAGAAAACTTCCCGATAAGGATGGACAGATAAAAGTTATTGGAACCCTGAAAGGTGGATTTCAATTGGGTGAATATGATAAAGAAAATCAATGCGATGTGTTTAAAACATTTATCCCTTTTGCGACAGCCAATTTATTGACAAAGGCTGATCGGAAGGAAACGATAAGCAAAATAAAGCTAAGTTTGTTAAATTGGAATCCTATTGATGGAGAAGACTATTACAAGGATATGATTTTTTACCTTGATATTTTGGAAAATGAAGAAAAAAAGTAAAAAAGAAACAGAATGTTGAAAAATTATGGTGCCTGGTACTATTAGTTCCTAAATACTAACTAAAGAAAGTTCAATATGATAACCAATCTCGACAATTTAATCAAACAATATAAATCGGACCCTGAGTCTGTATATAATACATGGTTTATAAATAACGATGAACGCTTAAAGGCTTTTCGGTCAATCAGAAGAGGTGTTATACAAGTTATTGAAGAAATTAAAAACGGAAAATTCGGAAACGACTTCAAAGGGAGTTCGTTAGAATTTGTTCTGACCTGTATTACAGAACAAAAACAAGTATTTGAAGGAGCAGCTCATCCCTTTTATTGGAAACCTAAATTGAGAATACCGGATATTTATGAAAATGAAAGAAACAAAAAAGCATTCGGACAGTTTCTGGAAAATGTTTTGAAGGCAACAAATGAAGAACAAATCATTAAAGAAATAATACGTTTAGATGAGTTGAAAATCAAAGGTCTTGGACCGGCAGTTGCAAGTATAATTTATTTTCTTCATCCAACGATTATTCCACCTTCGAATACCGCAATAATCAATGGCTTTAATTTATTATTCAGTGATAAGAAAAAGCTGGGTTCATGGAGTGAATATTTGAAAATCCGGGAGATATTACTTGATGTGAATAGGAAACACAAAAATGAATTTTCATCTGACCTTGGAGCTATTTCAGGATTAATGTTTGAAATTGGAACTCAAAAATTACTATTGGGAAATGACGAATATCTATCTGAACCGGAACGAAAGAAATTAGAAGCGTTAATTGTGAAAAGACAAAGAGGGTTAATAGAGGATTCTCAGGAAGAAAATATGCATACAGAAATGCAATATCATTTGTTGAAAATAGGTACTGCATTAGGTTACGATGTGATAACCGCTCAAAATGACAAATCAAAATCCTATAAAAACGACAACTTTTCTTTTCAATGTCTTTCGCAATTTCCAGCATTGAACACTGATAAAGAGACAGTCAACACTATCAAGATGATAGATGTCCTGTGGTTTCAAAAATCAAGCAATAATATTATTGGAGCTTTTGAAGTAGAGAAAAGCACAAGTATCTATTCAGGCATCTTGCGATTGACTGATCTCGCGCAATCAATTGCAGATGGAAACGAAGTACTGTATATTATTATTCCCGACAATAGAGAAAGAGACGTAATCATGCAACTATCGAGACCATCAATAAAAAACATTAAAGTACAAATCAATTATATTCTTTTTTCCGATTTACGAAATAATTGTGAAGCCCTATGTAGGTTTGGCGAGAATCATCACATCATGAGGAAAATTGCAAAATCCGTTTGAGTTTAATGATGTCAGGCACCATTTATTATGAAACGCAAAAGATTGAAGAATACGCAACTAAACATGAAGTTGTTCTTTTAATTTAGGATTAATTGGGTGAGCCTCAATTAACAAATTAATAATATCGAAGAGGGCGAATGCAATTCGCCCCTACGTCAGATTAAAAGGTGTTATAAAAGGGGGGGCATTCTCATTAGGTTAAAATAAAAAAAGATTATAAAGTAAATTTTATAATACGAGTTGAATACGCCCTTTTTGATATTACTTTTGTGTTTGCAATTTCATTAAAACCTAAAGAACATGCAATTGAACAGGAATTTTTATCTTGCGATTGTTTCTTAACTAAAGTTAATACACCTCCCATGCATCTCAACGATGCTCACATGGGGGGATTTTTTTTATTATCCACCACCTAAAAAATCAAAAATGGAAGACAGGAGAAAAATTTTAGAAGAATGGAAAAAAATTAAGGAAAACTGGGAAAAAATTAAAGTAGATGAGGAAATTAAACCTATTCATTTTAAAGTAAGAAAACCTTTTGAGTTAATCATCGGAAATGAGTATTACGTTAGTTACGGTAATAATGAGGCAAGTTGTTGTACGCTCTCTGAAATTGACACTGTTAAAAATACAATTACGATTGAAACTCCGCCCAGGTCAATATCTAAAAATACATATATTAATGATGATGGAGTCATTTTTTGCCCTACTATTTATGAAAATACCTTATTTCCCGATGAAATCGGTCGGACACCAGAGGAAGCGGTTATCAATCAGGTTACATCATGATTTGGGGTAAATGGTGACATGTTAAATAGTCGTCCGAAGGTGATGTAGGGGCCGCCCTTGTGGCTGCCCACGGAAAACATAAAAATTTACATTATCCATGGGCGGCCACAAGGGCGGCCCCTACATTTTTCGATTAAGACTCATTCGTCATATTCCATCTCTTCAAGGAGTTCACATGCGTCTTTGGAGCCAAGGGACTTGGAGATGCGTAGGTCCTGAAGACCGGAATACTTGTCGCCCAGTTCGATTTTGAGGGCGCCTCTCGAGAAGTAAGGGCTGCAGTCTTTGGGATTTGACTCGATGCCAAGGGTAAACTGTTTCATAGCCCCTTCGAAATCTTTCTTCAGGTATTTGCATACACCCAGATTGATATGTGCGTAAGTGTATTTCGGATCAAGTTCCACAGTCTTCCGGTAGTCTTCCATAGCTCCGGTCAGGTCGCCCAGATCCGTTTTTGCCAGCGCCCTGTTGTAATAAAGCACAGCACAGTCAGGCTCAAATTCTATCGCCTTGTTATAATCTTTGATGGCACCTTCATGAGATCCCAAAGCATCTTTCGCCATGCCTCTTTCGTAATAGACATCAATAAGCTTCCGGTCGAGCTTCAGGGCTTTGTTATAATCCACGATCGCGCCAAGGTAATCTTCCACAACATGCTTCTCGGTTGCCCTTCTGTAATATGCAAACCCGTAATTGGGACGGTACACTATCGCCTTGTCAAAGTCTTCGATGGCGGCATTTGGGTAACCCATATAGGATTTAGCCTGCCCCCGGAAGTAAAAGGCATTGTCATTTCCTGAACAGAGCGCAATGGACTTGTTGAAATCATCTACGGCATCGTGCATTTCTCCCGTCATGTAAGAGGCATAGCCCCGGTGAAACCAATACTCATGTTGCGTGGGATCAATTTCGATGGCTTTGTTCAGATCGGCAAAAGCTCCGCTGTAATCCTTCAGGGTGATCTTGATAAAGGCCATGGTGTTGAGTATACGAGCATTGTTGGGTTGGAATTCAAGTCCTTTGGTGAAGTCTGTAATGGCAAGTTTCTTTTTGCCTAAGACGTTGAGGGCAAAGGCTCTTTCGAAATAAGCTTTTGCATTAGTGGGTTCCAGGGTGATCGCTTCGGTGTTAGAGGCGATGGTTGATTTCATTTGAGCTGCATAGTTTTTCAAACGAAGCGCTCTGTTTGGATTGGGTTTGTGTTTTGTCCTCATGGTGATATGGATTAAGTGATTGGGTTTTTATTGGGTTTTGTTGAAAATGTAGGGGCCGCCCTTGTGGCCGCCCACGGGTATTGTAGATTTTTTATGTTTTCCATGGGCGGCCACAAGGGCGGCTCCTACATTGGATTCCATTTTTTTTGCGGAAGGGAGGAGAGTGAGGAGGGTGGTTTTTTAATATTATGTATATATTGGTATATATATCATCATATACACACACGCATATTACAGTAGTTTCAATTTTCACCCTCCTTACCCTCCTCCCTTACGCATAAGGCATAGTATTAAAATGGCAGATCATCAACACGATTGCTGTTGTTAAACAGGTCCTCCTCATGGCGGATAATCTGTTCATTTTCCTCCTGTTCAGCCGACAACACACCACCAGGCTTAGGGGAAACGTCCAGATCCTCGAGCGTCCGGCTGTCACGTTCAACAGCATCGAAATCAACCATCCTCACCAGATAGAAGTAATTATCCTTCTTCTTCACCCGTTCGTATTTCAACTTATGCATGGCCTTGCCGATCTTAACCAACGTGCTATCCATTAGTGTCAGTTTGGCCTTCTCAAGGAGTTTGACCGCAATCTGGGTGGCAGTCATCAGAAGGATATTGATACCCCCCGAAAACTGGGTCCTGGTCATGAATTCCTCCTTCGTGACGGGTCGGAACCAGAGTTCGATCAGTTCCTCCTCGACTGTTTTCGACATGAAATCCTCGTTGCGTATATTCAGATTATGGATCTCCTCCTGGTCGAACCAGAACTTGAATCCACTCTTATAGAGGGCGTAAGCCTGCGCCATTGCGCCATCGATATCGACCGTGTGTTTGTAATCGAGCGCCAACACCTTCTGACAGAGATACCTGCGAGAGCCCGATGGGTCGGTCAGGATCTGCTCGTAGTTGACCGAAGCAATAAAAGATGCCCGGTGGGGGAGGTTCTCGGAGTAGCGACCATACGGCCTGCGGATACGGATCCCCGGTCGGGTGATGAGTTCCTTGAACGAAGCCAGGTCGTGGCGGTTGAGGTTCTCCATCTCGTCAAGGATGATCAGGGCACACTCGGTGAGCTGGATGGCGGTGTCTTTGCTGTCGGTCTGCAGGGCAGCGGTTCCCAGGTAATTACGGAAAGCATTGGGAATCAATAATTTCATCCACGAACTTTTCCCTAAACCTTGTATACCAACAAACACGATGACGGTGTGGTTGATGATCTCGTCGTTGATCAGGCTGACGGCATAAGCAACGAACCACTTGCGAAAACAAAATGTCCAGTATTCATTGTCGATGACTTTCACGGTGTCGCTGAGCTGATAGATGTAATCGGTGACGCCATCCCACTGGGGCAGTTTGTCGAAGTAGTCGGTAAAGGGATTGAAGTCGGGACTGTAATCGCTGTTGATCAGGTTGTGGAGGACCTGCATAGGGATTTTCTGCTCGGCATGATGGAGCCAGCGGAACATGGAGTTTTCTTCGTGATCTTCCATGCGGTGGAACTCCTCTTTGGTGTTTCTATGGCGCCATTCAATGACGCCGGTGACTACGTTATAACGGGTTTCGTACCAAAGCGCGATGAGATATTCGACCTTTTTGATTTCGTAACGCTTACGGCCCGGACGCTGTTTTTCCTTGGTAGGGTCGTCAGTTTTTTGGTCGGATTTTTTATCGTTATTGCCTTGGGCGGCCACAAGGGCGGCCCCTACATTTTCTTCATCACCAATGGCGTTACCTTCTATGTTTTGATTCGAATCAATAGCCGACGGGATTTGTGCCGGAGATTGTTGAAAATGTAGGGGCCGCCCTTGTGGCCGCCCATTTTCATTTTTTTGATTTTCAGTAGCATACAAAGGATCATTCACCCACACATAACCATATGCACTCTTCACGCAGCCACGGACCTCTTTTTCATCGAAATTATAATCCCGTAACAATTCTGACAGTGTGAAGCTCTCATCGAACCCCCGGCATCTGAACTGTATTGCCAATGCAAATACATAGGTGTGGCGATAGCCTTCAACGTATGCACAATGGCCTGCAACGTAATCCTTGCACCGTTGGATCTTCTCGTATTCGGTGTAACTCCCTTTCGGGAGTCTCGGCTGATGCGTTGCCCAGTCAGGCGGTGGTTGGTGATGTAGGGCGGCCCATTGAGGGTCTCCGGGGCAGTTTAATAAAGAATCATCATTTCCGGTCAGGAGACCCACAAGTGGCCTTCCTATATCTCCTTTATCTGTTAAAACAGGCTTATCCGGTCCTGTCGGCGGCCAGGTTTGTGTGGAATCTTGCAGGGGTACAAAAACTACAGAATCGGGGTTGTAATACAAATGAGGATCAAAGCTTACAAAACACAGACGGGTGATATCTTTTCCCGAAGGATCGATCTCAACACCGGTCAAAGCCGAATAAAACTGTTGTACTGCCAGAAATGCCATCTTATGTTGTTCGGCATTGGTACTTACTCGGACGAATACCTTCAGACCATTGCCCGAAGGACTGACAAAACAGGCAAAGGTGTATAAGCAAAGACATATCAGCGTCTTCACCCTTTTCATCTCTTCTGGGGTCATTTTATCAAAATCGAGAATAATGAGGCCATTGTAATTCAACATGTTTGGCATAATGCGGCGACCATTGAAAAGGGCGCAGGGAGTGATGGCCGGAAGTTTGAGTTTTGAGGCGCTGTAGCCTTTAGCGTTTCCCTCCTTCAGCATCTGACGGAGCTTTTCGACCTGGGCTTCAAAAACCCCGTACCTGATATCGTCGAAGATCCCTTCCAAAGAGAAATGCCCGGCATACTTGTTCAGGTTTTCATATTCTGTAACTTCTATTATTTGGTGTTCTTCCATGTGATTAAATTTTACATAAGTGGAATTTTATTTTACATCATGAAGAAAATGTAGGGGCCGCCCTTGTGGCCGCCCACGGGTAATGCATCCGTTTTTTAAAAAAAAATCTTCATTTTCCATGGGCGGCCACAAGGGCGGCCCCTACATTGGTATCGTGCATTAGATAAATTGGTCTCGTGCATTAGATATATTGTTATCGTGCATTAGATATATTGTTATCGTGCATTAGATACATTGGTATCGTGCATTAGATAAATTGGTATCGTGCATTAGATAAATTGGTATCGTGCATTAGATACATTGGTATTATCAATCTTCTGAATTCAAAATCACAAACAACGGGCAGCGCTCACACGTGATCTGGATTTGGTTTTCGTCAGGGGGAGTTGTTTTGTGAGGGATTTGTTCGTTTTCACAAACAGGTTCAACCTCATCCTTTGTCTCGTCAGGCTGCACTTTGAAGACGTCCATAATGCAGTCTGCCCTATAATAAAACCTGTGACCAAGTTTCTTATAAGGCAGTTTACCTGAACGACGCCATCTCCGTAAAGTGCGGAGCGTGATGTGAAGAATCATCGATAAATCATGGTTATCGATGTAACGGTCTTCGGGATGCGACTGTTGTTTGATCACAGTCACATCGTCGTTGATTTCGTCCAACCTTGAAATCAAGGCCCGATATTGCTTGAGTGAAAGGAGAATATCCTGCATACCCTCAATTTTAAAAATAATGTTGATGCAATGATAAACTCTGGAAAATCAGATAGCAACAGATTAATATCAATCTAATTTTCAGCCTCAATAAATTTCTAAATATCAGTTCATTGAAAATATCTCATGGGTATGAAATCTAATTTGTTGGAAAACGAATCTAATAATTATTCCTGAATCTGGTAGTTTTGAACCGGTTTTTTCATGAATTTCGACCTTCTCCAATGTATCCTTCCATCGTGTGACGAACAAATTCTTTTCCAACGGGGGGTTCAACAATAGCTGCAATTATTTTAGCGACTTCAACTGCTTCAATATCAAACATTAATTCTCCCTTTCCATTTTTAGCATGAAAAATAAATTCTCCCCACTTTGTACAGATTTCTTTCACCGTACCTTTAGCTTGTATTTTTTGCAATCCCAGTAACTCTAAAAGTTCTGTTCCTGAGCGTGATAACAATAATTCCTTAGCATCAAGCTGTTGTTTCTGTTGATTCTCAAGTTCAAATTTTAGCTTTAATTCGTAGTATTCGATGTCATTTTGGCTAAAAATGCATTTAATAAGCATCTTTTGTTGAATAATTTCGGTCAAAAGCGCTATTCTTTGTTCGATAGGAAGTGTAGCATACGCTAAGGCGTTTTCGCTGATCAATGCTTGTTGGTTACTAAAACAGGACAGGCATCGTGGCGATGTAGGCAAATTCAATTTTGGATCATTCCAGTCAATCTTGTCAACAATTAGATCTTTGTCAAGTCTTAATCTGGCATTTCTTTTTTGCTTATTCATCTTCGATAAATTTAAGTTACAGATGGAATTATTCCATCCAGAGCCAAATGTAAAGTATTATATAAATATAATACACAACAAGTTATCAACAAAATTAAAGTTATCAACAATTGATATAATCGACGAAAAATCAGGGTAATTTGCTAATTTTTTTGTATTGAGTTATCAAGTTTCGCTGGTTAACCGAAAGATATTATTAGATATACGTAACGTATTATTATACTGTATGTTTTAAAATGCTTTGTTGAAAAATCCGGAGTTATCCGAAAAACATCAGCATCGCGAAAAAGACTTTTTTCCGCAAAAAAAAGTTTCATTTATTTTCAAATTATTTTAAAATAAGTAGGAGAAATAATTTAATGTCATATTCTTTGTGTATAATCTTTTCTGGTTACATTCACTGATTTTGAATCCCGAAGGGATGAAATGATTATAGCATCGAAATGATATTTATTTTGAATCCCGAAGGGATGACATGATTATAATGCTTTATATATCAATTATT
>Ga0209125_1002462_pt1 | contig 14254 bp, 12 predicted proteins | sample BarGraIncub1131A_FD_184503 | JGI IMG/M metagenome (GOLD analysis project Ga0209125, IMG submission 184503) | Arctic peat soil microbial communities from Barrow, Alaska - Barrow Graham LP Incubations 11-31A (SPAdes) (version 2) | ecosystem: Environmental > Terrestrial > Soil > Wetlands > Peat... | reverse complement strand
TCACTGGCACGTCCTGTATGCAACCATCTGTAATTACAGGACAATATGCAGCAAATAGTATGTAAAAGCAAGATAATTAAGAGAATTAGTCAAACATTTAAGCTAGTTAAATGAAATAACTGAGGATCGTTGGATTGATTGCCATAAGTCCGACAGCCTCCTAGGCTGACTAGTTCAATACACGCTCCCCTATCGATCTTGCCGCTGCTGTTCTTGGGGAGCGCCTTGATAAACCTTATCTCTCCCGGGAGCTTAATGCGGGGGAGGATCTGGGAGCAGCGATACAGGATGTCCCGTTCGGTTGTCTCGCCCTCGATTGGGACGACGACCGCCAGCAGCCTGTGGCCTGCAAGCTGATCTAAAAGGCCCAGGACCGCGCACTCGATGACGAGGCCGGTGGCAACAACTGCGTCCTCAATCTCCTGAGGATTGACCCGGTGCCCGCCCACCTTTAACTGGTTGTCCTTACGACCGACGACGTAAAAGTAACCCTCCTCGTCCCGGTATCCCATGTCCCCGGTGTGGTAGCCGTGGCAACTAAGTGCCCTGCTCGTCGCTTCAGGATCATTCCAGTAACCGGGCATGATGTTCGGCCCGCAGGCCACAAGTTCGCCGGTTTCTCCTTGCGGCAGATCGATTCCGTTAGCGTCGAGGACACGCATGGTGACGCCCGGTATGGGAATACCGATGGAATCGATCTTTTCGTGGAGACGATGAGGCTCAACGTAGGTAAGCCTCGCGGAAGCCTCGGTTGCGCCATACATGACAAAAAGTTTGGTATGTTCCGGCAACGCCCGCAAAAGCTCCTCCTTGGTGTGACGGGCCATGTGGCCGCCTGCTTGAGCGCAGTACCGGAGTGATACCAGTTTATCCCTGACAGACCTGAGCGGAGACCGGTGCAAAAGGTAGGCATAGGTGGAAGGTACTCCGGAGAAGCCGGTCACTTTTTCTTCGATCATTTGCTGAATGACGCTGGCGGGGTAGGCAAAGGTATTGTTGATTACAATGGTCCCGCCGGCAGCAACATGTGTATTGAGAAGCGATTTCCCCATAACGTAGAAAAATGGGAGGGCAACCATCTGGATATCACCGCTGGTAAGTTGAAGATAGCTCACGATGGAGCGGGTGTTGGCGACTATGTTCCGGTGGGAGAGCATGACTCCCTTGGGCTTTCCGGTGGATCCGGAGGTGAAGATGATAGAGCCAAGGCTTGTCTCTTCCAGAGAAACGTCCGGCTCGGACGCTTCTCCGCTCCCGGTTATCTCTTCGAAGGAGTAGACCGACAGCGGGACATCCCCCCACCTGAGGCTCGGACGGGCCAAGAGGAGTGCCCCGACGGGAAAGCCTAGAAATTCCATTGAATGAAGAGTCTTCTCGCATCTTGCGGAGGATATGATGGCACGCGGTTCGACCGAAGAGAGAAGCCCGGACAGGCCGTCCGGCTTAAGTTCCGGATTGAGCGGAACCGCGATCCCACCCGTCTTGAGGCACCCGTAGTATCCGGCAAGGTATTCCCGACAATTCTCAAGGAGGAGCACGACCCGGTCACCTGGTAGCACTCCCCTGCTGAGAAGCCAGTGGGCGATCCGGTTGGCGTCACGGTTCAGCTCTCCATAACTGACCCTGGTAGCTCCGTGGATCAGGGCACACTTGTCGGGAAAGGCTCTTGCGCTCTCTTCCAGGAAATGGTGGATCAGGTTGGCGGATGATGACGGCATGTCGTTTCCCATGTTTGGCCAGCGACCACTGATCACAATAAATTCAATATTGCTGCAAGCCACAGCAATGCATATTTAGTGTTTCAACAATAAGTTGGGTCTTGAAATGACAAGATCGTTATATATATTCTGATACTCTTCAGCCATTCGACGGCTGGAATATTTTTCTTGAACCACCTTTCTCGCCCTCCCTGCCAACCCGGATCGAAGAGCGGGCTCTTCCATCAATTGAATCATAGCTTTTGAAAGGGCAACAGGATCAGAGGAGTCCACCAGCATGCCAGCTTTTCCGTGCTCCAGCACCTCCGGGACACCACCGACCTTCGTGGCGATAATCGGCACGCCGGCCTGCATAGCTTCCAGGATGACGATCGGCAGACCTTCGGTCAAGGACGAGAGCACAAAAGTATCGAAACAGGGCAAATACCGGCTGGCCCTTACCCGATAGCCAGGGAATATCACCCTTTCAGATATACCCAGTTCTGCAGCCTTTGCCTCGAGAAACTGCCTTTCTCCCCCCTCGCCAATTATTACCAGACGAACATCACTGTACGTTTCCGATACACTTCTAATTGCTTCAAGTAATAGCCCGAAGCCTTTCTCTTCGGAGAGGCGACCGATGGCCCCGAACGTAAATCCAGTTCTGCAAAAATCAGTGATTTTGTGGTCGACCAGGATCTGATCACCCTGCCCCATTCCAGGAAGGCTGCATGTAAGCGGAGGAATTCCGTTATCAACTATGTGAATCCTATTGAGCCTAACCCTTGCACGCATGGCTCTATTCACAAGCACGACACTCTCTATGAAATGGAGACTCAGCGAGTCCATCCACTCGTACAGCCGCATCTTGTTTAGCTTTCCTGTGCTGGTCCAACCGTGAAGCGTGGCGACAACGGGTATTCTTCTTATGGCGCGCGGCACCATACCCAAAAGAATATTAGCCTTATAACCGTGCGAATGAATAAGGTCATACCCGCCACGCCAGGCAAAGCGCAACATCTTGAGTGACCCGATGAAGTTCAGCCCTGGCCGCATGCGGAATTTCTCTACCTGCACGCCTCTGCGCAGCGCTTCGGTCTCCAGCGGTTTCTCCGCAATATGCGGCTCGCCGATGCTGGCGATAACGGGATCGAGCCCCAGCCTGGATTGCTCTGCGATGAGATTGAGGAGCATGACTTCCGCTCCGTACAACCCACCGCTATCGATGATGTGCAATATCTTCATTTATCCCTTGCGTGGCGTCCAAAGTACCTGTTTTTTCCCGAGCAGGAATTTGCCAAACGCGTGGGCCGCCGCCACGTTGAGCAGGAGAAAGTACCGACCAAATATCAGAACACGGACGTCGAAGCCAAGCTTCTCCAAATAGGGCATGCTCAAGGCCAATAGATATGTGCCATTTTGGAGCATGAAAACCATCCGATACCCCACTCCGTTGTCCCACAGTATGCCATTGGTGACATAGGCGACAAGCAGGAACAAAAAGCACAGATAACGTGAAACCTTATGAGACCATAGTTGCCAGGCAAAGAGGGTATTTCTACCTGGCATGAGAAGCTGGCGCATGTCGAAGAGTGCCCAGAAGGCACGCAGCGAGACACGTACGCGCATGCGGTACTCGTCGTCAGGTTCCTTGAGCGAGTGCTCCCAAAGGAGCGCTTCAGGTTCATACACCACACGGTACCCCTTCGCGACAATCATGAGCGGCTGCACGAAATCAGGCAACTGGTCGGCACGCATCGGCCGATAGAGGGTCCGGCGCATGGCGTCAATTCCCCCGTCCACCCCAACAACCGAACCAAGGCGGGTTTCGATCGCACGCAGGGCATTCTCGTACTTCATATAGGCGCTACACCCTTCGCCTATGGGTGTGCCATCCGGGTTGACATATATCATCCGTCCGGTGACATAGCCCACTTCCGTATCGACAAAATTGGCGAGGAGCCGGCGCAGCGCATCCTGCGCATACATGGAATTGGCGTCGGAAAAGACAATGATCTCTCCCTGTGCCAGCGGTACGGCCGTGTTGAGGGCATTTGTTTTTCCGGCGCGACGTTCCTGCCTCAGCAACCTTACATTGCGGTCGGCAAAGCTGCTGACGATCTCATCGGTGCGGTCTGTTGAACCATCTGAGATTACAACAATCTCAAGCTTGTCGTGCGGATAGTCTAGGCTGCATTTGTTTTCAAGGGTTGCCGCGATACCATCTGCTTCGTTGTAGGCAGCAATCAGTATGGTGACCCGCGGTTCAAACCACGCCTTTCTGACATGTCTATTCAAAAGAGTGCCTAGCAAGGCAGCCAACAACGGATAGCCGGCATAGACATAAAATACGAGCAGAAGGGACAGATAAAAGGCAATTTCGGTCATAGGGTGGGTTCTTTATAATATTTTAATTCTTTGAGTGCATGTGGAGCTAATACAATAAGCGCAACAAACTCTAGGCTTTTTTCGTTACGTACCGGTAAAAGTCCGGATAAAAATCCTCGATGAAATCAAACAACCGCTTGCGGACTTCCTCCGGGGTTTTGTCATTCACTGGAGCACTGATGCGAACAAAGGCATTGTCCTCAGGTCTCCCGGAGAATTTGTCCAGGACCATTTCGTATTTTTGCGATTGAGTAGTGGCCGTCGCCTTGCCATTTACCTGAAACCAATAGACAACCAGTTCACGCTCCCCCTGTCGTTCCGCAATCATGGACGAGTATGAAACCTTTAAACCTGGGGTGCGGTTTAGGAGGTATTCACCCTGTTCCCGTTTTTTGATCTCCCACCCCTGTCCAATGAAACAGACCAACGGGTCGTGAGCGGCACCCACCTTTTTGGCTGTGTGATAATAACCGATGTAAAGGTTGACTGTCCCCTTGTCCCGGACATAGGACTTAAAGAGATAATCATCCAGACTGAGTGCTTCGAGGATACTGACATCCATAGGGAAATCACTAATAAATTCGTATCCACCGATCCTGGCAAAGGCCTGAGCCAGGGGTTCCTTTGAAAACATCTCAGAACTTTTATCAGAATGACTATTATCCAGAAACGTCGTAACCAGCAGAAGTGCGCTGAGGACAACCAGTCTCGTAGTGCTTATCGCTCCCATTGAGCAAATCCTTTACTTGTTAGCAGAAATAGACCAATAGCTACACAAAATATGGCAAGACCCATAATTGTATGGATGGCTCCATTTGACAGGTCGATGGACAGAAAATAATAAACCGCAACAAGTACAAATACTCGAAAGATATTGACTAGAATGGCGATGGGAATGGCAAGCAGAAACAGGATGCCGCGAAGCACATTGGAACGGAGGGTAAAGTACCCCAGAACAGCGCCGAGTGTCAGCATGCTCATAATTGAGCGAAGGCCGCTGCAGGCCTGCACTACCTCAAAACTACCACGAGAAAGCTGGATAATGTTGCCCTCGCGATAAACCGGAATGCCGATGAGCGATGCCAGTTCGACACTGACCTTGGTGACGACCAACTGGAGAGGAATGGTCAGACCCGCGATAATCTGGGAAGGTACCGGTATCATGAAAAAAAGGATCAGAAGTGAGAAGAGACAGGCCCTGAATATTGTATAGCCAAACAGAAAGATGACGGTTCCCCACACAAAGAAAACCATGGAAACCGATGCAAAGGTCTGCATTTCACCTTTTGTAGCAACTACCTGGACGAGCAGAGAAACCGTAATAAGAAGAAATCCTGGCCATTCCCCCCCCACCTGTTTTTCGAGAAGAGACTCCCGCTTCTGCCAGAGGATGTATAATGCCAAAGGAACTATCGCAAACCCATGGGAATAGTCGTCAGAGTGAGACCACGCATTGATGAGCCGGGTAAGAACCGGGTGGTAAACCGAGAGAAACGTTCCACCAAATACCAGCCATAGCATCGATTGGCCAAGACCGGACCGCTGGATCAATGCTTTCGAATTATTCAGAATAGCCACTTCATTACCCCGAGAACTCAAGTAGCAACGTCTGTTGCAGAGCAGACGGGAAACTGTTATATTCAGGCGATTGACAAGGGATACCATCTATGAGGTCGCATATCGGTAAAAACGTAAAATCGGCTAATAATCTCCGGAACCTTCCTTCGGTCCTGTCAAGGTTCAGATAATGCCGAAAACGTGTTTTAAAGGATATGCCGGTTACCCTAGGTTGTCCTGGATCAAGCTCCCAGGGATGCAGGTAAAAAACGAAGGGTTTCTTCTCTATCTGGTTGATCTGGTTTAAACCCCACTGAGTAAATGCATATGGAAAAAGCCGGAAATATCCCCCTCCAGCAATCGGAATATTTTTTCCGTAAACATTCATGGTTGAAATAGGAATTTCAAGCATTTTATATTCGAGACCAGATTTATAGACACCATGATCACCGGCATCTCTTTCGGGAAGCCAGTATCCGTCTCCAAATTTTTGAACATTAAATGGGAATCGGGGCCAATCAGGTATACCGTAAAAGTCATGTCGTATGGGAAAAACGCTTGAATCATAATGATAACCCGCTTCAATCAATTCATCAAAGGCCCAGAGAGTATTCATTGAAATAGAATAGCTTGGTGCGCGATATCCATAGACGGATTTACCTGTAATATGTTCAAGCAGTACCTTGCTTTTACGGATATCTTCCCGAAATTCCTGCCGTGTTTGAGTATTGACCCGTTGGTGCTTATATCCGTGTGATGCGATTTCATGGCCGGCATTAAGAATTTCTTTCACCAGAGTCGGGCACCGTTCAGCTACCCATCCTAAAACGAAGAAAGTAGCTCTCACATCAAATTCTTCGAGTAATCTTAAAACACGCCGCGTATTATCCACAACTCTCAAAGGATATATTGGCCAGTCCTCACGCTTTACATAGCGTTCGAAAGCAGATACCTGGAAATAATCTTCGACATCGATAGTCAGTGCGTTGAGCATGTGCTAAAACACCTTCCTAACTTCCAGCGACACGCGGTTGACCTGTCTGTTGTCAGCGGCGATCACTGCGGAGGAGTAGTCAATATATTTGTAGCTAAATCCTGCTGTCAGTTCTTTTCCAAAAGAGTAGTTCAACCCACAATCCACGAAGTATCTATCGGTGGTACCGTTGAGCAGCAGGTCATGGTAGTTTTCGTAGGTAAGCCCTAGCGTACCGCCAAAACCCTGCATAATCTCGAATGTGCCGATGAAGCCACCCGAGTAGCGTTTATTCCTTAACTCGTCTGCGATTGCGTCCGAGAACTTGGTATATGAACCCTGCAGGGTGAGGCTTCCCCGTTGCAGGGTCTTGGTCAGCGAGGCTCTGTAGAAAGTCTCCAGGGTTGATGCACCTAAAGGATCATCGGCATACGTCGTGCCGGTGGTGATATTTGCGGTTAAGGTGTCAAGGGTGTGGGTTATACCGGCGTTCCATGAGGGATAGAGCAAGTTGATCCCGTTATCGTAGTCTGTGGAAATAAATCCTCCCTTGGCATAGATGAATGAGTTTTGGGCATATTCGTAGCGTGGGCCGAGGTAGGCCTCGTGTCGGTAGAAACTGTTGCTATTGACAGGAATCTCCCGTGTAAAGGTATAATCGCCGGTCAGGAAGAACTTGGACGAAAGCTCGTAGCTGCTGTTCATGATTCCGAGATGGTCCTGTTTGGATACCGCCTGCGCCTCTTTGTACCAGGTATTAATATATCGGTAACCGGTCCTCAGGGTCAACCGGGCAGTTGGGTGCAACACAAGGTAAGGGGAGACAGTGCCTACATTCTGGTCGGTCTGGTTGAGATACAGGCTCTCACCGGTAGTGTCGCGGGTTACGTCGAGGGATACCCTTGTGTAGACATCGCTCACTTCAAGAAACAGCACTTCGTCGACAATCTTTATCAACCCTCTGCCGTTTATGTTGTGGGTTGTGTCATTTTTTCGGCTTCCCCTGGCATAATAGCGGTAATCGTAGGCATAGCTAAGGTCCCAATCCCAGAAAGGCGCATTGTATTTGAGCGTCAAACCGGGTTGTGCTCGAGTGATGTAGTCGGATCTTATATTGAGGTTGCTATCAAAGACGTTGTCCGTGTATTCCTCACTGATTGCGAGGGATGGATGTATGCTGAAATCTGCGCCCAGAACCTGCGAAGCCCGCACCAGCAGCAGCGCACACGCAGTAAGAGCGAAAACCGACCATCTAATAATAACGATAGAAATCACCTCAAGCGGATGCTCCTGACAAATCGTACCATTTGACTCGCGCGTTCCATTTTTTATGGAGCACCTCATCCGAATATCCTCCGTATCAGGCTCGGCTTTGGCACATTATCATTTTCAGGAAGCTCCTGTGTCTCTGAGATGTGATCTGGTTGCTCCTCAATTTTCTTATTTAATTCTGCAACGGCGGCATCGGTTCTCTTTAGTTGAAGCGTGAACGCATCCTGTATCTGCTCAAGGCGTTCGTTGAGTTCCTTCAGCGGCACCTGGACGGCGGCCAGGGTTTCTTTCTCATAATTCCCCAGGCGTTGGTTCAATCTGCCGAAAAGGTCCTCAATCCGGCTTTCAGACCAGAACGAACTCGGCCGGAGAGTACCCACGGGCATAATGGCCGTTTCACCCGAGGTTACCAGCTCTTCTTGTGCCCAGTAGTGATTACCGAGATCAAGGTCGCCGACGATATCGCGAATCATCTCCTCATTGACATCGCTTACCTCTTCCGAAAAAGCCGCCAAAAGCAGAAAGTCACAGATAATGTTTATCAGTCTGGGAATGCCGCAGCAGTATATGAATATCAGATCCAGGGCTACCGGGACAAAGCGGAGTGCATCACGATTTCCGGCCACCTGCAGCCGATGCAGGATGTATTCCTCTACTTCCTGGCGGTTGAGAGGCTGTAGATTGCATTGGATGCTGATCCGCTGTCGCAGCTGGCGAAGTTCCGGCTTGGCCAGCAGGCTGCGCAACTCCGGCTGTCCCACCAGGATGATCTGCAGCAGCTTGGAATCGGATGTTTCCAGGTTTGACAGCATCCGGATTTCCTCAAGGGTCTCGAGTGATAGGTTCTGAGCTTCGTCAATGATCAGCACGGGCTGATTTCCTTTGCTGTACTGTTCGACCAGAAAATAATTAAGATCCCGCAGCAGTTCAATTTTATCCTTGCCCTGAACCGGCAGGTTAAAATCATCATTGATCATGAACAGCAACTGCTCGGAGTTTACGTTGGTATTAAAGACCTTGGAGAGAACGACCCGTTCGAGATGCTTGTTGATCAATTCCCTGATGATGGTGGTCTTGCCGGAGCCGACTTCGCCCGTTAGAAGTACAAAACCGACCCGTTCGCGAATGCCGTAATCCAGGTAGGTTATGGCTTTTTTATGGGTTTTGCTGAGGAAGATGAATTCCGGATTCGGGACAAGTTCGAACGGCTTACATGCCAGATTGAAGAACGAACGGTACATTGCTTACACTCCGGATGAACACGTCACGTGGCTGTTTGTCTTCCGTAATATTCGCTATAATGGGAGTTTTCAATATTTACCGTGGTCGAGTTGTTGAGCACCACTCCCAGAATCGGGCACCCCTTTAGAATTTCCTTGGCCTCGATAACGCTTTCCATCGGTGTAACCCCTTCGTGGATCACAAACACAACGCCGTCTATTATATGGGCCAGAGAGCGGGTCTCGGCAAAGGGGAGTAACGGTGGTGTATCAATTATCACATAGCGATCATTATAGCGATTCTTGATCTCAGCCATCAATTCTTGCATCATTTTAGAGGCAAACAACTCCAGCGGCTTTGCGACCTCCCTACCGGCAGAAATCACTGAGAGTTTGCTGATGTTGGTTTTTATGATCGCATCGCCAATGTCGATACCGTCCTGCAGACAATCAGACAAGCCAATGGTCTGCTCGAACCCAAGATAGCTATGTATGCTGGGCCGGCGGAGATCTGCGTCCACAAGCAGAACTGTCAGATCATATTCCTGGGCCATGGATATGGCAAGATTGGCAGCGGTCAGGGTTTTACCTTCTCGTGTCATCGCGCTGGTAACCATCAACAGGTTACGTAAACTACCTTCGTTGGTCAGCCGCACCAGATTGCTTTTCAATTTGCGATATTGTTCGGAAACTGCCGAATGTGGTTCTGTAATTGTTGTCAACAGACAGTTATCTGAATTGATGGTAATTGCCCGGGATGAGCCCTGTCTTATCAAAGGCGCTCCAGCTCTCTGCGGTTTTTCTGCAACAACGGCATTTGGTGAGATATTTCGCATTTGCGCTGCAAGTTCCATCGCTTTTTCAATTCGACTCATGTTTTAACCCTCTATAGATATCAAAATCAAGATGGAATGTTAGCATTCTCAGCTGACCAGATTGCTGATTACCTTTGATATCACCGCAAGACCAGTGACCTCAGTCGCAAGTACTGCAAGGATCAGTGAAAAATATCCACTGGCGGCAATATACAAGTTGCGGTCTCGTTTGGCCTGCAGTACTAACTGTTGAGGATCCTCAATTCTGGGGATAACGGCAAGGACCGGTAATCCAAGATCTTTGACCATATCCAAATTTTTTATAGAATGATCCAATTCATCTTTAAGAAGAACAATACCCAGACCGCCACCAATACCGGCCAATATGCCAAGCAGAATGATCTTTACCCGATCCGGGCTGACCGGCTTGAACGGCAGCACTGCCGGATCTACAATCCTGAAAACAGTGGATTTATCCTGGACTTCCATCTGTTTGGAAACCTCGGACTGGCCTTGACGAGACAACATCGCTTCGTAGAGTGTTTTCTGCGAGCTATTCTCGCGCTCCAGGCTTTCAAGTGTCGCCTTTGCTGCAGGGATACTATGCAGCAGACCGCGATTTCTAGCGATATTGTTGCTGATATTTGCTGCGGCTTGTCGTAGCGCCCTGAGTTCAGAGGATAGTCTTGCATATTCCGGAGAATAGACCGGCTTCGCAATTCCTCGACCACTTTTAAGCTGCTCATCCAATGCCTGGATTTCTTCTTTTATTCTTTGTATCTCAGGATAGTTGTCAGTGTATTGAAGTTGCAGTTCCTGCACCCTCTTCTGCAGTACGGGCATATTCGATTGGACTGAATTTACTTTGTTTAGGCCTGACAGTGCCGTTTCCAACTGGCTTTGCTGTATCCTCAGTTCATCCAGACGCTGCTGTGATACATTGATATCATTGAGCAATGAGGATGGATCCATGCTGGCAATCGCCCCTGAGCCGCTTTTAAAGGCATTGGCTGCTTTTTCGGATTTATCAAGTTTTTCCTTGAAAGCGGTTAACTGTTCGGAAACGAATTTGGTGGCTCCATAGGATTCTTCCCTATTGCTTGAGGTATTTTCATCTATGTAGCGTCGTACCAGAGCATTTACGTAGTCGCGAGCAATCTTGGGATTATTGTCCTGAAACGATATTACAAATAACCCTTCCTTGTCCTGAATCTTTATTTGTGTATTATCCTGCATTTTTTTTACGAGTTTTTCCTGTTTATCCTCACTGTTATTTTCCATATCCAGCTCATTCAGCACTTTGGTTATCAAAGTACGGCTATTGAGCGCATACGACAGGACCTTGATCTTGTCCTCAGCTGAAGGGGTGAATGCCAGTCCCCTCAACAATTCTGAAATCACACTCTTTTCGATAAATACGGTGCTCTTGGCTTCGTATTTATTTGGCAAAAGATAACTTACCACCGTTATGACAGTCATGATTGCCAGTGCGGACATGATGCACAGCGCTTTATTCTTCCTGGCTAGGTTCAAATATTTTTTGTAGTCAAATTCGCTGGATGCCATTAGGTCTCTCCAAATTGCTGTAGTATAGTTATGCTTGGCTAGCAATCAAAAGATACTTTCTTTAACTATGATATAATCTCCCGGCTTAAGCTTGACATTCTGCGCCATGTTCCCGCCCTGTAAGATGGCTTTTGCCTTTATAGGGATTGATACTTCAGCTCCCGCGTCCTTTCTGCGAATCAGGGTATCATTCTGGCTCGCAAATCTAGTAAAGCCCCCTGACTCAAGTATTGCCTCCATGACCGTCATTCCCTCGCGGTACTCGATGGCTCTTGGCGTGGTGACGGCCCCCAGTACATAGACACTTCTTTCCAGCAACAGCGGTATGAAAAGTGAATCTCCCGATTCAAGTTGTACATCGCCAAGAGTATCGCCGCTAATAAACAGCGTATGAAAATCTTCCTTAATTTTCTTGCCGTTTCTGAGCAGGTAGGCCTTCTTGAGATCGGCCGTTTTTATCTCTCCGAAAGTACATAGCAATTGCAGAAGTGTTGACCGCTGGAGCAGTTCGAACACTCCAGATTTTATCCCGCCGCCAAAAATATAAACCCTGCTATTGGTGATTCCAGTGACCGCTACGGTAACAATCGGGTTTTTCACAAGTTGTTTAAGCCTTACGGTCAATGAAGACTGCAGAGCAGTGGGGGTTTGCCCGCTGGCAGACACATCACCCAGGCCTGGAATAGTGATTTTACCGTCCGGTCGTACCCTAGCAGGAAACGACAGCTCCCTTACCCCCCAGACAGCGATATCAAGCAGGTCACCTTCACCGATGACATAATCCCCAGCCTGTGCGAAATGTGGGATGGCGAGAACTATTGCGACCATCAATATAATCAGTTTTAGGTACATATTTGAGCACCTCATATCCAATTGCTTGATATTATCTCCAACCACTAACCAATATGGCTAGGTAATAATCTGTTTATTAGCTTCAAGACTGAGCTAAAAAAGCAAATAATTCGTGACAGCAGTGAGTATTTATTTAATTACAGTTCAAAGCTTCGCCTAATCAGTTACATTCGGCCGATCAGATCCGATAAACTGATTTACTACATGTAATATGATATTTGTACCTTAAGTACCTGTATAAAAAACTAACTACTAACAATACTAGGCTAATTCAACATCTTCCACAAACAACTTCACTGTAACGCATCTTCCTAGCATAGATATATTTACACGGAGGAAAAGTTGGTCACCCTTCTTGGACACAACACCTTCTACATTTTCGAAGACACCTTTTTTTATCCTGACGACCTTCCCTGCCTGCAATTCTGGATGAATATCCACTTCATGACCACTCGTCAATAACGTCTTTAGTGCGGATATCTCAGAATCTGGAACCTGGGTAGGATGGCCAGGGATAGTAGAAAGAATCCTCATTACGCCTCTTGTCTTCAGTAATTCCAAAAAGTGATCCGGCGCTGGAAGCACACGGGCAAAAAGGTATCCCGGAAATAGAGGGGAATTTATCAGTTTTTTACGGTCCTTCCATTGGCTTAATTTATTAATAGCAGGCAGGTAAGACTCCATACCACTTCTTGTCAGATCGCTTTGCACCACAAATTCGTGGCGAGGTTTTACATGCAATGCGAACCAAGCAGGCGAATTTTCAAACATACTAACTCCTGAAAGTTTGAGCAGACGTTTGTGGCACGCCAACACCATAAGTATTAACAAATTGGGTTTACCTAATATTGCTGTACCGTTTTTACCGTATCACTCCACCTCTGTCAAGGCATTACTTTTTTTACCGCGTTAACGGCAATCGTGCAGACAATGTTTTGGTTCAGCGCGACTTAGACTTTCACGCCGTTTGTGAAAAACACCACGAACAGAGGAAACTACAGGTATGCCCCCAACTCAAGCGGCCTAAAAGTCAATTTCCGACTGAGGCAAAACAATAACCGGAGAGAGGGAGTCACTGCGTTGTTGGCTGGAGAGTAATTCACAAATGTCAGGACATCGGTTACCCAAGCCTAACGCTAAAAAGTGTCAGGACATCGGTTACCCGAACCCTTGATTATTAGCATTTATCATGAGCTGAACTCAGTTGGCATCCTATATTCGAAGCTCTGAATAAAGTCGTCAGCCTGGTAAATTAGTAGCGTATCGGCGGGTGTCAAGGTAGTTGTCGCCTCAGTTGAAATTATGCGGCGTCAAGAAGTCTGACTTCCACCTTCGGTTCTGGGTTCAGATAAACCGTCTCCACGGGTTCCCAATTCCTAATGTTTCTGGACCAGCGGTTCGGGTTCTTCAGACGTGCTTTTTCATATAGATCCCGGCGGCTGGCCAGGATTGTTTGTTCGCGTCCGAAGTGGCGGTCATCCGGGGCAACAAAACGAATGCTGCTGTGCAAATGCTCAGTATTATACCAATCAACGAAGCCATCAACCCATGCCTGTGCTGCTGCCAAACTGGAAAAAGGCCGGCTGGGATAACCGGGTCGATACTTCATGGTTCGGAATAGTGACTCAGAGTAGGGGTTGTCATCACTGACCTGCGGCCTGCTGAAGGAAGGAACTACGCCCAGGTGCTGGAGAGTTGCCAGCATCGTCGCCCCTTTCATCGGGCCTCCGTTGTCCGAGTGCAGAACCAGACCCTCTGGGTCGACGTCGAGGCTGAGACACGTCTTCAGAAACAGCCTTGCGCTATAGTCATTGGATTCTTTCAAATACACCGTGGACGCTACAATCTTGCGGCTCCAGACATCCATGATCAGGTACAGATAAAAGAACTGGCCGAGAATCGGGCTCTTTAAGT
>Ga0209125_1002461_pt1 | contig 14260 bp, 7 predicted proteins | sample BarGraIncub1131A_FD_184503 | JGI IMG/M metagenome (GOLD analysis project Ga0209125, IMG submission 184503) | Arctic peat soil microbial communities from Barrow, Alaska - Barrow Graham LP Incubations 11-31A (SPAdes) (version 2) | ecosystem: Environmental > Terrestrial > Soil > Wetlands > Peat... | reverse complement strand
CCATCGACAGCTTTTTCCAGTCCGTATTGCGCAACCTCGCCCGCGAACTGGGTTTGGGCGCCTGGCTCAACATCGAGCTGAACAACGATGCCGTGCTGAGCGACGCCGTTGATGCGCTCATTGACAAGGCAGGAAACGATCCGGAACTCCTCCTTTGGATGACCGATTACATGGAAGAGCAGCTACAGGAAGGCAAAACCTGGAAAATCGACGGCGTACTTAAAAAGTTCGGACACACCATATTTAAGGAGTATTTTAAGGAAAAGGAAAAGGCGCTGAATGCGAAACTCAGCAACAAGGGTTTCCTCAAGGCGTTTAAAAAACAATTGAAGGTCCTCGAGAAAGAAGGACTTGACAGGTTGCAGTTTGCCGCTGACGAATTCTTCAATATACTAGACGACAGTGTTTTGTTGATAGAAGATTTCAGCCGGGGAAAAACCGGTCCTTGCTCCTATTTTCTCAAACTAAAAAACGGCAATTGCAGCGCAGACATTATAAACTCCTACGTGCAAGCCGGATTGGACGACCCTTCGAAATGGAGCACCAAGACCAGCAAACTCAGTGCGCAAATCACGAGGCTGGCAGCCGACAAACTAAACCCACTGATACTAGAAACCGAAGCAATAAGGGTACAACTTTACCCCCAAATCATTTCCGCCAGACTCGCCGGCAAGCACCTTAACCAAGTGGGCCTGCTTACCGACATCGCCGCCGAAGTCCGCGAACAGAACCGCGAAAACAACCGTTTCCTGCTCTCGGACACCAACGCATTGCTCAAAAGCCTGCTGGACGGCGCCGACGCTTCCTTCGTCTACGAAAAGACAGGTACCGAGCTCAATCACATCCTGTTCGACGAGTTCCAAGACACCTCCCGCATGCAATGGGACACCTTCAAGCCGCTGCTGGCCGAAGGCCTTGCCAACGGACACGACAGCCTCATCGTGGGCGACGAAAAGCAGTCCATCTACCGCTGGCGCAACGGTGACTGGCGCATCCTGGGCAGCATTCAGCAGGAAATGAGACCAGCTATAGTTGAAGAGAAGAAGCTCGACAGCAACTGGCGCAGCGAACGCAACATCATCGACTTCAACAACGCCTTGTTTACGAATCTGGAGCAGGAAATCAACAAGACACATAAGGAAACGTTTGGTCAGGAAAGCGCAGAACTGACCAACGCTTACTCCGACGTAATCCAGCAGTCGGGCAAAAAAGACGTGGAAGGTCTGGTCGATATTTCCTTCCTCAATGCCAAAAACGACAGCGTTTACAAACCCATAGTGCTGAGCAAAATGATCCAAAAAATCGAAGCGCTCCAGCGTGCCGGCATCAGCCCCGACCAAATCGCCATCCTCATTCGTGCCAACAAGCACATCCCCGAAATCGGTACATTTTTTGCCGAGTACAAGGCCAGCGAAAAGCACGATCCCAACCTCTGTTACGACGTGGTTTCGGACGATGCCTTCCTGCTGAGCGCCTCCCGCTCCGTGCAGATCCTCATCGATGCGCTGAGTCTACTCAACGACCCGCTGAATCCCATACCGCAGGCACTCCTGAAACTCGACTATCTGAGCGACGTTCAAGCACTGGCAAGCGAATTGCACCCGCTTTTCAAGCAAACGGAAAAGGCCAAGGCTTTGAAAACCAATACCGTCTATAAGAAAACGTATAAAGATTCCAATCCTGGAAACCCTGTTCTTCCGAAAGACTTCCTGGGCCGCTTCGAAGCCCTGCAACGCCTTCCGCTCTATGAGCTGGTGGAAGAGCTCTACCGCCTCTTCGAACTGGAAAAAATCCCTGCACAAGACAGTTACCTCCATTGTTTCATGGACAAGCTCAGCGAATACTTGCTCCATGCTCCGTCCGACCTGGGCTCCTTCCTCAAACACTGGGACGAGCAGATGTCCGGCACCAGCATTCCAGCGGGTTCAGCCGTGAACGGCATCCGCATCCTGTCCATCCACAAATCCAAAGGGTTGGAATTCCATACCGTGCTGATTCCATTCTGCGACTGGAAACTACTGAGTGCCGTAAATTTTCAGGTCTGGTGCCCTCCCGGTGAGGAACCGTTCAACCAGCTCGACCTGCTGCCCATCGACTACAATAAGGATATGGCGGTATCCATTTTCAAAAAGGAACACAACGAGGAAACCCTTCAACTGTGGGTGGATGCGCTCAACTTGCTCTACGTTGCCTTCACCCGCGCCAAACACAACCTGTACGTTTTCTGTCGCGGCAACGACGACGTGAAAAACTACAAGGGGCCCGTGACCATCTCCAACCTGATGCAGGATACGTTGAAAAATGGGTTGGTAAACGGTATTTACACGGAAGCAAAAAGCGCTCCGGCTGAAAACGCAGCGTCCTCTCAAGCGGAAGCCGAAGGAACTGATTCCGAAGCCACTTTTACCTTCGGAACCTTCAGCCTCGGCATCAAAAAAGTAGCTGAAAAACCCACCTCTGTCCTGCGCGAGAAAGGCACCGACCTCTCCATACCCTTCCGCAGCTTCGCCCACAAGACCCGCTTCCGCCAATCCAACCGTTCCCGCGAGTTCTGCAAAGGCCGGGATCCGGAAGGCTTCACGACCACATTCATCGATCGGGGCAAACTCTTGCACCGCCTTTTTTCGGAAATAAAAGTAGAAAACGATTTACCCTTAGCCCTGCAAAACCTGATCAACGAAGGCCTGCTCGAAACCGACAAGGCAAAAGAATACAAAAAAATTGTGCTGAACGCTTTATCAAAAAGCGAAGCAATAGATTGGTATTCGGGTAAATACCACCTTTTCAACGAATGCTCCATCCTCTGCAACGGCCCTGACGGAAAATTGCAGCTCAAACGACCCGACCGCGTGATGCTGTACGAAAACGAAGTGCAGGTAGTCGATTTCAAATTCGGCAAGCCTTCACCCTCCTACCACAAACAAGTACTGGAGTACATGCAGTTACTCACCGACATGGGCTATGCCGGTGTAAAAGGGTACCTCTGGTATGTGGATGAAAATGAAGTAGTCGCAGTTTAGTCTGTCAAAGACATCTTTGCATCGCCGCAAACAACGGGGCTGCGCACCCGGAATTCAAAGTGAAAGTTTCAAACGCAATCCAAGTGTAGGTTCAATCCCTGAAACACCATAGGTCCTGGGCTTTCTTGCTAGCTGAAAGTCAGGTTTCAGCGACAGCGACGTATTTCTGCCCATATTAAATTCGATGGCCTTGTTGATTTTTTTGGCCGAGATAATGGCATCACAAAAAGAGAAAACATAAGCCCCGCCAATTCCGAAAGCACAAACGGCCGTATAGGTATCGTTTCCGGTTCCACTGGACTGAGCGCCTTGATAATAGGAATAGGCTATTACAGCAACAATTCCAAGCGCCTTATCATATTGCTTGTTGTAAACCTGCCCTGCTCCTGGTAAGAGGTACGAAAGAAAACCGGCCAAAAAGGGTTCCCGCCTGTCTTTCCAAGTCAACACAGGAGCCACTTCTTCCTGCGTTTCATCAAACGTTGCAGCCGTGCTGAGCGATTGCAACGAATCACTCTGAGCAAAAAGATAACCGGGAAAAAGGAGCACGAGCAGGAACAGGATTCGTTTCATGGTATTCGGCATAATGAAGTATAAAGTATAGACTTCAAAAACACGAAAATGTTAACTTAAATCTTCCCTTCTTTACGCAATTGACGCACTTTACTGTGTTTTCTGCCGTAAAAGTAGTAAATCAGGAAACCGACAGCCATCCAGCCCAGCAGACGCATCCACGTTCCGAAAGGCAAGGATGCCATCTGAGCAGCACAAACCAAAATTCCCATGATGGGCACGAAAGGCACCCAAGGTGTACGGAACGCACGTGGTGCATTGGGTTCCGACTTGCGGAGTATCATGATGCCGGCTGAAACAATGACGAAGGCCAGCAAGGTACCGATAGAAACCATTTCGCCCAGAATGCCGATGGGGAAAAGGCCGGCCACCAAACCACAGACAACGCCGGTGACCATGGTGGTGACATGCGGGGTCTTGAATTTGGAATGCACTTTCGAAAAGCTTTTCCAGAGCAAACCATCGGTAGACATGGTGAAGAAAACGCGGGTTTGACCCAGCAACAAAACCAACACTACTGAAGTGAGCCCGGCAATCGCACCGATCTTGACGAGTGGCCTCAGCCAAAGCAAGGCTGGACCAGCCTGGTCAATGGCCAATGCAATGGGAGCCGGAACATTCAGTTCCTTGTAATTCACGATACCCGTCATGGTCAGCGTCACCGCTATATATAATATGGTGCAGATGGCCAACGAAATCAAAATACCCCTGGGCACATCCTTCTTGGGATTCACCGCTTCCTGAGCCGTCGTCGAAACGGCATCGAAACCAATATAGGCGAAGAAAATCACGCCTGCTCCCGTCAGGATGCCTGACCAGCCGAAGTGGCCCCAAGTACCGGTATTTTCGGGAATGAACGGCACCCAATTTGCTGGGTTTATGTGCGCAAAACCAAAGCCTATAAAGAGCAGGATCACAGTCACTTTAACCAGTACGATGATGTTGTTTAGCTTGGCGGATTCCTTAATTCCCAACACTAAAACCGTCGATACGACAGCCACAATGAACATGGCCGGGAAATTAATGACCGAACCCGTTGCGAACCAATGTCCGGCCGCATCAATATTGAACGGAGCACTCGAAATGCTCACTGGAATATTTATTCCGAAATCATGCAGGAAACTCACCACATAGCCGCCCCAGCCGACAGCCACCGTAGCAGCGCCGAACAAATATTCCAGGATAAGGTCCCAACCGATGATCCAAGCGATGAATTCCCCCATCGTGGCGTAACCGTAGGTATAGGCACTCCCGGAAAGTGGAATCATGGAAGCAAATTCAGCGTAGCAAAGCCCTGCAAAAGCACAACCCAACGCAGACAAGATAAAGGAAATAACCAGTCCAGGGCCAGCATAATTGGCTGCAGCAGAGCCGGTCAGCACGAATATTCCGGCACCGATCACGCAACCGACGCCCAGCAGAATCAGGTTCCAGGCGGTGAGGTGGCGCTTCAATCCATATTCATTTCTTTCAGCCTCGTCAAAGAGCAACGAAAGGGGTTTGCGGATAAAAAGGTTTGCCATGCGAAATTTATTTTTCAAAGACCGAAAGTACATATTTTTAGCCAATAACAGGCCGTTTGGCCGCCATTTTGCACGGAAAAAGCAACAATTCCTGTTTTTTTGAGTTCCAATTCGTATCTTAGCGGTAGCAACAAAAACCATGGAACACCAGCCCTCTTTTCTTCAACTGACCGCCGAAAACCTATACGCCCGATTCGGGGACACGCTTTCGGAAGTGGCTGTGGTTTTCCCCAACAACCGCGCCAGACTCTTTTTCAGCGAGCACCTTTACAAAGCTGCCGGAAAACCCGTCTGGACCCCAGCGTTCATCACCATCAGCGACCTGTTTCGCGGGCAATCCGACCTCAACCCCTTCGATACCCTCGGAGTGGTCGGCCTCCTTCATGCTATTTACCTGAAAGTGAGCGGCAAGGAGGAATCCTTCGACGAATTCTACCATTGGGGCGAAATTCTTTTGAGCGATTTCGACGATGTGGATAAAAACTTGGCCGACGCGAAGCAACTCTTCCGCAACATCCGCGAACAGGCCCAGTACACCGATACACTCGAACACCTCACCGAGGAGCAAGTCGATTCCATACGGCTCTTTTTCAAGAACTTCAACCCCGACCGCAAGACCGAACTAAAGGAACGATTTCTGGAGAACTGGAACATTTTGTACGAAGTCTATACCGAACTGAACAACCAGTTGCAGACCAAAGGCCTGGCCTACGAAGGCATGCTCCACCGCCGCGTGGTTGAAAAACTGAAAGCCGAAGGGCCTCAACGTTTCCCCTTCTCGAATTATGCTTTTGTCGGCTTCAATGTGCTGAACGAATGCGAAAAGGCTCTTTTCTCCTTGCTTCACAAAGCCGGCAAAGCCCTTTTCTATTGGGATTACGACCAATTTTACCTGCAGAATCCCAGACACGAGGCCGGCCGGTTCATGCGCCAAAACCTGGAACAATTTCCGAACAGCCTGGACAAAACCCATTTCGACGTCTTCAGCACGACACAAAAAGACATCCGCTTCATTTCCGCCTCCACCGAAAACGCAGGCGCCCGCTTTCTGCCGGAATGGATTCGTCAATTGCAACTTCAAAACGACTTCAAACCGGAAGAAACCGTCGTGGTGCTTTGCAACGAAGGGCTCCTGCTGCCCGTTCTGCACAGCGTTCCCGACGACATCCGCGAACTCAACGTCACCATGGGTTTTCCCCTCGAGCAAACGCCTATCAGCAACCTGGTGAACCAAATCGCGGCCCTGCACGCCGACGGATTCCTGCCTGGTAAGACGCCCCGCTACAACCATCGGTGGGTGCTGCCCATCCTGCAGCATCCGCTGGTCAGGCAAATGAGTGCCGAAGCCGATGTGCTCGAACATTCCTTGAAAAGTACCAATAGCTTCCGCCCCAGTGTGGAAGAATTGCTAAAAGGCGCCCTATTAACCACCATTTTCACCCCCGCCCAGACCCCGGCTGAACTCACCGCCTGCCTGCTGGCCACCTTCACCCAACTCATTCCGGCTGAAACCGAGGAATCCGAATCCGATACCTACGATCCCCTCTTTGCCGAAGCCCTTTTCCGCTGCCACAACCTGACCACCCGTCTGGCCGACTTATTGAAGGAAAATCTCAACGAGCTCAGCATAAACACCTTCCGCAAGCTGCTCCAGCAAGTGCTTTCCACGGCCACCATCCCCTTCTCGGGCGAACCCGTCCGCGGCCTGCAAATCATGGGTCTGCTCGAAACCCGCAACCTAGATTTCAAAAACGTGCTGATGCTTTCCGTCAACGAAGGCATGCTGCCTAAGGGTTCAACCGACACCTCGTTCATCCCTTACAACCTGCGGAAAGCCTTCGGCCTCACCACAATGGAACACAAGGATTCCATTTTCGCCTATTATTTTTTCCGCCTGCTGCAGCGCGCCACCAACATCAGCCTGGTGTACAACACCGCCACCGAAGGCCTCAACCGCGGCGAAATGAGCCGCTTCATGCTGCAACTTTTGATAGAATCCAACCACACCGTCAGCCGATTCAACCTGACTTCAGGCATCGAACTGACAACAACCCGATCCATCACCATTCAAAAGACGCCCGAAATCCTGGACACCCTGATGAGCCGCTACACCGGTGACCAAGCACATGCCCTGTCACCCACCGCACTGAACAGCTACCTCGAATGCCCGCTGCGCTTTTATTTCCATTATGTGGCAGGCCTGAAGGAGCCCGACGAAGTTAGCGAAGACATTGATGGTGCCATGCTAGGGAACTTCTTCCACCATTCAGCCGAATACATTTATACGAGCATTCTATTGCGTAAAGCGGGCAGACCATCCAATAAAGAAGCTGTATTACAGGCACTTGAAGATGAAACGCTCAATCGGGAACTCAAAGCTGGCACGATTCGCGGCATGGTCGACGCGGACGACCTCGCCCCCTGGCTCAAAGGCATCCATTCCATCGAACAAGTGGTGGACCTGTTTTTCCGAAAAGACTTCTTCCAGCTCAAAGAACATGAAGAAACGCCAGCATACAACGGGGAACAACTGGTTCGGCGTACCATCGTGACCGGTTTCCTGAAAACACTTTTGAAACTCGACCAGGAACGAGCCCCGTTCGAACTGCTCGGCCTGGAGCTAAAGGTTTCCGGTAACATCGCTGTCCAAGCAGACCTTCAGGTAAAAATTGGTGGCACCATCGACCGGCTTGATCGAAAGGACGGCATCCTACGAATCCTCGACTACAAGACAGGCGGCAAAAGTAAAAATCCACCCAGCATTGAATCCCTGTTTACACCCGATTACGAACGTGCCAGCCACGTTTTCCAGATCTTCCTCTATGCCTCCATCCTTCAGAACGAAACCGACATTCTTTGTCCAGAATTACTCTACATACACAAGGCTGCCGCCTCCGATTACACCCCCGGAATCGGAATCGGAACCTTTAAAGAAAAACAACTTGTCACTGATTTTAAGCCCTTTGCAGAATCCTTTCAAAACAATATAAACGATTTGATACTCAATTTATTCGACAAGAATCTGCCATTTACTCAGACCTCCGTAACCGAAAAATGTGCCTACTGCGACTATAAAAATATGTGTCGACGTTAGGTCTCTTACATTGCAGCTAACGACGGCTACACGCAGGGCGGGATTTAACCGATGAACTTCCTACAAAGTACTGATTTTCAATTTACTAATTGCCTGTCAACGAAGCACCGAAACCCGACTTGCGGGTATTTTGCTGTTGCAGCCAAGTGCTTTGTTTTCTGTCTTTTAATTGCCTGTTTACTTTTAATTATTTTTTGATAATTATCCCCAATACTCCTCTTCATGGTTATTAACCGGCAATGGGCAAATGATCATTATTGACTCGCAATCTGAGACTAAAAGTAAGTATAAAAAACAGTGTAAGAAATGCAAACAAAATGAACAACGCATTACAGATTTACTTGAAACAATAACTTCATTGAAGGAAACGAATGCAATACAAAAAGAGTTGATCACTACGTTAAAACTTAGAAATTGAGTTGAAGATATTTTTTTAATGTTTCAAACTATATTTTTTGAAATGTTTACTATATCTTCGACCATCAATATTGATGAAACTACACTCTATCTATTCATTCATTTAAAACTTTACAGCTATGAAGAAAGTCTTCGCTATTTTACTCGTGTGTTTAGCTGTCGCAACTACCATGAAAGCTCAGGACAAAGCAATCGGTTTGAAACTTGGCAGCTATGGAGTAGAAATTTCCGGTCAAATGGCCATGGGCGATGCCAACCGTATTGAAGCCAACCTTGGATTCATGTACGGCGGTCTTGGCATCAATGGTTATTACCAATGGATGAATGATTTTTCAAAATTGGGTGATGCATGGAAATGGTACTATGGTGCTGGTGCACGCATTGGACTGGACAGTGGGTACTTCGGCCTCGGAGTCGGTGGGCAGGCAGGTCTGGAATTCGACCTTCAAAGTGTGGTTCCAAGTCTCCCATTACAACTGACTCTTGATGCAACACCTACCATCTATATCATTCGGGGCGGTCGTAACTTTTTTGACATTGGCGGCGGTTTAGGCGTCCGTTACAGATTCTAAAAACAGCCTAAATACTTGCAAAGTCTGCTCCCATCGGACGGCCTTTGCTCTTTTAAGGCGGAATGCGTACTTTTGCACCTCATGACCGACCTGCTCAAAAAAATCCAGTCCATCCGCATCGAGGACTTCGCCTATCCCCTTCCCGAAGAAAGGATCGCGAAATTCCCGGTGGAACCCCGTGACGCCTCCAAACTGCTTTTATACCGAAAGGGAGTCCTCGGCGAAACCGTTTTCGGTCGTCTGCCCGAACACCTGGAACCCAACAGCCTGCTGGTCTACAACAACACCAAAGTGATCCACGCCCGCCTGTTTTTCTTCAAGGAAACCGGCGCCCGCATCGAGATTTTCTGCCTGGAACCGCTCAACCCTGCCGATTACGCCCAAAATTTCCAAAGTACCGAACACTGCGAATGGCTCTGTCTGGTGGGCAACTTGAAAAAATGGAAGCAGGAACCACTCACGAGGGAACTCGAATTCAAAGGCCGCAAAATTCGTTTCACGGCTGAACGCATCGGCACCGAAGACAAAGCGCAACGCATCCGTTTCAGCTGGAAAAGCATCGAAGGGACGCCAATCCTTTTCGGCGACCTGCTCGACCAGGCCGGCCAATTGCCCATTCCGCCCTACCTCCACCGCGAAACCCAGGCTTCGGACGAAACCACCTACCAAACCGTGTTCAGTCGCGTCGAAGGCTCCGTGGCCGCACCGACCGCCGGCCTGCATTTCACGCCCGAAGTCCTTACAACCATCGATAAAAAGGGCATTTTGCGCAGCGAAGTCACCTTGCACGTCGGCGCCGGAACGTTTCAACCCGTGCTTTCTGAGCAAATGCTGGACCATACGATGCACAGCGAATTCATTTCAGTCGATAAAAAATTTCTAAAAGAATTGCTCCTCCATTTGGGCGCCGTCACCGCCGTCGGCACCACCTCCGTCCGCACACTGGAAAGCCTGTACTGGTTCGGATACCGACTGCTGGCGCATCCCGAGATCCACCCAGACGAATGGACGCTGGACCAATGGTACGCCTACGGGCAAATGTCCGAATGGCAAAAAACCGAAAGCATCCGGCAAATCCCAACCGAAGAAGCGCTTCAAGTCCTTTTGAACTATCTGGATCAAAACGACCTCAGCGTCTTCACTGCTTCCACCCGCCTGCTCATCGCCCCCGGCTATCAATTTCACGTGGTGAACGCGATGCTCACCAACTTCCACCAGCCCAACAGCACCCTACTTCTGCTGGTTTCAGCCTTCCTTGGCAGCAACGAATGGCGCAACGTCTACGACTACGCCCTCCAACACGATTTCCGCTTCCTCAGCTACGGCGACAGCTCGCTGCTACTCCCGAAAAGCTACTGTTCCCGAAAAGCTACTGCTCCCGAAAACACAATAAACAGCCCTTTTGCTCGTTAATTCTACCATGCGCACGGAAAATCCCGTGTGTCCTTTTACAACGATCCGAAATTGCTCCGATGCGCGCGAAAAAATTCCTGTTTCTCCCCCTCTTGCTCGTTCTGCTTAGCGGTTGCACCGTTGGCATGACGCTCCACAAAGCGGACAAACTGTACAGCTACGGAGAATACAATGCCGCCGCCGTCCAATATGGGAAAGCTTACAAACGCCTCAAAAGCGACGAAAAGAAAAAACGCGCCCATGCCTCCTTCTTTCGTGGCGAATGCTACCGTAAACTGAATCAGCCACTTAAGGCCGAAAGCGAATACAAGAAAGCCCTGCGCTACAACATCGGCAACAACATTGGCAACGACACCGTCAACCTTCGTTTGGCCATGACCTTGCACAAAAACGCGAAATACGCCGAAGCTGCCAACGCTTACCAGGCTTTCCTGAATTACCATCCAGAAGACTCCCTGGCGCTGAACGGCCTGTCCTCCTGCCACTTGGTAAGCACTTGGCAAAAAAGCCCCACCAAATACGTAGTCAAGAAAGCCACTCTGCTAAATTCCAAAAAAGGCGATTTTGCACCGGTACTCATGCCAGAAACCTATATGTCCCTGTTCATCACGTCTTCAGCCCGTACAAAAAAAGACCAGAAACCCAGCAACATCACCGGCCTGCCAGACAACGATTTCTGGATGTCCAAGCAGGACGTGAACGGCAATTGGAGCAAGCCCGAATTCGTGGAAGGGCCCATCAACTCTGAGTTTGACGAAGGCGCAGTCTCCTTTAGCCCCGATGGAAAAACCCTGTACTTTACCCGCTGCATCACCAAATCCGACTCCATTCAGTCTAGTTCCAAAGTGGAAATTTACCGGTCTATCCGCACAGGTGCCGATTGGAGCGAGCCAGAAAAAATGAACATCTACCGCGATTCAACGGTACTTTTCGCCCACCCCGCCGTTTCACCCGACGGCAAATATTTGTATTTCGTTTCCGACCTCAAAGGCGGTTTCGGCGGTAAAGACATCTGGCGCAGCGAAATGCAGGAAACCACCTTCGGCCCACCCCAAAACCTCGGAGACGACATCAACACCGCAGGAGACGAAATGTTCCCCTATTTCCGCCCCAATGGCGATCTTTACTTTTCGTCCGACGGTTTGCCAGGCTTCGGCGGACTGGACCTGTTCAAGGCGACACCGAAAGAGGGTGGCGGTTTTACCGTCGAAAACCTAATGCAACAGATCAACTCCAACGGCGACGATTTCGGCATCACCTTTTTTGGCAAGGAAGACCGGGGCTTCTTTTCCTCCAACCGCAAAGAGCCCAAAGGCTGGGACAAGATTTATAGCTTTGAACTTCCCAGCCATTTTATAGAACTCCGTGGCACCGTTTCCGACCGTTTCGGCGAAGTCGTGCCCGATGCCACCATCCGCATCGTAAACGACAAAGGCCTGAATATCAAGACCCGCGCCGACAAGACCGGCCAGTATTCCGTCAAAGTGGAAAAAGATGCCGATTACGCGATGCTGGGCACCTGCCGCTCCTACCTCAACAATTCCGCCCGCTTCTACGCCCTGAACAAGGAAGTCGATACCACCTACATCCAGAACTTTATCCTGACACCCCTCCACCGGGCCATCCGCATCGAAAACATCTTTTTCGATTTCGACAAATGGGAACTCAAACCCGAATCGTACCCTGCCCTGGCTGAACTCCTCAAAATTCTCCAGGACAACCCCCACATCGTCGTGGAAATCGGCGCCCACACCGACCGTATCGGCACAGACCAAGTCAATGATTTCATATCTGGAAAAAGGGCTGAAGCCGTGGTGGAATACCTTTCGCAACAAGGCATTGAAAAAGCCCGCCTCGAATCCCAAGGCTACGGGAAGAACCAGCCCGCTTTGGTGGACAGCTACATGCAAAACAAATACCGCTTTCTACCGCAAGGCACCAACCTGACCGAAGGCTTCATTCTCACATTGCCTGCCGACCAGCAAGCCGTAGCCGACCAAATCAACCGCCGCTGCGAGTTTAAAGTTCTTAAAACGACCTATAAATTGTTTTAATACTCGTTCCTTTTGCGTACGTTTGTATATCGATTGAAACCCATCAATGAAACAATATCTCGACCTTTTGAAACGCGTGCTGGACGAGGGCGTCCACAAGGAAGACCGCACAGGCACGGGCACCATCAGTGTTTTCGGACATCAGATGCGCTTTAATCTGGAAAAAGGCTTCCCGCTGCTCACCACCAAAAAACTCCACCTCAAATCCATCATTTACGAACTGCTTTGGTTCCTGCAAGGCGACACCAATGCCAAATACCTGCAGGACAACGGTGTGCGCATCTGGAACGAATGGGCCGACGAAAACGGCGATTTGGGTCACATTTACGGCTTTCAATGGCGCTCCTGGCCCGACTACAAAGGCGGCAGCATCGACCAAATCACCGAAGCCGTGGAAACCATCAAGAAGAATCCCGACTCTCGCCGCATCATCGTTTCCGCCTGGAACGTGGCCGACCTGCCCAACATGAACCTGCCTCCCTGCCACGCTTTCTTCCAGTTTTACGTGGCCAACGGCAGGCTCAGCCTGCAACTCTATCAGCGCAGCGCCGACATCTTTTTGGGGGTACCGTTCAACATCGCCTCCTACGCCTTGCTTCTGCAAATGATGGCTCAAGTGACCGGACTGAAAGCCGGCGATTTCATCCACACCCTCGGAGACGCACATATTTACACCAACCACCTGGATCAAGTCAGGGAACAGCTCAGCCGCGACACCCGCACGCTGCCCACTTTAATAATAAACCCAGCAATCAACGATATATTCGGTTTTTCCTTCGAAGACTTTTCGCTGGAAAACTACAACCCCCACCCGCACATTAAAGGCGCGGTTGCCGTATAAAATTATGGAAACAGCCATCATCGTCGCCATCGCGCGCCAGAACGCCATCGGTAAGGACAACAAACTGCTTTGCCACCTGCCCGGCGATTTGAAACACTTCAAGGAAATCACCTCTGGTCACACCGTGGTTATGGGGCGGAACACGTTTTTCTCCCTGCCCAAAGGTGCCCTGCCTAACCGCAGGAACATCGTGTTGAGCCCGGACGACGAACAATTCCCGGGTTGCGAAACCGCCCATTCCATCGACGAAGCCCTAGTGAAGTGTTCCAACGAGGAAAAGGTCTTTTTCATCGGCGGTGCCATGATTTACCACCAAACCTATCCATTGGTGGACAAACTGTATCTCACCATGGTACATGCTGATTTTGAAGCAGATACCTTTTTTCCTGAACTAAACCACGACCTTTGGGAACGCGTTTCGTACGAATTGCACGAAGCCACACCCGAATCTCCCATTGCTTATTCTTACGAAAACTTTGTACGAAAATGAAAAAGTTTGCATTTCTTCTAACCCTTTTGATGCTAATTGCCACCAGTTCAGCATTGGCTGGTCCGAGCATCAGTTTCCCAACCAAGACCCACGATTTCGGAACCATCAACGAAGAAGACGGCACCGCCTCCTACGACTTTGTCTTTTACAACAAAGGCGACGCTCCGTTGATCATCCTGAAAGCCGTCGCTTCCTGCGGCTGCACCACGCCGCTATATACTAAGGAACCCATTGCACCCGGCACCTCGTCCACCATCAAAGTC
>Ga0209125_1002458_pt1 | contig 14267 bp, 21 predicted proteins | sample BarGraIncub1131A_FD_184503 | JGI IMG/M metagenome (GOLD analysis project Ga0209125, IMG submission 184503) | Arctic peat soil microbial communities from Barrow, Alaska - Barrow Graham LP Incubations 11-31A (SPAdes) (version 2) | ecosystem: Environmental > Terrestrial > Soil > Wetlands > Peat... | reverse complement strand
ATTTGACGAGGATGAAATCGTCTCTCTCAAACGCTTTCCGCTCGAAATGCTGCCCGCAAATAAGCGGAAGGATTGTTTTGACGAGGTGGTTTTGGGCTACCATAAATTGAACGCTATGGCAGAAGCAATGCGATGTCTGCACTGTGACAGGAGGTAGGTAAACGTTATGATTAATTTAACAATTAATGGCAAAAATATTTCAGCAGCCAAAGAAAGCACCATTATGGAAGCTGCGAAGGCTAACGGAATCAGCATACCGAATCTGTGTTACCTTGAAAATGTTCACAGATTCGGCTCGTGCAGAATTTGCGTTGTCGAAGTGAAGGGAGCAAAAACTTTGCAGGCCTCCTGCATGACTGTTGTTTCTGAAGGAATGGAAATTAGTACCAATTCGGAAAAAGTGCGAAAGGCCCGTAAAATCTTATATGAGCTTTTGCTTTCTGATCACTCGAAAGATTGTTTGAGCTGCAAACGCAACCAAAGCTGTGAACTGCAGGAGCTTGGCAAAACGCTGGGTGTCGAAGAGACTCGTTTTGAGGGCGGGCATTCGGAGCGTTTTCTTGATACGTCTATATCCATTACCCGTGATATGTCAAAGTGTATTTTGTGCAGGAGATGCGTCACGGTTTGTAATCAAATTCAGGGAACGGGTATCCTTAATGCTCAGAACAGGGGATTTGATACCGTGATCGGACCTGCAATGGATTTGCAGCTTGGATCTGTGAATTGTGTCTTCTGCGGACAGTGTACTGTTGTGTGCCCGGTTGGTGCACTAAAAGAAACCGATGGCATTCAGAAGGTTTGGAATGCCATCAATGATAAGAGAAAGAGAGTCATTGTCCAGGCGGCTCCTGCTGTCAGGGTAGCCCTTGGCGAGGAATTCGGTTTCCTGCCTGGGACACAGGTTACCGGAAAAATGGCAGCTGCTCTTCATGCACTCGGATTTGCGGATGTGTTTGATACGAACTTTGCCGCTGATCTTACCATCATGGAAGAGGGGACGGAACTCCTGCAGCGACTGACAAATGCGTTGACAGGGTCCGGTGCTTCTCTTCCCATGATTACCAGCTGCAGTCCAGGATGGATAAAATACGTCGAACACACCTACCCGGGTCAGCTGGATCATCTTTCGACCTGCAAGTCACCCCATATGATGCTGGGGGCACTTATAAAGTCATATTATGCAGAAAAAATCAATGTTAATCCGAAGGATATCTTTGTGGTTTCGGTTATGCCATGCACGGCGAAAAAATTTGAAATCTCCCGCCATGAAATGAAAAACAATGGCGAACCAAACGTGGACGCAGTACTCACAACCCGTGAGCTGGCGGCAATGATTAAAGAAGCAGGTATCGATTTCAGGGAAATTTCTGATGAAGAATTTGACAATCCATTAGGTTTGTCAACAGGAGCTGCAGATATTTTTGGTGTGACCGGGGGCGTAATGGAAGCTGCTCTTCGCACAGTTTATGAGCTCGTGACAGGTCGGGAAATTCCGTTTGAAGGACTGCATATTACACCGATCGTCGGTCTTGAACAGGTGAAGACTGCGGAGATAAGGATTGAAAATCCTGTTGAAGCATACAAATTCCTGGATGGAGTTACAGTAAAAGTCGCAGTAACCAGTGGGCTCAAGGGAGCAAATCAACTCATGGAACAGGTGAAAAAAGGAGATTCTCCCTATCACTTTATTGAGGTAATGGGATGCCCGGGCGGCTGTATTACCGGAGGCGGGCAGCCAAGATCGAGAGATCCTGAGGTGAGGATGAAGCGCTTGAAGGGGATATACAGTGAGGATGAGGGTAAAATCCTTCGCAAATCGCATGAAAACCCCTATATTACTTCGATTTATAAAGATTTCCTTGATTATCCGTGCGGACACAAATCCCATGAGCTTCTGCATACACATTATGTGAAGCGAGGTATATACAACGAGCTTTTGGAAGAAGATTTTGATGTTAAAGGAGAAACCACGGTGAAAAAAGGCAAATTGCCGGTTATTCTATCACCGCAGAAAGCCTCTTTCGTTCCGTCACAAAACCGAAAAGTGCATGAGCAAATTGAATCGGAGCGGATTTTGGCGCTGGAAGCTGAAAATATCCGACTCAAAAATGAGCTGGAGGATTCACAGGCGACGATGAATACCTTTAAGCGTGTCATTGCGGACTACACAAATAAACGCAACTGAATATGATCAAATAGTCAAATTCGCAAAAAAGGGAGGTGCACTTCTAAATGCATCTCCCTTATTTTATTTGGTTTGTTTTTTGGGTTCAAAGAAAGAAAGAATAAAGGACAGTCCTAAAAATACAATTGCAGTATACATCCATGGACGATTCATATCGACTGGACAAACACCGGCAAGTAGATTCCTGTACAACAAAAACGTATTGACAAGTGCATATAATCCGATTGCTGCACCCGCTATAAGTGAAATGTTACTAAAAAGGGAGAGGGTCTTTTGTAACCTGGTCATTTTCTTATTTTTCCAAGGAAGCATTATTTCTCCCAACTTTTCACATTTCATTATAGAGAGGCTATGCACCAGTCTCCTATTTCTTTTTTCGCGTATCAATTTTGAAAGGCAGATACAATGGACATACACCCACTGCAGACGTAAGCAGAAGAATGATGCCAAGAATTCCTAAATATTTCCAATTGTTGTTCACCACAAAAAGAAGACTGATCAAACCTGCACCGACAACAAGGCGGATAATCCGGTCGATATTTCCCATGTTCTTCAAGTTTTTCATAAAAAGCACCTCTTTCTTTTAATAAAATGGATTTAAATACAGTATAGTCTTTTGTATCTAATTCGATTGATAAATTGCCTGCATCGGGCAAAACATTACGCATTTTGAGCAGTGGATGCACTTTTCCTGATCAATAACGGGAAGTCCATAACCTTCCTGACTTATAGCGCCGACCGCGCATTGGTTAATGGCCGGGCAGCGGTGGTTCTGCGGACAGCGTTTTTCATTTACAGCAATAATCATGTGTATCTCCTTAAACTATTTCTGTCCTAACAATAACGCAAAGGATAACAGTCTACAGTGACAAAGTCACCATAATCGAAAATGCTTATAAATAAGAGCTTGTTCATAGTAATACTTCCAAACGGACGTTTTTTAATTGCTTTTTATGTAATTACGGGTATAATTGATTTGAGCATATGCTCGATACAGGAGGGGACATGCCAAGAAAACGCTGCTGCGGAATGATCGAAGAATATCCAATCTGCCTCAGATTTATATCTGATCAATCCGGTCAACCGGAGGTTATGAAGCTTGCCATAGAAGAAATGGAGGCACTTCGCCTTAAAGACATGAAAGGATATGATCAGGAAGAATGTGCAAGGCAAATGGGATTAACCCGGCCGACTTTTCAGCGGGTTTTGGTTTCTGCACGCAAAAAGATTGCAACGGCCTTGGTAGAAGCCCGCTCCATAGAAATAAGAGGAGGACATTATCAGATGAAAAACCGGGTATTTGAGTGTACGGACTGTAAAGAAATATGGGAAGCTGCACCTTGTTCTGAAGGCGGAAAGCATGGTTATGAAATTGCCTGCCCCAAGTGCGGCAGCATGAAAAAGTCAAAGCTTGATGATGGTGTAAAGCATGCCTGCGGCGGCGAAGGACATAGCCACAGCGAGAGTGATACATCATGCGGATGCGGATGCAGCCACTAATTTATTTTAAGATAATTGTATAAATATTGCTTGTGGAACTACCCAAATTGTACTTTCAATTACTTGGAGACCATCCGTGCTATCGTCCGGGTGGTCTTTTTGGAAAAACGACCAAAAAACAACATCGCAATTTTACCCACTGCGGTAGATTTCGTTTTTCTATGTATGTTGTTATAATGTATTTGGAAGTAGCTGCGCTTTATTGTATTTTTTGCAAGCTGTCTATGATTAAATCTATTTGTTCAGAAATCATAAACAATACAATTTCGAACAATATGAATCATTTCACTCACAAAAAGGAGCGTACTCGTATGAAAAGAATAATTCTTTTGGCTATAACGGTAATTTTTGTTGTTATGTCATTTTCCTTTTTAGTCCTGGCGGATGAAATGACACTAAAGAGTGTTGCCGATGTGCTTTCGGAAATCCGACAGGAACAGGGGATCAGCAGTACAGATCCAATAGATGTTGACAAGGTTAGTGATGCAAAACTTGAAGAACTGGGCGATTCGGTGATGGAAACCATAATAGGCAACTCAGCCATGCATGACCAGATGGATATTAACCTTGGCGGAGATGGCTCGGCAACATTGACAGCTTTTCACATTAAGCTTGGATACAATTATCTTTCGGGGTATCCCGTTGGCATGATGAACCTGATGAGCGGCGGGATGATGAACAATTATCAGGGTGGAATGATGAATAATGGTAAGGTTGGCATGATGGGCAGTTACCAGGTGGGAAAACTTAGTGCGTTTGATCAAAACAGCAGCACAATGAATACAATCGGTTGGGGCGGAATTGTGTTTGGAGTCCTATTCTTCATCTCACTCATTTTTAATGTCATTTTCGTTATTAGAGTCTCACAAAAACGACGCAGCTAATATGTTCTGACACAATAGATTTCCACACACGAGGCTATAGGATCGAATTACATAAAGGAGATGCACAATGGATATATTATATAAAGTTCAGACAAATAAAAATTTTGAAAATGCTGTAGAGGACCTCAAAAAGAACCTGAGCGCCCATAACTTTGGTGTATTGTGGGAGTTGAATTTCAAAGATAAGCTGCAGGAAAAGGGACTGGATTTTGATATAAATTTCAAAGTATTAGAAGTATGCAACCCCAGGCAGGCTAAGAGGGTGTTGGAAATGCATATTGAAGCCGGATATTTTTTGCCCTGCAAAATAGTTGTATATGAAGAAAAGGGTTCTGTAATGATCGGGATGCCCCGGCCGACTGGATTAATCAGTATGATTGATAATAATCAATTATCCGTCATTGCCCTTGAAGTCGAAAATGAACTGCGATCTGCAATAGATAGTACCAAATAGATAATCCGGAGTAATTTTTGCCGGATTATTAGGGGTAAGAGCGGGGGGTCAGATTCATTCTGAACCTTCTTTTCAGATTGTCTCTGGTTAAGAAATATTACCTGGATTGCATGTTTCAAACCAGAATGTCGTCTGATCGTTTTCACTGACTACGCCGTATTTTGCACTATGCTTTTCAAGTATGCTTTTAACAATCGCCAGCCCCAGACCCGTCCCAAGCGGCCTGCCGGTATCAATCTGATCGGCCCGGTAATACCTGTCCCAGATTTGCGGCAGTGCATCCGACGGAATGGTTTCGCCATGGTTTTTGATTTCAATACGACTTACGGCATTTTGTCTGGTCGCTTTAATTTCGATGACGGAACCCGGCCGCGCATGGTTAAGCGCATTGTTAAAAAGATTATGCATAACCTAGTCAAACCGGTCCCTGTCAAAGACTACTGTCAGCTCAGGACAACTAATCTGAACAGTCACGTGATGCCGGATGGCCTCTATGTCATATTGTTTAAGAAGCTGTTCGAAGACGGGACAAACGGGAAATGACATCAGGCTTAGATGCTCCACACCGGCCTGCAGACGGGAATAATCCAGTATATCCTTAACTACCCGGGTCAGGCGGGAAGATTCTTCTGCAATGATAGTAAGCTGCTCTGTTCTTTTAGCTTCATTTGGCCATGTAACATCCCGGACAGTCTCGGCATAACCTTGGATGACGGAAAGAGGAGAACGCAATTCGTGTGAGACATTTGCAATCAATTCCTGGCGCAGCTTTTCTGTGCGTCCAAGTTCCGTTCCTAAATCATTCAGTGCCTCCGTCAGTTGGCCGATTTCATCCTGTGACTTCACGGGCAGGCGGACATCCAGTTTTCCGGATGCCATTTCCCAGGCCGCCCGGGTCACGGCACGGATCGGACGCGACATTCTGCCGGACAGGAATACTGCGAGAAGGACAGACAATACGATCAGAACTACAGTGACTATCCATAACTGCCGCTGCAGGATCTGGGAAGCGCCGTCCAGGTCAGCAAGGGAAAAAACGGCAAACAGATACCCTCCGCTTTGCAGCGGAAGTCCCATAATGGCATATCTGGCGGCCCCCGGCATAGAACTGATATAGCGCGGGGTTCCGTCTGCTTCGTTCGGCACCATTGACTGGGCGGTACGAACGGTCATCATCATCATAGGAAGTCCCTGGGAACGATAAACAGGGGAACCCTGAGCGTCAAGAACGATCAGACTGGCATTGATATTCTCAGCCAAAACAGCATAATCAATCTCCTGGGTCTGCGCGGCCTGGGAGAGTTCCTGTTTTACCGAAGCAATTCGAGAATTCAGGTAGATATTGTTCATAAATCCTGCCTGGACGATCCAAAGGACAGCAATGGTCAGGATAGCCATGCTGATAAACCCCAGGAATAATTTAATGCCGATATGCTTCATTTGCAGCCTCCGAATTCGAACCGGTAACCAGTTCCCCAAACTGTCGTTATGAGTGAGCGGCAGGTTCCGAGCTTATCACGCAGGCTGCGGATATGCGTATCAACCGTCCGGGCGTCACCATAATAGTCGTAACCCCAGACGTGGTTTAAGAGCTGGTCACGGGTGAAAGCAACACTCGGCCGGGAGGCAAAAAATGAAAACAATTCATATTCTTTGGGGGTCAGGGCAATGAGCTGATTGTCGATCATCAGCGTGTGTGCGGCAAGATCAAGCTTCAGGTTTCCGAAAACCAGTGTCTGCAGATCCTGGGTCAAAGCCCCTGATCGCTTCAGCAGAGCCTTCATCCGGGCAATCAGTTCCCGGGGGCTGAAGGGTTTGCTTATATAGTCATCTACACCCAGTTCGAATCCCAACAGACGGTCATATTCTTCATCCCGGGCAGTCAGAAGGATTACCGGAACGGCACTATCCTTGCGCAGCAGCTTCAAAGTAGCCCATCCGTCCAACTTAGGCATCATTACATCCAAAACTACAAGGGAAAAAACCGCATCGGAAACAAGCTTCATCGCTTCTTCGCCGTTGCCGGCTTCGGAAAACTGCCAGTTTTCCGCCTGTGCATATTCGCGGATGATCGCCCGGATATGCGGATCATCATCAACCAATAGAATAGTAATCATCAGCAGTTCACCTCGCTATATAAAAGTATAACAGGAATATTTTTAACATTGATATTATTTTGCTTTATAAGATCATTATATTGACCAGATGTGTTGAAATCATGAAGGCAGATGGCGTATTTGCTGGTCAGGAAAACACACAAATCTGTTTTTTTTTCACACGTTTTCCGTACATTTAAATTCTATTATTAAATTACAGGCTATGCCGGACGGCACGGCCATAAAGAAAGGTGAATAATATGAAAAAGAATAAACTATTTCTCGTTTTAAGTGTTGTATCGATCCTTGTTATTGGCCTGTCAACCGCAGCTTTCGCTGCAACAGATTACAAGACACCTGCTGAAATTGTTGCCGGATTGACCGGTAAAACGGTAGACGAAGCAACCGCTGACCGTCAGGCTGGAACCACATATGGGGCTCAGGCACAAGCGGCGGATAAGCTCGATGAATTCCAGACAGACAGACTGGCATTATGCAAGCAGAATCTGGACCAAGCTGTTCTGGACGGAAAACTAACACAGGCAGAAGCCGACAAGCTTCTTGAAAAAATGAATCTGAGGATGGAAGCCTGCGACGGAACGGGAACAGGCGTTGGACAGGGAGAACGTAATGGGACCGGAACCGGTCTTTGTGATGGGACCGGAGCAGGACAAAATTCTGAAAGAGGAAACGGTACAGGAATGGGAATGGGTCGTGGAGTCGGCAATGGAACGGGATTGGGATGCGGATCTTGCACTGATCAGGATTTGACGTAATTCGAATACAACTTCCAGGATCTACATAATATCTTCACATGATCATGGCAAGATAAAATTATTGGAGAACGGGTTTTCGAAAGGATAGTGGATTTTATGATGGGAAATATGTTTTATGGATTTGGCGGTTTAAGTCGCCACATGGTATGGGGCGGAGGTATTTTTATGATGATCGTCGGGTTAATACTTCTCGGGTTATTTATATATGGAATTGTTGTCCTGACAAGAGGCAGGCATCCGAACCAGTCGGTAACAAACAGCATTGTTCATCAGGATAACGGAAATGCTTTGAATATTTTGAATGAAAGGTATGCTCGCGGTGAAGTTAACGAAGAAGAATATGCAAGGAAAAAGTCAGAACTAAGAAAATAACACGTAAGCACATAGCGGCCACCCGGACAGATCGTCCGGGTGGTTTTTTTGATTGAATGGCATTTACTTCTATAGTTGCTTTCAAGATTTGGATGCGAATTTTTAGCTTGTCGAAACAAAACCATTTATGTTATGATATTTTCATACTTGCGAAACATCGCAAGTATGAAAAGGAAGTGATGGACATGATCTATTTGGACCACAATGCTACAACTCCAATAGATCCTGTGGTAGCACAGGCTATGATGCCATACATTTTTGAGCATTACGGTAATCCGTCCAGCAGCCATATGTTAGGGCAGACGGCAAAACAAGCTGTGGAACAGGCTAGGAAACAATTAGCTTCGCTGCTGAATGCATTACCGGACGAGATCATCTTCACCGGCGGCGGCAGTGAGTCCAATAATATGGTAATCAAGGGCGTTGCCTGGAAATATAAAGAGAAGGGCAATCAGATAATAACCTCTGTCATTGAGCACCCGTCTGTTCTAAAAGTGTGTACCTATCTGGAGCAAGCAGGCTATGAAATTATCTACTTGCCGGTGGATTCCTTCGGACAGGTTCGTCCGGCCGATCTGGAAGCAGTAATATCAGAACAAACACTACTGGTCAGTGTTATGCATGCCAACAATGAAACAGGAACAATTCAACCTATCAAAGAACTTGCGGCGATCGCCCACTGGCATGGTGCTCTTTTCCATACCGATGCGGCACAGTCGGTTGGCAAAATCACAACCGACGTCAAGGACATGGACGTTGATTTCCTGACAGTCGCAGGCCATAAGCTTTATGCACCCAAGGGTATCGGAGCGCTATATATTCGACAGGGCGTCCGGATTGACCCATTTATTCATGGTGCCGGTCATGAACGCGGCCTGCGCGCCGGCACTGAAAACGTGATTTTCGACGTAGCGCTCGGCGAGGCAGCCAGTATCGCCAAAGATAAGATACAAGATCAAACGATTCGTGAACTGACACAATACTTCTGGGAGCAGTTGAAGCAGATTTTCGGAAACAAGGTTGTGCTGAACGGTCATCCGGTTGAACGCCTGCCCAATACATTAAATGTCAGCTTTTTAGGGCAGTTTGGATACGAGATCCTGGACAAATTGCATGGCGTGGCCGCATCAACGGGCTCTGCCTGTCATGCAGGGCAAACCTCTTTATCACCTGTACTTAAAGCGATGGGTATCGCTAAAACGGTTGGGTTGGGAGCGATTCGCTTTAGTTTGGGACGACAGACAACGCGTGATGAGATTGATCAGGTAGTCACTCAACTGCATAGAATTATCTCAGGAAGCGAGGCTTAAACAGGATGGAAGACTCGAAAGAACTGTATCGCATGCATGCTGACTTTTGCAAATTCATGGCTAATCCCAAACGAATAGAGATCCTGTTTCTTTTAGGGGAATCAGAACTCTGTGTCGAAGAAATTGCCGTGCAGATGGACGTAAATGTACCGAATATCTCCCAACATCTGGCGATCATGCGTGAAAAAGGTATTGTTGTTTCCCGCCGCGCCGGAACGAAAATCTATTATCACCTGGATAATCCCAAGTCCCTGCAAGCTTGCATACTGATGCGGGAAGCGATGATTGAACAGATGGAAAAAGCGATGACGACGATCAATAACAATTGAATTTCCCTCTGTTTTTTGTGTTGAGTAGGAGAGAAATACACCGCATTCGTTTTTAGGAGGATTATTATGAAAGTTGGATTAATCAGATGCCTGCAAACCGAGGATATGTGCCCGGCAACCACATGCTTCAAGGTTATGAACTTAAAAAAACTTGCCTTTGAAGGTGTTGCGGAAGACATTGAGCTTATTGGCGTCAATACGTGCGGCGGTTGTCCCGGCAAGAAAGCGATTACACGCGCTGCCGAAATGGTCCGCCGTGGCGCCAATACGATAGTCATGGCTTCGTGCATCACTAAAGGAAATCCCATTGGATTTGCCTGTCCGCATGCTGAACAGATGAAAGCAGCGATTGAAAGAGAGGTTGGCGAAACAATCCGTATGATCAATTACACTCACTAATGCTGAGGTACTCCCAATCACGAAAGATTGCATCACACACTTCCTTTTTATGCTTTTGTGTATGATATGAAGCACGTACTTTTGCTTGGACGCGTCATGTCGGGCGAAGGTGGGAATATCATTGTAAGGACTGCAAAAAAGATCCTGCAAGAGGAGTATCCAGAGGTATATGAAGTCTTGCAGCTGCATCTGCCTGATGAAAAGAACCGCAGGATAGGACAATCGGTAGTTGCTGCCGGCTTGCCTGAAATAATGAGGTAAACAATCCGGTCAGGCAATCGCTTTACTAAACACGCGTGTGGCCCAGGTGACAGTCAAAATGGCCAGCAGCCCAAGAAACAGAAACGCTTCTGCAACTTTGACTTCGAATATCCGACCTGAAGCCAGCAGGCGTCCGGCTTCAACGGCATAATATGCCGGATTGAAGTGCGCGATATACTGCAGCCATTTGGGCGCCAATTCCATCGGCAACAGCATTCCGGAGAGTAAAAGAATCGGCAGATTGATCCCCTGTACAATTGGTGAAAGACGGTCTTCATCCTTCAGAATCAAGCCAAGCGCGTTGCCGAAGGAGGAAGTCGTTATGAGCACAAGACTTAGGATGATCATAAACAGCAGATATCCGACGATATGAATCTTGAAGCCGAAAGGAACCGCAATCAGTGCGAAAAAGTTAACAATCACCAGCGTATTCACCAGATCGCGCAGGACCCGCCCTGCCAGCAGCGCGAAGCGGCTGGTCGGTGTCACTCGGAAGCGCTCAATGACGCCGTTGCGCACTTCATCAATCATATTATAGCCGACAAAAAGTCCGTTCAAAAATGCCACGATTACCAGAAGACCCGGCACGAAAACATTCATGACATCGCCGGAAGCAAAACCGGGAATATTCGTGAGGTTCTTCAGCAGCGGAGAAAACAGAAAGAGATACAGAACCGGAGTCAGCAGACTCATAATGATATATATCGGATTTCGAAGGGTCTCCATCATCTTGCGGCGGAATAACAGGCCCGTATCACGCAGAATTTTCATTTGTCACCTCCCAGAGCATTGATATCACGCAGCGAATGCCCGGTCTGACGTAAAAAAACATCATCAAGAGACGGGGCAGAAAGCGTTATGTTTTCCATCGTAATACCTTCCTGATTGAAAAGTCTCAGGACTTCAGAAATGGCTTTGGCACCGTCGTTGACATAAAGCCGCATATGACTATCGTCCAGTTTCACTTCGCGCATGAAGTCTTCACTTTCCAGAAGGGAAATGAGTTTCGGTGCTTTTTCTTTGGGATTTTCCATGCCGATCGTGATACAGTCCCCGGCAACCTGCTTTTTGAGTTCTGCCGGAACACCTTCAGCAACGATCCGGCCATCATCCATAATTGCAATATGATCACACAGCGCGTCCGCTTCGTCTAAATAATGCGTCGTCAAAAAAATAGTTGTACCTTCCTGCCGCAGCTTATTAATCTGCATCCATAAATTGGCTCGATTCTGCGGATCGAGCCCGGTCGTGGGTTCATCTAAAAAAAGTACGGTCGGACGATTCATGAGACCAAGAGCCACATCTAACCGACGACGCTGCCCGCCGGAATAGGTATATACAATGCGCTCGGCAAATTCAGACAAGTCAAGAAGCTGAATTAATTCATTCGCACGGGCTAAAGCTTTCGTAGTGGACATACCGTAAAGCTGACCCTGTAAAATCAGGTTTTCCCGGCCGGTTGCCGGCCGGTCGGCACCTCCGACCTGGCTGACATAGCCAATATGGCGGCGTACCTGATCCGGGTTTTTTTTCACGTCAAAGCCGGCTACACGGGCATCGCCGGAGTCCGGAACCAACAGCGTTGTCAGTATGCGCAGTGTAGTGGTCTTGCCGGCACCGTTCGGACCCAGAAAACCGAATATTTCGCCGGCGCCAACCTGCAGATTGACACCGTTAACTGCTTTTACCGGACCATGTTTGGAATGAAAATATTTTTTCAGATTATCAATAACAACAACCGGTTGTTCCATATCAGCAACTCCCTTACAAATTCTTTTGCTTATTATACAGCTTACAGGGTCAAAATGCGGTCCGGTTCGATGAAAGATGCAATACTTATAAACAAAATATGCACTTTCTCAGAGTCCAAATTCAGAAAGGAGAGGAACATATTATGTCAAGGATATGCGTATGAAAACAGTAGTTATTTATTATTCCTACACAGGAAATACCAGAAAACTGGCGGCGAAAATGGCAAAGAAACAAGGGGCTGTGCTCATTGAAGTGAAAGAAAAGAAAATGCACTCAAAGTTTAGTGCGTACGTATTCGGATCGTTTGTGGCAATGCGTCAAAAGAAAAGCGCTATTGAGCCGATACAATGCAACTTCAGTAATTATGAGAAGATTACAATTGCCATGCCTGTACGGGCAGGATATCCCGCTCTGCCGATGAATAACATTATTGAGCTGCTCCCAAATCATTGATCTGATTATCGTATCTCTTGGCGCCGAAAGCCATAAAAACAGTAACATTTCCGAAATTGTACAAATGATGGAAAATGGGCGGAATACCCAAAGATCCCATCGATGTGATGAACATGGAGCCGTGAAAAGGACTGACCTTGAGCAAGACAAGGGGAACCAGTCCGAAGTAATCCAGTAGTTTCAAAAGCCATATGGCAAATTTCTTGACCAGTCCAGGTATGTAATTTATTATTCTGGCTGTTCCGTCACGGCCGTTTTCATCAGCGGCAAAGGCCTCTTTCAAGGCATCTTCGAAGCGATTAAAAACATCTTCTGCTGTGTCGGTCTGTTCAAAAACAATTTTGATCACAGTTTCCGTTGAATTTTCACAGAGCTTTTTCTTGACAGCCATATTAACTTCAATCTTTGGTCTGGCAAAAATCTTCTGACCGGAGATAAAACGGTTGATGCGCGGTCTTTGGGACACCATCCGTACATAGGATGCGAGAATGACGTGCATAATGCCAAAGCCCTCCAGGCCGCTATTACGCTTTTGGCGGACATACAGGTCCACTTCAGTCGCCTCGACAATGGGGGTAACAATTGGAATGAAATAAATGGCGGGACAATTCACAAAAGATATGAAATTTGTAATATGATGATGTGGAATTTGTTACAAAGGATAAATTGGCATGCACGGAATGTATTTTGGAAAATATACATAAAATCTCAAGAAAATTGCCATTGTCTTTCGAAGTGATGGGGAGCTGAATAAAATGAAGAAAAAACAGGCGAATAAAGGAAGCTTAAAAAATCGTTTGATTGTTTCATTTTGCCTGATTTCAATCATTCCTATTATTATTATGAATATTATTTCATATTATAATACATCCACATCAGTTCAAAATAATGTTGATGAACTGACAAATATCAATCTTGCTCAAACGAAAAATAATATAAATTTAGCACTGTCATCTTATGAAGATTTACTGTATCAGACGTATACAGATGATTATATTGTTGAACTGGTGGATAAAATTGACAACAATCAAGATCTTGCAGTCAGCAGAAATCAATTAAGAAGAACGCTTAACGTTTGCAGGAGTTAGAGTTAACATAGTATCAATAGAATGTTAAAAAATCATGGCACTTACTTATAATAGAAACTATATGAAATTAAATAAGTTTCATAATAAAATCATAATTCTATTGACACTTATTGCACATCTGATACTATGGTTGATAGTGAGGTTATGTATGGACTTTTCAGGTTATCCATTGAGTGATCGGTATTATGGAGGCTCTGAAAAAAAATTCGGAATACTGATCAATGAATCTCCCTATATGCTGAAGGTTCAGAAGAAGTCTGCTTTCGGCATGCGATACAATCATATTTCCGAGTTTATCGGATCCCATGTATTTGCTTTGCTTGGTTTTCCGACACAGGAGACATATCTGAGAACTTATCAGGGTGAACAGGTCGTTGCATGCAAGGATTTCATTGAGCCCGGAGT
>Ga0209125_1002457_pt1 | contig 14267 bp, 11 predicted proteins | sample BarGraIncub1131A_FD_184503 | JGI IMG/M metagenome (GOLD analysis project Ga0209125, IMG submission 184503) | Arctic peat soil microbial communities from Barrow, Alaska - Barrow Graham LP Incubations 11-31A (SPAdes) (version 2) | ecosystem: Environmental > Terrestrial > Soil > Wetlands > Peat... | reverse complement strand
GATCAATAGTCCGCGTACCCCGGCCTTTCATCTGCTCGAAATAATTCCTGCTCTTCACATCACGCATGAAAAGCAAACACTCCAATGGCTTAACATCCGTACCGGTTGCAATCATATCAACCGTTACAGCAATGCGTGGATAATATTCATTGCGGAAGTTTTGCAATGTACCTTTTGGATCTTCCGCATTGTATGTAATCTTTTTGCAGAAATCATTTCCCTCTGCAAATTCCTCTCTAACAATATCTATTATATCATTGGCATGACTGTCAGTCTTTGCAAAGATCAAAGTCTTGGGGACTTCAAAATCCCCGTTTTTATCATAGCGATCAGGGAACATATCAGGCAAATGCTCTTTAAAAGTCCTGATGATCTTTCTGATTTGCGAAGGATTCACCACATCTTTGTCCAACTGTTTAGCCGAATAATTTTCATCCTCATCCTGCAGCTCCATTCGTTTTTTCAAGCTCAACCGTTCACGACGTTCCACGTATTCACCCTTCCAAAGAGTAGCGCCCTTTTGTGTGATTTTCGTATCGATAGTGAAAACATTGAAGCCCACGTTCACCCCATCTGCAACCGCCATTTCGTGCGAATACTTACTCACAATATTTTGATTGAAATACCCGATAGTCCTGTTATCCGGAGTAGCCGTCAAGCCAATTTCAAACGCATCATAATACTCAAGCACCTGTTTCCACAGGTTATAAATGCTCCGGTGACATTCATCAATCACGATAAAATCAAAAAACTCAACCGGCATCTTTGGATCATATTCAATCGGAGGAATTACCTTAGCCTTGAAATCCATCCGTTTTTCGTTAGGATTTTCCTCCTCATCTTTTTCGTCCAGTTCCGTCCCCTTCAAAATTGAATACAAGCGCTGGATGGTACTGATGCAAACCTGACTATCTGTAGCAATATAGCTCGATTTCAAACGCTGAACACTGTATAGTTCAGTGAACTTACGGTTGTCATCATTGGGCAGGAATGCCATGAACTCCTGTTCAGCCTGTTCGCCCAGATTCTTTGTATCCACCAGAAACAGAATCCGTTTTGCATTCGCATATTTCAGCAAACGATAAATAAAAGTGATGGCGGTATAAGTCTTTCCCGAACCGGTAGCCATCTGAATCAATGCCCTCGGACGGTTTTCTTTAAAAGAAGTTTCCAGTTTAGTGATCGCATTGATCTGACACTCTCTCAACCCATCAGTTGGTAGGGCAGGCAAATCATGAAATCTGGTTCGCAATGTTTTAGCCTTTTTCAGATAATCCCTTAAAGACTCGGGACGGTGAAAACTAAACACCTCCCTCGACCTGGGCTTTGGATCGTTAAAATCAATCAGCTTCGTTATCTCCCCGGTACTGAGGTATGCAAAAGGCAATATTTTATTGTTCAGATGCTTCAGTTTCGACTTTGCATATCCCTCAGTCTGATCTTCGTGTACATTGAGCCTGTGTCCCTCATCCGATTTCTTGGCCTCAACGACACCACAGGGTTTGCCATCTACAAACAAAACATAATCGGCCGGGCCAGCATCAGTCTGAAATTCTCTGACAGCCACACCAATCCCTGCATGAAGATTCACCTCTTTTTTCCCTTGAACTTTCCAGCCACACAGTACTAACGCTGCGTCTATCTGATCTCTGGCTATTTGCTCCGGATTCTGATTTGGCATTTTTTATAATTCGATAATTATTTGGTTAAAGTACAAATATTTTTAATGTGTTGTGTTAATTCAATATAAGTAGTTCTTGAAGACAAATAGTAATTGACCCATTCAATCCTAAAAGCCAATAATTGAAGAATTTAAATATTATTTTTGAAGGTCAATACTTGTATTTGATATTGCTTTTAATCGTTTTATATATTCTTTTAACTTTTGATGATATTCTGGTTCAATATCTTTGATAAATGAAAGATACCCTAAAACTGAATTAACTTTTATTGAACGATCTTTTTTTACAATCAAATTGTAGAGATTACTCCTCAAATTTCTTTTTATTTCCTTTTTTACTGTCAGTTTACCTTCATTTATATTTATGCCAGTAATTACCATTCTTCCTTTTCCTGATAAATATTTTGTTTTGGCTTTATTTATATTGAATGAATGTTTAGCTAAAAGATTATTGACAAGTGAATATATTTCTATTAATGTTTTTTTTGTATCACATGAGAAAATCATATCGTCTGCATATCTAGTGTAAATTACTAATCTAGATTTACAAAAACTAACGATTTTATCATCAATTTCCTTAAATACAATATTGGATAAAACAGGTGAGGTTGGGGCCCCTTGTGGTAGGTTTCGTTTAAAAGTACAAAGTTTCGCTAATTTTAAACTCAATATTTTATCCTCGAAAATTTTACTTAACACATCATAAACTTGTTTTTGAGAAATGGATGGGAAAAAATTTTTAATATCAATAGAAAGAATGAATTCTTTCTTTAAATGGAATTGCGCATTACGTTTAATTCCTCGACCCTTTACAAATCCATTTGCACGTTCGCTAATTGGAATTTTATTAAAATAGTTTGATAATAACCAACGCTGAATTGATTTTAATTCTTTTGATGGACAGTCTATTTGCCGTTTTTCTCCTTTTTTTCTTTTAGAAATATAGAACGTATTGTAATATTTTTCAGCAAATGTGATATAATTATCAAGCACTTGTAAGTTGAAACCAATTTCTTTAGCAAATGATTCAAATGTCTTCATAAAATTAAAAATGAGTAGGGAAAACTTTTACTTAAATTAAGTTAAGACTCTATATTTTGAATCTCGAGAGATTCGAAATATAGAAAATTAAATTAATTGTAAAAATGTCAGTTTAAACCAGCCTGTCGAAGCAACAAACTATAAATGGTTCATCTTATACTAAAAGTTCTTTATCCCTACTCATATTCCTTTTTTTGGGTTTATACCTATCATTAATGATTTCACTTCTGATTTCGGTGAAGTCCCTCTTAACGTTGAGCTTTTTTATTAATTCTTCATAAACATATGTATGACCATCGTCACTTAACGAAAATAATTGTGTAATTGCGTCGGAATCAATATCTTGTTCGATTCTGTTTTTTTGCATCAAAATATGAATTGCTGTCTCAAGATAACCAGACTTTATTTTAACTTTATTTACCTTATTAATTAACTTTTCAAGATATTCGATATCAATTGGCTGAAAAAATGCAATTACATATAGAATAAATCTTGAAAGGTTAAATAGGTTTTCAAGTTCATAGGTGATTTTTTTACTGTATCTTTTTAATCGAACTTTATCAATAATCTGAGAAATTATTTCATCTTCCCTTCCTTCATCAAAGTAAAATAAATTAGTTGGATTTTTCTTCTTTATTAAATCAATTGGGCCTAAATTAATAAAACTCCTACTATTTTTAAAAATATTGTTATTGATAACTATTATTTTAGGCAATAAATTTTCATTTACTACAAAAGCACCTAATTCACAATAAGTACCAATACCTTCTAATGGTAAAATTATTATATCGACATTCCTTGCTAAATCATCCTCTAATTTTAGAAGATTGTGTCCCCCTTTACCATATAAACTTGCAAAAATATTTTCAGGATAAACGCAATTAAATTTTGCATCCTTTTGAAATTCCGAGTTTAATAAGTCTCTAATGGAGTTTTTTTTAGAAGTCTCTGCACCACACAAGAATATATTCAGAGAAAAATCTACATCTCTTGTATAAAGTTTGGAATAAATATCATCTAATATTTTATTGTAGTCATTCATGTTTATAGTGTCAACTTACTCATATTATTGATGATATATTTATAAAATTCAGATTTTAAATCTTGAATCTTTGAAACCTAACAAATATATTAATATTCATTTAATAAAATGATAAATTTCAGTTTATTAAGCAAAATTATAAATACGCCTCATCAGGAAATAAAAGTTTGTGTTCTGGGTCTAATAATTTTGGAGATGACATATTATCAAGCATTGAAAATACTATAATCAAAGGTTTGAATTTTTCTATACCGTAATCTGATTGACAATTATAAAATAACATTAAGTGTTCATAAGTTGATAGTTGAGATCGTAATAAATTAGTATAATATTTAGGATTGTCGTGTTGATTATCTTTAATAAATTTTACAATATTGTAGATTGTCCTAAAATAATGACCTAAATCTGATTGAAAATTTTCAAATAAAAATACATAGGCTTTATTTGCGAAATCCTCTTTTATTGGTAGTGGAATATTAAAATCTGCCAGGGAATAAGTTTCTATGAAATTATCAAGTACATATTTTGCAATCAATTCATTATAATAAAGTTTTAATTTATCATAAAATAATTTAAAACACTCCCTTCCTTTATAAAATTTTGTTCTGTCTAGTTGTGGAAAAGCTGGTTCTTCACCAAGTCTATAAGATATTTGGGGAGGTGGAACTATAAATGTAATATTATCGATTATATTATTTAAAAGAATCATTGAATTAAAAAAAGTTGATTCAAATTGTTGGAGTTTTAACGTTTTAGATTGGTCAATAAATACATCACGTGTTTGCTCTAGTTCAACACGTTGCAATTTAAATTCTTCAATTTGAGTTTCTAATGCTTTAACCTGAGTTTTTAAAGCTTCTCGATTTGTTTTTATATCCTCTCTTTGCTCAGTTAATGCAACATAAAATAAAATAACACCAGCAAAAGCCCAGAGGGAGCCAATTAGTCCGCCAACAAATTCGCCAAATTGTGATAACTTGGATGAGTCTATTTGTTTTGATAGGTCAATACTTATATTCTGCCATAAAAAAAGGATAATCCCTAATATAAATAGAACAATCCCTATAAACATTAATTTTTTGCCTGTTTTTTCTGTAAATGGATTCATCTTTTTGTGTTTTCTTTAGTTTTAAGAAGAACATATTTTGTAATAGATATTCATTATATCTTGGAATTTCGGTACTTGCCTATTTTAATTTGTATATTCCTTTATGGTATTCAACCACTTGCAAATCTCTTCAAATCCATTTCTTTCGATAATCATTTCTATAGTCATTTTTTCAACAGCTTTTGTATTAAGCAATTTCTTTTTATCAGAAGCAGAATCTTTTTGTTTTTCCGGGATAAGTTCGTTCCAATTATTCCCGCTTAATGAATATATTTGTTCCGCGACAATTAAGGGTACATCTTGTGTATCTGTTATTGAACTTAAAGAAAGATTTGTAATACCATTTTCAGAATAGGCCTGTAAAATAGCATCATGATGCAAGTAATTTTCAAGTTCAAGTTTAGAGGTATTAAAAGCCTTCTTATTAAGATTACCTTCATTATTAATTTTAGTAACAGCTAACCGATAATCTGCAACATCATTATCATAAATATGGACTTCAGGTTTACCAAGGCCTTCTAAATATTTATTTTCGATGTAATGTTTTAATGCAGAGCCGCCTGTAATTACATAACCAACTTTATTAGAAGTTGAAAGGTCAATAAAATCAGGATTTGAAGAACTAATGATTTTACTATATCTTTTTAACGCATTTACATCATTATTGCCCTCTACATAAACAAGAACTTTTATTTTATCAGCAGGATTTGGCAAGATACCAAGAGTTATGATTATTTTTTGTATGACCTTTTCATTATTTGTGTCATTTACCATATCCTTTCCATTCTCTATACTAATTATTCCTCCAGCATCAACTGCAACATATCGTAATGATTTAATTGGTATCTCTCTAACCAAATTTGCACTATGTGTTGTAAACAGAACCTGTACATTATTTTGTAGACTTAAATTTATTAATGCATCTATAATTAATTTTTGATGTTTAGGATGTTGAGAAGTTTCCGGCTCTTCAATAGCATATATAATTGCAGGTGCATCTTTTTCGGTTTTTCTCTTCTCTGCTTGAGCTTGAAAAAAACTTAATAAAACTAGTCGTCTTATTCCACTTCCTCTTTTATTTAATGGTATGTTATTTTCATTAAGCAGGGTTAAATCAAAGATTTTAGAATAGGTTGGAGCTTTAGAAAATTCAGATTTTAAGCGTTCCGATAATGATTCATCAATATCTTTTAGCTTTTCTATTGTTCTATCAGCCACTGCAGTAGATGCCTCCTTTACTTTGATTTCAACTTGTTCTAATAATGCTTGGATTTCCGGTAAAGCTAGTGACTCATTAATAGCTACTTGCATGGGATCCTTTATGTCATCATCTTTGTCATCTAATGCTTTATCAACTTTAAACAATGAATATATTGGCAATAATTTTCTTAGAGAACTCCAAATAGTTTTAATATTATCCTCATTTTCAATATTCCCATCAACTTTTAACTCGAAAACGGACCTTGATCCTCCAATAAAATCTCTTATTTTCTGTCTAATAGGTGGGTTCTTTGTCTTATTAATATCCGTTAAATCTATACCTAATTCTGAAGCAAAGCTTTTTAAAGGTGTATTTTTTTTGCTTAAAAGCGTTTTTAGTCTATCATCATCAGGATAATTTGCAATTATGTATATAGAAATACTTTTTTTTGCTCCAAACGTAAATACCTTTTTAATTTCTAATTGATTGTTTGAATTTAAGATACCTTCATTGATAGGAGATGTAAGAGTAGTTGAATCTAATATGATTTCATTAGGTATTCCCTCGAAACAACAAGTAATTTCAATGTTCTTATTATCTGCATTAGTAGATAAATCACTTTGGTCAATCTTATCATTGAAAAAACTATCCAAAGCTTCTATAAGAGTTGATTTTCCAATATCATTTTTGCCTATGATAGCAGTTAAATCATCAATCAGAAAATTTATCTCTGTCTGATAACACCTATAATTTTTTAATTTTAAACTAATAAGTTTCATTTTTATTAAAGTTTATGTGATATGTCTTTTAAGATTAAATGAGATAATAAATGGGGTCAGTCCATTAATTCACAGAACCGCTATTATATGTTATCATAATTTTATATTTTAAAGAAATTTGCTTATAAAGGATATTTAGTTTTCAATCTCATCATCTTCATTTCCAACTTCAACCAAATCTGGTAAAATCAATTTTGCTTCAGCTTCAGTTAAAGATTCAACACTACGGAGTTTTCTTTGTATTGCTTTAGTCCTTTTACCAATAACATCATCCAAAGTGTCAAGGCCAGATTGAATACTCTTTTGAGCTTTATTCATCATTCCACCAAAGTTTTCGAATTCCTTTTTCACTGCACCTAAAACAGTCCATACTTCACTGCTTCGTTTCTGGATAGCTAATGTTTTAAAGCCCATTTGCAAACTATTGAGGATGGCAGCCAATGTTGTTGGCCCGGTAACAACAATCTTATATTTCCTGTGCAGTTCTTCAAGTAAACTAGCTTTACGAACAACTTCAGCATAAATACCTTCAAATGGCAAATACATAATTCCAAAGTCAGTTGTATGGGGCGGATCAATATATTTATCTCCAATATCTTTGGCCATCTTTCTAATAGTATTCTCGAGATTTTTCTGAGCTACTTCAATTAGTGCTACATCAGCTATATCATATGCCGTCTGTAATTGTTCATAAACCTCACTTGGAAACTTGGCATCTATTGGAAGCCAGACATGATTATTATTATCATCTTTTCCGGGTAGTTTAACAGCAAACTCAACTAAATCATTACTACCAGGCTTGGTTTTTACATTTGATTCATATTGCTCTGGGGCCAATATTTGTTCAAGCATCATTGATAATTGAACTTCGCCAATGCCACCTCTCATTTTCACATTGCTAAGTACTCTTTTAAGCCCTCCCACATCTTGTGCAAGAATTTGCATTTCTCCTAAGCCTTTCTGCACTTCAATCAATTGCTTCCCAACAGTTTCAAAACTTTGACCTAATCTATCGCTCAACGTTTTTTCAAGTTTTTCTTCTACTGTGGATCTTATTAGGTCGAGTTTGGTTTCAGTATTTTTAACCATTTCATCCTGCTTGACTTCCAGTTGGCCAAATTTTTCCTTTTGTAATTCATTAAATGAGTTTACGCTCTTTTCGAAAGTTTCGCCAAAGCCTTTAAAAGTAATAGACAAAGCATCTCGCATAAGGTTATTGTCTGTTTTTGCTTGTTCATTCAATGCTACCAATCTCTCATCAACCTTAATAGTGATTTTATTTAATTGTTCTTCTGTTTTAGTTGACTGATCTTTTTGATCTTGTTTCAATTCATCAAATTTAGTACGCTGATCTATAGTGAAGTTTTTGAGGCTTAAAGTTAGTTCATCCCTATTAGTTTTATTGTTTTCTTCAATTTTTGCAATAAGCAAATCTACTTTATCAGAGAGTGTTTTATTAATTTCCTTTAAAGCACTCTGACTTTGCTCTGTAATGTTCTTCAGCGTTTCAGACAATTCCGTTTTGAAGTCTTTCAGTGTATTATTTAATTCGCTTCTATTTTCTTTTGAAATAGTAAAACTTTCTTCTCTGTTAATCCTGAAATCTTCTTTGAGATTAGACTCAAACTTCGAAAGACTTGTTTGTAATTCAGATACTTTATTTTGGATTTGTGATAATTCATCTCCTTTTTTATTTCGAGAAATGAACAATAAAATCAATACAAATAGTAATATTGAATTGATTATCAGTATAATTATTTCCATTATTGAAGTATTAATATCCTTATTGTTAAATAACTTTCCATTTTTGGTTTTCAATATTGAGTTTTATTAATCCCTAATAACTTAAGAGTATGTAGAATTTTTATTAATACAAAATTTTTACGTTTTGGGGATTCGTTTTAACAAATTCAAATACAATTTTACAAAATTCGGATTCAGGGTTGTCAAATTTTAGATACAAAGTATCAATTGCTCTTGTTATTGCCATTAAAACCCAGGTTCCAGCAAACATATCTTTTCTGCTTTCATTTGTTACAAATAAACTTTGAATACCTAGTTCCTTTTCATCATTCATTAAAAATTTCTCAGCATCAGGTTCACTCTTTTTATGATCAAAAAATTTATCTATATTAAAACAAGCAACTGACCAAGCCTCCAATCCTCTACATGAGTCATAATATATTAGTCGAGTTTCAGTTGGAAATGGAACTTGCATATGTGTCTTATCATCTTGAGTCCCATCCCAAAATATTATATTATTTTCTTTTTCAATATAAGTTTTATATTTCCAATCACCTTTTTTTATTTTATATGAATCTTCAATATTATCATACTCGTTTATCTTTCCTGTTGAAGTGACCTTGATTCTTTCGATACCAGAATCAACGGTAGAATGAGAATCGATCAATACAAGTAAACTCTCATATGATGTGCAACCATTTATTCCACCCTTTATAGAAAGATTTGAAAATATTTGTTTCAAATCAGAATTAGAAACATTATTTCTAAAATCTAATATTAATTCACCTTCATCTTCTGTCTCTAGTGGTTCCAGTTTTAATTCAATCTGATACTTATCTGCTATAAAATTACAGAATTCTAAAACTGTTTTTTTTATTCTGTACGATTTATTGTTTGTCCTATATTTCTTAACACTAATTTTAATATTGCTAGATACTTCCCAATTACATAGTTCCACGTGTCTTATAAGTTGCTCCTTTCCACCACTAGAAATTATTACATTGTCACTTCCGAAAATAGAAATTAATATTTCTTTTTCTTTAATATGGCAATCCTGAGCCTCGTCAATAAAAATTGTTCTCTTGCTTTTTAATCCACCTACTTTCTTATTTATTTTCTTCTTGAAGGCTTTTTCATCTATTAGAATTTCCTCTTCATCGATTTTTAGGTGCTTTTCATTAAGATTCAGAATAACCTCAAGTAATTCAAATTTGTTTTCAATGTTATACTTCTTAAAATATTCGGTTGAATTATTTATTGCTAATAATGTGTTTTCTAATACACTATAATAATCGTTTAAGAATATCTCATTACTTATTGTACTAACCAAGTCTGCTTTATACTGGATAAATTGTTTTATAGAATCATTGAAGTTGTTTATATTTGTTAGTCCTTTCTTTTTCAGGAAATTCATAAAATCAATTCCAACTTCCTTCACTGAAATTTCCACTTGCTTGTTGTTCTGTATCTCTTCCTTCAGGGAATCAATATCATTTGATGTTAAAATAGAAGTATTTTTGAGTTTTATTGAATTGTCAATTAAAATTTTGATTGTATTAATTCTTGTTTTAAGATTTGTAAGTAAATCACCCTTTCGATTCTCTGTAAGAATGTGCAATACACCTAGAGATTTTGAAAGTCTATAAAAAAAACTATGCAATGTGACTACTGACGCTCGTCCTATTTTATCTTGCTGTTGATTGTTTACTTTTTTGTTATTAATGTATGACTTTATAGTTCGAGCAATATCAAAAATAAGTAGACGATTATATGTGAGAAATAAGGTATTTTGACCATTGCTAATGCATCTCATCATTAGTAATATAAGCTCACTAGATTTACCTGTCCCAGCTTTCCCTTGAACAATGATTAAATATTTATTAATATCATTAAAGATTGCTTTTTCGTTGGATAACTGTTTGGTAATTCTATCAATTTTTTTCTTGGTTAAATAACCAATCGCACTATCTTTTGATGCCTGATTATTGATTGATTCAATATCAGATATTAAAGTATTATAACCTGCTTCAGATTTCCAATTCTTGTATGAACAAAATATCTCTTGTGATGAATTTTTTAAATATACTAGAAGGGATTTAAAATCAAATTTTTCAGAAACAAGGAAATTATCATTTGTAAATGTGACATTATTTTTGATATGAATTAAAGGACTAATGAAAAGTTCTTCTTTTCGAAAATTGCATTTACGAACCAGATAGTCAAGTAAACTATGTTTGATATTAGCAATTTCGTTAGAGCAGTCTATAGTTTCAGTATTGGAAATTATAAGTTCTCCATCTTCATCAATTGATATTTCAGAATCTTGAAGATTTGAAATAAAATTTATAGGAATTATAAGATTATGCAAATAAATCCATTTTTCTCCCTTCTTTATTCTAAAATAATTCCCTTTACAATCTTTTAAGGCTATCACAAGAATTAAATCAATTGATGCTTCAGTAGTTAGCAAAACCGGAAAGTTGTTGAATAAAATTATTGTTGCTTCATTACAAGTGTTTTGTAAGTTTTCTTTTGCTGAACGTTCAAATTCAACATAGTCAAGGTATTCGCACTTTCCATTAACTGGTATAACATTAAGATTCATTGGTTCTGGCATTATTAGTAATATTTAATTTTTTGTTTATATCGATTAAAATTTCAATTCTCTTTTACTAACTACGTTTTATTTACAGGTTAATGGGGTTAATGGGCTCAGTCCCCATTATTCTTGAAACCATTGATTCACAATAATACATCCATATATAGATCACTTGTAATTTTTTTTTCATCATTAAAAGCAAAGCGTCCAGTAACTGTTATATTAATAATTTCTCGTTGTAAAGCAGATGCTTCAATTTCATTGAACAAACTTGCCCTATTAAGGACAACGTTACCCCATGCTGTTATCCATTTTGTAAGATAATAATTACCAACTCTTTGTTGATTTGTAAAATTTAAAAGTTCATCATTTAACTGTCTGAATACCTTATGCCATAAAAGATTACCGGTTAAAGGGGAAATCAAAAGAGTTTCTGGTGTTTGCAAACTAATTTTGTAAACCTTACCTTGTATTACTCCAATAACTGTTTTCCAGGCTGTATTACAGAATATAGTGTCATTTGCATTGTAAAAAATTTCATCCCTAAAAGTCCGTTTCGATGCAGCTCTGAGAGTGGCTGGAATTTTTGTCTTACTTTTTACAATTTCAGAAAAATCTTGCCCGATAAAATACTTTCCAAAGTTCATGATAATGTTATTTTTAACTATTAACGAATTAAATGGGGTCACTTTAAATATAGGCAGCCACCATTGTTTATATTCTCATTAGCAGTATCTCATTTTAGTTTCTTTAATTGTTTGCTATTCACCAGCGAAGTCATTTGAGTAATTGCGATTTTATTCAGCTGCAATAATCGCTCGGATTGAGATAGCCCCTGTCTGATCAAAACAGCATTGATACTTTCCATATTTGAGAGTACTACCAATTGTACAATATTGGCATAATCCCGGATATTGCCTTCTTTATCAGGATTACCGGTTCTCCATTCCAAAGCCGTCCTTCCAAATAATGCAACATTCAGTAAATCGGCTTCACTGGCATAGACAAAATTGATTTGATGTTTGGTTAGTTCGGCAAGAATGAGGTTTTCTTTGATGGCGTCGGTGTGGATATGGTAATTTACTTTTGCAAGTGTGCGTTGCAGATTCCATTCTAATTTCAAACGGTCGTTTTCATCTTCTTTTAGGCGTTGAAATTCTTTGATCAGGAACAATTTAAAACCCGGGCTTATAGCTGAACAAAATTCAAACGCAATATCTTTATGTGCATATGTTCCTCCATATTTACCCAATCTTACAAATATCCCAATTGCATTTGTCTTTTCAACCCATTGCCCTGGGTTTAATACAAAACTTGGCAAACCTGCTTGCATTTTAAAGTGGTCAAATTCGACCACTTTAAAATCTGAATTATACATTTGTTCTCATGTGCCTAGAAATTCAAGTGTAGCCCTGTTTCTAATCCAGTTTTTGATTATATCTGCTGCTCTGGAATCTCCTTCTTTTGATTTAGCAATATCGGTCATACTGATAATCATTATCACTTAATGTAACGACAGATATTTCAATATCCTGAACCTTAATAACTTTAATTTTTCTACTCATTGTTTATACAATTAAGTGCAGATAGAGAATAAAAGAAGTTAGCCACCATTTCGTTATACCCACTGAAAACTCTGTTTCCAATCAGCTTCCTGATAATGGAACCGATTTTTAATGCAACGAAACATTTAACAATATCCCAATGTTATTACTATCCATCAGTTCCTTCATTCCTCCCCCAGGTGAATTTGTCAATGAAGTTTTCCCATAGGTCAATGCAACGCCTAAACCCCATCTCTTTGATATCCACCACTCTTTCCCGGCTTTTATTTGCATAGAAAAACCCCTGTCAGAAGAAACTGATTTTTTTTGATCGTTGTCAAGTACAGTGAAATTGCCTAATCCCAGCGAGCCCGAAAGCAAAATATTTGACGGCATCACATAATAGGTAATCCCGGCCCCAAACATTGCTTCACCCATAGTTAAGTTATTTGAGGTATTCTGACTTACGCCACCTGATTTTATTTTCGGCCCGGTTAATGAGTTGGAAATTATAGTAGCGTGCAAAATAAAATTTTCACTTATTGCTCCACCTATTTTAAGGTCAAATTGTGCGCCGGTACCGCTGAAAACGTAATCATAATTCCCGGCAACTTTGTCACTGATGCTGGCAAAATCAGGACCGGCACTCATGGATAAATAGAATCCCTTGTGCTGATGAAATCCGTAGTCTTGTGTCTTTTCACGGGATTGTGCATTACAAATTGAAAAAATCAAAATGAATAAACCTAAAAATGTTGTTCTTTTCATGATATAAAATATTTAGTGTTAATTTTTAAATGTGCATGTCATTATTAATTCACCATTTATGTTACAAACTCTTTAATTCATTATTTGATAGAGATAATCCGTATCTTCTGATTGCTCTATGAATTCCTTCAATTCGTCAGATGGCATCGGTGTGGATATGATAATTTACTTTCGAAAGTGTGCGTTGCAGATTCTATTCTAATTTCAACGGTCGTTTTCATCTTCTTTCAGTCGTTGAAATTCTTTGATCAAATACATTTTAAATCACGGACTTAACCAGCTGCCGAATTCAAAGGCAATATCTTTGTGCGCAAAAGTTCCACTGCCATATCTTACTGTTTTTGCAATCATTCCAATCGCATTGGTTTTTACAATCCACTTTTTAACAGAAAGTGTAAATCGATTAAGACCAGCTTCATTTTTAATTCCCTCGAATTCGGGGTAATTAAAATAGTGAAGTAATAAGATATGAAAAAGATACACCGTAAAGTTCAAATGATTATTATAGAAAAGCAAGAAAAAAGGGACTTATTGTATGAACCCCCCCTTTTTTTGGATGAATTCACTAAAATGTCCCTTTAAGGTTATCTTTTGGCTATTAATAAGGATTGAAAATGTTTAGAATAAATTCAATTCATGCATTTTATCCTGACAAGATATAATTTTCAAAACGCTTCACAACTCACCGGTTTAGCTCAAAACACATCCAGCACCATCATACTCCCTTGTGAAAACCGAAGATATTCACCTGTTCCAGATCT
>Ga0209125_1002454_pt1 | contig 14289 bp, 8 predicted proteins | sample BarGraIncub1131A_FD_184503 | JGI IMG/M metagenome (GOLD analysis project Ga0209125, IMG submission 184503) | Arctic peat soil microbial communities from Barrow, Alaska - Barrow Graham LP Incubations 11-31A (SPAdes) (version 2) | ecosystem: Environmental > Terrestrial > Soil > Wetlands > Peat... | reverse complement strand
TCCGATCACGGATTTCTCCACCGGTACCAGTTGCTGCTCCGTTGAATGGTTCAACGGTTGTTGGGAAATTATGGGTTTCAGCTTTTAGCGAAAGTACTGTATCAATATCTTTTACTTGAAAATAGTCGGATGTATCAGCCGAAGCGGGTGCGAACTGTTCTGCCTTGGGGCCTTCGCTGAAGGAACAATTATCCTTATATGCTGATACAATGGTATTTGGATTTGTTTTGGTTGTTTTCTTAATCATCTCAAAAAGAGTAGACGGTTTCTCTTGTCCATCGATGATGAATCTTCCGTTGAAGATCTTATGCCGGCAGTGTTCAGAATTCACCTGAGAAAATCCAAATACCTCACTATCAGTTAATTTGCGATTTATCTTCGTGGCGACATCTTCAAGGTATTGAATTTCATCATTGCTCAACGCAAGGCCTTCCTTTATATTGTATGCAGCGATATCTTCGATGAAAATAACTGGTTCAGGCTCGTGATAAATGGTAAAAATGGTCTGATTCAGCCCGTTGTAGGATGCCTGCAACATGGGGTCAATCAGTGCCGGGTCGGTAGTGGAGTCAAATTCCTCGATCCGTTCAATACCCCTGATGCCCATGTTTTGGGTAATTTCAACCGCATTGGTACTCCAGGGAGTGATCATTTCTTTCCGCGGACCAACAAATTGTCCTGCGAGCTGATCCTCGCGAATCCATTCGGCTTCGCCAAACAACCAAATTAATTTTTCGATATCAGCTTGATTCAATGAAACTTGAGTGCCTAAAGCAAGAATTTTGCCGCTCTCTTTGAAGAAGAGGATCATGGGTGAAAAAGATTGATTACTACGGCAGCGAAGATAAGGAATTTACGGTTTCCACTCGGTAATCCTGATCAAATTTGGAAAGGCTTTTGGCTTGAAAATTGACTGATCATAAAAAACGCGCAGACACTCCTGAATTCCTTCCGTTACGCTTGGATGTGGATGAATGCTTTGTAATTCTGCAGAAGTCCGGATATTAACTGAAATGAATTTGTATTTTGAAAACTACAAAATTAGTCTTATTTTGTGGTGACCAAACTAATTGACTTTCTCTTTTGAAAAACTGCCCATGATTTCGGAAGCCGATTTAATACTTGCCTTAAATAATGGTGATCTTTGTGCTTTTAACGAGCTATTTGATCGGTATGCAAAACGATTGTACCATTTTTCCATGGGATATTTGAAATCGACAGCAGACGCGGAGGAAATTGTCCAGGATGTATTTTTAAAAATCTGGGACAACAGGACAGAGTTGTCAACTCAGAAATCGTTTGAGTCCTATTTGTTTGCCATTGCCAGGAATGGCATCTTAAATACAATCCGCAAATTAAAATCAGAGCGAGCCTATCTGAATTATGTAAAAATTAATCCCGGAAAAAATGTTTTACTCGATGAGGAATTAAATTTCAACGAGCTCGAAAAAGCATACCACGAAGCAATAGAACAATTGAGCCCGCGAAGAAAAGAAATTTATTTATTGAGCAAAGAGTGCTTTCTTTCGAATGCAGAGATTGCAATGAAGATGAATATTTCGGTAAAAACAGTTGAAAATCAGATGACCTCAGCCCTGGCCAAAATTCGTAAAACCCTTCGTACCCTTGGTTTTTCGGGGATAATCTTTTTGAAATTGTTTTTATAGGTTAAAAAAGATTAAAACTTAATAGGGGTTTTGTGCCCCATAGGTGTATACCTGTTTGAATAACCAAAAGTCAAAATGGGTCCAGATCACGAAATAGATTATAGATACTTGTGCGACCGGATGCTTTCCGGTGAGTTAACCAGCGCTGAAAAGGATGATCTTATAAGCTATATCCAGGCCTCCTTTCAGGATCATCAATTGGATTTATTGATGCGGAAACACTGGTTGGGCATGGAAAATCAGGAGATTGTTGCCGATGAAATGCAAATCCAACTTATAAAAAACCAGATCCTTTCCAAAATAAATCAAAAAATAAATTCATCAAAAAAGGAGTGTCAACTTTTTCCCTCCAATTGGAAAAATTATCTGCTGCGTATTGCCGCTATGTTGTTTATCCCTCTTTTACTGGGGTCAGTATTTGTTATTTACCGGATGGATCAACGATTGGATCAAAAGATAGCGTTGACTGCCAACCAGCGCGTGACCGCGAACCCAGGTTCCAGGGTTCATTTTACATTGCCCGATCAAACGGAAGTCTGGCTTAATTCGGGCAGTATGCTTGAATATCCGCTTGCGCTAAATCTACTGGATAATCGTAAAGTTAAATTGTCGGGGCAAGGATATTTTAAGGTCGCTCATGATAAGGAACATCCATTTTTCGTTGAAACCGATGGAATAAGTGTAAAAGCATTGGGGACTTCATTTGATGTGTCAAGTTATGATAATGACAAGCAAATTACATCCACATTGGAAGAGGGATCGATTGCCCTTATCGGTTTGGACGGCAATGAAGTAACCCGCATTCATCCCGGACAAAAAGCTATTCTTGATAAAACAACCCATATGATGGTGGTCAGGGATGTAGAGACTTTGCTAACCACTTCATGGAAAGACGGAAAACTTATTTTCAGGAAGACATCATTGACAGATGTAACGGTACAACTCGAAAGATGGTTCAACTGTAAGATACACCTTGATCCGCGGTTAAAGGACTCTGGATTGATGTACACAGCAACAATTCAGGACGAAACTTTAGGAGAAGTGCTGAAAATGATAGAAATATCCACAAGAATAAAAACTAAAATTAAAGAAAGGGAGGTATATATAAACAGTAAAAATTAAACTAAAGAAATAAGGGCAGTGTTTGCGGCACCACCCTTAGCTAATCAATCATTTATTAATAATCAATTCTAGAAAAATCAAAAGTATGAAAAAAAGATGGTTCTTAACGAATCACAGGCATTTATTTGCTTGTGGTGGAAAATTCCTAAAAATCATGAAAATTACTGTTTTCATTGTGGTTTTTGCCAGTATGCAAACATTCGCGTTAGACAATTACGCCCAAACCAAAAGAATGGATGTAAAGATTGACGAGTCAAGTATTGTCGCGGCATTAGAGAAAATTGAGGCTCAATCCGAGTTCTTCTTCTTTTACAACAACAATGTTGTTAAACTCGACAAAATAGTTTCAGTTGATCTAAAGCATAAAACGATCAACGAAATATTAGATGCTTTATTCAAAAACACTGACATAGAATATACAATAAACAACCGGCAAATTATCCTTTCGGGAAAAGAAGCCGGGAGTTCACTAAGCCAGCAACAAAAATCCGTTTCGGGAAAAGTGACTGACTCTTCAGGTGGAACAATACCTGGTGTTTCGGTTGTTGTTAAAGGCACAACAAACGGCTCTATCACAGATGTTAATGGAAATTTTTTACTGGCCAATATCCCGGCAAATGCAACTTTGCAGTTTTCGTTTGTAGGGATGAAAATGCAGGAAGTTGCCGTTGGAAACAAGACTGCAATTAATGTCACTCTTGCTGAAGAAACAATTGGGATTGAAGAAGTTGTGGCCATTGGATATGGAACCGTTAAAAAGGGTGACTTGACAGGATCAGTTGCTTCTGTAACAGCTGCTAATCTGAAAGAAAGAGCTGTAACAACTTTTGGTGAAGCCCTGATCGGACAAATTGCCGGCGTTCAGATTCAACAAATCAATGGAGCACCCGGAGGTGAAGGATTATCTGTCAGGGTAAGGGGTACCGGATCAATTACGCAGTCCAGTGAACCACTTTATGTGGTGGATGGATACCCGATGGAAGGCGGCGCCTTCAGGTTACTCAATCCTTCAGACATTGAGAGTATGCAAGTTTTGAAAGATGCCTCATCTACTGCAATATACGGATCAAGAGGGGCTAATGGTGTTGTAATTATCAATACAAAAAAAGGAAAATCAGGCGCTCCTACAATTAATTTTAATGTTTTTGGAGGGGTTCAGCAACGGGAGAAAACGGTTGAAATGATGAACCGTGACCAGTATGTCTCCTGGTTTATCGATGGAAGAAATCAGGCATGGTTGGATGTTCCTGTTATTTCTGCAGATCCCAACAAAGCACCCCATAATATCACAGATCCCAACAGCCGTCGTCTATTATATCCCAGCGCAAATACTACCTATTCAATTCCGGATGGGACTTCGGGTTCACTGTACAATTTTAGGGACCCTGCATCAGTTGCACAAATGCCCGATAACAACTGGCAGGATCTACTTTTCAGAAATGCAAAAATGGAGCAATATGAACTATCACTTAGTGGTGGAACAGATAAAACACAATATACCTTTTCAGCCAGTTATATACAACAGGATGGAATCGTTATCAATACGGATTATGACCGGTTCAATTTCAGAACCAATATAACCACTAAGATAAGTGATCGGTTTCAGGTTGGAATTAATATGAACACCTATCTTGCCAACAGCAACGAACAAGACAATACTAAAATGGGACCGGTTTTGACTGCACTGCATTTGCCTCCAATTTATCCCTTAAAAAACCCTGATGGAACTTATGGTTCTATGGTAAGAAATCCTGAAATTGCGTCGGGAGATCCGGCCAATCCAATAGGTCTTGCCGAACAGTTATATAATTTTCGCCGCAGGAACGGTTGGATGGGTATATTGTTTGCCGAATGGGAAGCAATGAAGAATTTGAAATATAAAATAAGCGTCAACGGAGGGGTGCAGGAAAACGATCAGAAGCAATATCAACCTTCTTATGTTGACATTAATTCATCTAAAGCACCTCGTCCGGCACAGGGTATCAATGAGAAATGGCAAGATATTGACTGGATCATCGAACAAACATTGACTTATCAGAAAACATTTGCCGAAAAGCACAACATAACTGCTCTTGCCGGGTATACGACACAAAAGCATTCTTATGACCACACCTATGGTGAGGCGCGTGGGTTCCCGAATGATAACATCTATACGCTCAATGCCGGGACAATGTACCAACTAACCAGCGACGAATCTGAATATTCTATGGTTTCCTATTTGGCGCGTGTTAACTACGCCTACAATAACAAGTATTTACTAACAGGTACTATCAGGAGTGACGGTTCTTCCCGTTTTGGGAAAAATAAAAAATGGGGTACTTTCCCTTCAGTCTCTGTTGGCTGGCGCGTCAACAAGGAAAACTTCATGAAAAACATCAAAGTCATCAACGACTTAAAACTTCGCGCCAGTTACGGTATTGCAGGAAATAACAGAATTGGGAACTACTCTTCTATTGGACTGTTGGGAATTGGATTTTATCCAACCGGTGATGCGCTGCAAAATACAGTAAACCCAAGCACAATGCCCAATGATAACCTGGGATGGGAAAAAACCAGACAGGTAAATGCAGGATTTGATCTTGGATTATTTGATAACCGGATTCGCCTGGAAGCAGATTTTTACAACAGTCAATCTATTGCTTTGCTACTGGACGTTCCCGTACCAAGCATTTCTGGTTATTCCACACAGATGCAAAATGTGGGTAAAGTCCAGAACCGTGGGATGGAGTATCAGCTTTCAACTAAAAACATGGTTGGAAAATTCAAATGGTCAAGCGATTTTAACATCTCTTTCAACCGGAATAAAGTATTGGAAGTTGGTCCTGATGCCCGTCCAATATATGGAAGTGCACCCAACGCAATTAATTCTTTTATCACCGAACCGGGTTACCCGATCGCCAGCTTCTATGGTTACGTGTTCCAAGGTGTGTTTATGAGCCAGGCTGATTTGGATAAATATCCCCACCTTCCAGCCGACAAAGTCGGTGATGGACGATATCTGGACGTAAACAAAGATGGGAAGATGGACCAAAATGATAAAGATATTATTGGGAATAATAATCCTGACTTTACAGCAGGGTTAAACAACAATTTTTCTTACAAAAATTTTACACTCTCAGTACAGCTCACTGGTGTTTACGGCTCACAACTTTTCAGCTTCTTTAAACGCATGGTTGGCATTTATCATGGTGACCGAAACGCAATGGTCGAACAGCTCGGACGTTGGCAGTCAGTTGATCAACCTGGTGATGGGATCCATTTCAGACCAACACGTAATCCTACAGGGTGGCAGAGGGATCCTTCATCTGCATGGGTGACCAATGGATCTTATCTGCGTGTGAGAAATGTCACGCTGGCCTATGATTTTAACGCGAATAGGATTCAGAACATTAAAATGAAAGGTTTACGTTTGTATATTACCGGACAGAACCTTTTTACCTTTACCAAGTATCCGGGATATGACCCGGAGATAAGCACTCAGGGTGACGGATTAGCAAAAGGAGGAGACTACCTTGGGTACCCTGCCGCCAGGTCAGTGATTTTCGGGGTTAATATGACATTCTGACAATAGCTAAATGTCATTAATCCGAATTAATTTATACGCTCAAGTATCGATTATTTGAAGAAAATCAATTGTGTAAATTCAGTAAACAACATGAATTCTGTATTTAAATTTTTGTATAAATGAAGTGGTCATGATTTGGTTTACATCAACAGAAATGAAAAAATGATTCGAAATCATGGCTATTCCATACGACCATTAAAAACAAATAATATACATATGAAAAAAATAGTTATATTACTAATAGGAGTGGTAGCGCTGGTATCCTGCAGCCAGAATTTTATCGACTTAAATCCACCATCAAGCTTAAATTCTGTCGGATTTTATAAAACTCAGACAGATTTGAATCAGGCAGTTTTATCGGCTTACGGAAACCTGCGATCTGTGTATAACGGAACATTTATCAGATTGGGAGAAATCCGGTCAGACAATACCACTTTTTCCTGGCTGGCAGGAAATCCAGCCAACGAAAAAGGGATTGATGAATTTGCTTCTCCTTTATTGCCGGAAAACAGTTATCCAACTGACTGTTGGAATAACTGTTATAACATCATTACCCGTTGCAACATTGTGATCGGAAGGGCTCCTGATGCTACCTTTGCTGTGGAAAGTTTACGAAACCAATATGTCGCTGAAGCAAAATTCATCAGGGCTTTGATGTATTTTTGGTTGAACCGGATTTTTGGCGGAACAGCATTAAATGGACAATTGTTGGGTGTAATAAAGGTTGATAAAGAAATTTCACAATCAGAAGCCTACAGTTTGGATCGCTCATCTCTTCAGGATATTTATACCCTTATCATTGACGATTTGAAATTTGCTGAACAAAATCTACCTGATACCTATGGATCTGCAGATATGGGCCGTGTTACAAAGGCCGGTGCGAAGGGATTGTTAGGTAAAGTCTACATGACCATGGCGGGATATCCCCTTACCAGAGGAAACGACAGCTACAATCTTGCTATCCAGAAGTTTCAGGAAGTTATCAGTAATTCCAAATATGGACTGGTATCAAGTTATAAAGATCTTTTTGACGTGACTAAAAAGAATAGCAAAGAATCCCTGTTCGAAATTCAATACAAAAAAGGAAGTCCAAACGGGGCAACCGGTAGTCCGTGGAACAATGATTTTGCACCCCGCTTCTCAGATAAAGAAGTGGTTTTGGTAGGTGACAAAAATGGTGTGAATGCACCCACCGAAAACATGTCTAAATCTTATGAGACTGGCGATCCCAGAAAATATGTTTCTATGCGAGACGGTTGGAAGAATGCCAAAACAGGCACCTGGGAAAACGACAAATATGTATGTAAATACTACGACGTTGCAACAAGCGGTTCGGATAACGGCAACAATTGGATTGAACTAAGACTGGGTGATATTTACCTTTTACAGGCTGAAGCACTGGTACGTACAAATGGGGACAAAAATGCAGCCTTGTCATACTTAAATCAAATCCGTCAAAGAGCCCGCAATACCCCTGGCGATCCGGCAATAATAAAACCTGCCAATCTTTTAAAAGATTACAAATTGAGCGATTTCACAAATGATCAGGCCTTTTTGCTGGCAATTGAGAATGAGCGTCGCGTTGAAATGGCTTTTGAAAATTCACGCTGGTTAGACTTAGTCAGAACAGGCCGTGCCAAAGACGCAATGTTTGCAGAGCAGGCTGCTGATGGATACACCTCCTTTGTATGGAGTGATGACATGATGATCTATCCAATTCCATTGACCGTCATGCAATCAAATCCTGGTAAAATTATCCAAAACAAAGGATTTATACAGTTATAAATAATTGTTCCGGAGGTTGATCTGTTATAGGTTGGCTTCCGGTTTTTTAAAGAATCAAATTAAAATGAAGACGAGTAATAAATTTTTGAAGCTGTCATCTGTACTGGCTGCTGTTTTTTGCATTCCAACTATTGAAGCACAAGACAATCCAAATGTTGTAATCATTCTGGCAGACGATATGGGATATGGTGATGTTTCTTCCAATAATCCATTTGCAAGGACATCCACGCCGGCTATTGACAAATTGGCCAATGAAGGAATCCGTTTTACAGATGCACACTCTGGGGGAGCCGTATGTACCCCTTCCCGGTACAGCATACTTACCGGACGTTATTTTTTTAGGGTTCCTAAAAGAAATGCCTATTGGGGATATTTGGCACCCCTGATCGAGCCGAAAAGGGAGACGATCGGGACTTTAATGAAAAAGTCCGGTTACACTACCGCTTGCATTGGGAAATGGCACCTTGGCTTGAACTGGGGGCTCAAAGATCTCTCTAAACCACAAATTGAAAATAAGAAAGTACCGGGCTACACCAATACTGACTTTAGCTCCGTGGTGACAGGCGGCCCTAAAGAATTAGGATTCGATTATTCTTTTATTCTACCAGCTTCTTTGGATATGCCACCGTATACTTTTGTGAGGAATGGAAAAGTAATTGATCCGGATATTGTTTTAACGGCAGATGTTTATCCGCATGCTTTAGATAGAACCATTTATGCCTGGGACAGAAAACATACCGATGAGAATGACGTATATTGGGATCGCGGTGTCTGGTGGCGTAACGGTGAAATGTCGAAATCGTTTAAAGTGGAAAATTGTTTTGATGAGATTGCAACCGAAGGTATTTCATTTATTGAACGTGAAGGGAAGAACAATAAACCATTTCTATTGTATTTGGCTTTAACAGGGCCCCATACTCCCTGGATGCCTAATTCCCAATTTAAAGGGACAACCGAGTTAGGTACCTATGGGGATTTTATAGCACAGGTAGACAATGTGGTAAGTCGTGTAGCTGCCAAACTAAAATCACTTGGCATTGATAAAAATACGATTGTGATTTTTTCCAGTGATAATGGCGCGCCTTGGGCAATAGAAGATATTCAACAATATGGGCATCAGAGTAATTGGGGAAGAAGAGGGCAAAAAGGGGATGCCTGGGACGGAGGACATCATATCCCACTTATTGTGAAATGGCCAGCCATAGTAAAGCAGGGTGCTACTTATCACGAAACGGTAGGTTTAGTAGATATTTTTGCGACTTTGGCGGATATAACAGGTCAACAACTGAAAAATAATGAGGCGGAAGATAGTTTTAGTTTTAGGAGTGTTCTGAATGGGGATCTACAAACACCGACACGGGATCATCTTATATATTTGTCTTCGGCTGGGGAATTGGCAATAAAAAAAGGTCCCTGGAAATTTATTGATTGTCTTGGTTCAGGAGGGTTCTCTCTTCCGTCCAAGCTTTTGCCTGTAAAAAATGGGCCTACAGGGCAGTTGTACAACATGACTGAAGATTCACTTGAAAGGAATAATTTGTTTTTGCGCAAAAAAGAAACAGTGAAAGATCTGTCAAAATTGCTGAAAGAAATAGTGGAACGTGGTTATAGTAGAAATTTAATAAAATAAATGACAAAGATTATTGTGTAAATGCAAAATTGCCGTTTAAAAAACAACGAACAATTGTAAATTATTAACTCATGAAAAACATTTTTTGCAGAAGATCATTTCTGGCAACGACTGCAACTGCTGCTGCCGGAATTACAATTCTTCCAAGTAATGTGATTGCCGGGTTGGGACACAAGGCACCCAGCGACAAATTAAATATTGCCGCCATTGGCATCGGCGGTAAGGGTTTCTCTAACCTTAAAAATCTTCAGTCAGAAAATATCGTTGGCTTATGTGACGTTGACTGGAAATATGCTGAAAATGCGTTTAAATTTTTCCCGGGTGCCAAAATGTACAAGGACTGGAGGGTCATGTACGATGAACTTGGCAAATCAATTGACGGTGTGGTGATTGCTACCGCCGACCACACCCATGCCATTTCTGCCTCGCATGCCCTTACAATGGGGAAGCACGTTTTTCTGCAAAAGCCACTGACTCATACCGTTTATGAGTCACGTTTGCTGACCAGACTGGCTGAAAAATACAAAGTAGCCACTCAAATGGGCAACCAAGGTTCTTCAGGAGAAGGGGTAAGCCTGACAACAGAATGGATTGCAAATGGCGAAATCGGTGAAATAACAAAAGTTGAAGCATTTACCAACCGTCCGATCTGGCCACAAGGTCAGGCCACACCAAAACAGGGACAATGGGTACCAGAAACCCTGGATTGGGATTTATTCACAGGACCTGCAAAAATGCGTCCCTACAACGAAGTTTATCACCCATGGAACTGGCGTGGCTGGTGGGATTACGGTACAGGAGCATTAGGCGACATGGCCTGCCACATTCTGCATCCGGTATTCGTTGGTCTGGAGTTGGGTTATCCAACTAAAGCACAGGGCAACTCTACCTTATTACTTCAAGACTGCGCTCCAACTGCTCAATCAGTAAAACTGACATTCCCCGAAAGAACGCCGAAACGGAAAATGAAAGTTAAACTTCCGCAGGTTGAAGTTTACTGGTACGATGGAGGAATCAAACCAATGCTTCCAGACGGATGGCCCGCTGGTAAAGACCCAAACGATCAGGGTGGTGGTGTTATCTTCCACGGGACAAAAGATAAACTGATTTGCGGTTGTTATGGCGTTAATCCATGGTTGTTGTCAGGCCGTAAACCAGAAGCGCCTAAATTCCGTCGCCGTGTTGAAGCCAGCCACGAAATGGATTGGGTACGTGCTTCTAAAGAAACCCGGGAAAACCGTGTAAAAACAGCTTCTGATTTCAGCGAAGCCGGACCATTCAACGAAATGGTAGTAATGGGCGTACTGGCGGTTCGGCTGCAAACCTTGAACAAAGAATTGTTATGGGACGGCCCAAACATGAAATTCACCAACATCAGCGACAGCGAACAAATCAAAATCGTTATGGAAGATGGTTTCAAAATTAGCGACGGTCACCCAACATTCAAAAAAACGTATACTGAACCGATTCCTGCAACTGAATTTGCAGCTGAACTGATCAAACATACTTACCGCAAACCCTGGAGTCTTCCTGAAATGCCGGTATAATTATATAATTAACCTTTGGAGGCAAAAATTGCTTGGTACTATTATCATTAATTGCACCCACCGGGTGCCTATAAATCAAATTATGAAAAAAAACATTTTTTTGACTTTATTATTAGGAGCTGCGATGTTGATCACAGTTCCCTCGTTTGCACAGGAGTTGAATAAGCTTTCGAAACAGGAGAAAAAAGAAGGTTGGGTGCTCCTGTTTAACGGCAAAAACTTCGATGGATGGAGACAATGCAACGGTACTGCGATGCCTAAAAACTGGGCGATCGACCAGAGCGCGATGAAAGTATTCACGGGCGAAGGGAAAACCCCAGGTCAAAATGCCCATGGAGATATTATTTTTTCAGAAAAGAAATTTAAAAACTTTGAGTTGTCAGTTGACTGGAACGCAGGCAAGATGGGTAATTCGGGGATCTTCTATTATGTGCGTGAAGTACCAGGTAAACCGATTTACTATGCAGCTCCCGAAGTTCAGGTGCTCGACAACGTGGATGCTACGGACAATAAAATCGACAACCACCTTGCGGGATCGCTCTACGATATGATTCCCGCCGATCCTAAAACGGTAAAACCTGCCGGCTCGTGGAATACCATCGTGATTAAAGTAAAAGATGGCCAGGTTACCCATACGATGAACGGAGTGAAGGTAGTCTCCTACACTTTGTGGACACCTGAATGGGATGCCCTTGTTGCCAAAAGCAAATTCAAATCATTCCCCGGATTTACCGAAGGGATTGCCAAAGAGGGTTATATCGGTCTTCAGGATCACGGATTCCCGATCTGGTTCCGTAATATCAAGATCCGTGAACTTTAACTGCTGACGTAACTATTCGTTTTGTTCAAAACTTCCCGGGCCGGAACTGCACCCCAAAATCGTTAGACTACAGGGTAAGGATCCGGCTTTTTGGGATCAAGTTTAATTTCTGTGGGGAAGATAATTTATTCAGGATACGATTGAACCATGTCGCATCGTCAAATTGTCCCATTGGGTAAAGGTAGGCAAACGCCATCGGCCTATGAATTGGATGAACCTTTTAATTTATTAAGCAAGCCTTGTGTTTGAAATGCAGAAAAGTTTAAAGAATTTTCCAACTATATGGTAGCCGATGCTTATTTCGCTAAAAGACCTTTTGTTGAAGCAGTACTGTCAGTCGAAATGCATCTTGTTAGCCGATTAAGGGATGACAAAGTGTTGAAGTACAAATTTACTGGTGAATCAACAGGAAAGAAAGGAGCTCCAAGGAAGTTTTCCGGTTTAGTTGATGTAAACAGCTTTGACCCCAATTAATTTTCCTTAGATCTGTCTAACGAAGAAATTACAATCTATTCGGCAGTTTGTATAACAATACTTTTATGCTCGAACGATTTATGTGCATGTTTGCTATCAACCCAACACGCCAAAAAATCAAAAAATATTCAAAGAGCTATTGATTTATGGCAGAATTGCCTCTTAAAATTTAACGAACTATTGTGTTTACGCATCCAACAAAAATTGAAATTGTTGGGGACGTTGAGGCTATTGCATTGAGTATTTTGAAAAAAATGCATTTTAAGCATGAGATTAAACGATCCCGAGTGTATAACTATACAGAGGGGAAGGGAAAGTTCATTTCCAACTCCTTGCTTTATTGAATAGTATGTTGAATCAAATCGAAAAGTGCTACGTATGGGGGAAAGCCAAGAACGATCAAACTAGAAATGAAAAAAAGAAATCGCGCCAACGATTTCCTTTAAAATCATCCTGTAGGAATCTTTTAATAAACAAACAGTTCAAAACTATGAAAAAAAACAAACCAATTGGGGAATTCGTATTCCATTCCCTGAAAAAAACGCTATTAATTATGCGTATTGCTGTAATCCTTTTGCTTGTCGGATTTATGCAAACGCGTGCAAACGATGCCTATTCGCAGAAAACAAGGCTCTCGATCAACTTCTCAAATACTGAGTTGGTCACTGTTCTGGACAAAATTGAAAATCTGAGTGAATTCTATTTTCTCTACAACGAAAAACTGATCGATGCCAATCGAAAAGTTACGATCGATGCCAAAGATGAAAAAATTGAAGAGGTACTAAAAACCCTTTTTTCAGGAACCGACGTCGAGTATTCCATTCTTGACCGTAAGATCATTTTAGCCCCTGCTTATTTGTCAACCGTACAGCAAACCGGCAAAAAGGTTTCAGGGAAAGTCTCCGACTCATCAGGTGCAACTCTTCCGGGTGTTACAGTTGTGGTAAAAGGGACCAACATCGGGATCATTACCGATATGGATGGGAATTATTCACTCTCCAATATCCCTGAAAATGCAACTTTGCAATTTTCGTTTGTGGGGATGAAGACGAAGGAAGTTGCAATAACTGGTAAAACATCCGTCAATATTGTGATGGAAGAAGAATCTATCGGATTGGAAGAAGTGGTGGCCATTGGGTATGGTACAGTTAAAAAAAGCGACTTAACTGGTTCAGTTACTGCTCTGCGATCGGATGCTATTATGCAGGGGAATTCACAGTCACCGGATATGGCCCTTAAAGGCAAGTCTTCCGGGGTGCAGATTACAACGGTATCCGGGCAACCTGGGGCCGGAGCTGTAGTTCGTATACGTGGCACCAACTCCATATTAGGATCGAATGAACCTTTATATGTAGTAGATGGAGTTCCATTGGACGGAGGTGAATCTGCGGCTGGTATAAAGGGAGCATCTATTTCTCCACTCACCATTATTAGTCCGTCGGACATTGAATCTATGGAGGTGTTAAAAGATGCATCTTCAACAGCAATTTATGGTTCGCGTGGCGCAAACGGGGTCATTTTAATAACGACCAAAAGAGGGAAAGAGGGTGCTTACAACGCTAACTTTAATATGTCGGTAGGTTTTCAGAATGTATCGCACCGATTGGAGTTAACTTCACCGGAGCAATGGGCCGAGCTTTGGAATGAATCCATGGATTACAAAAATGGTGGAGTCGGGA
>Ga0209125_1002452_pt1 | contig 14291 bp, 13 predicted proteins | sample BarGraIncub1131A_FD_184503 | JGI IMG/M metagenome (GOLD analysis project Ga0209125, IMG submission 184503) | Arctic peat soil microbial communities from Barrow, Alaska - Barrow Graham LP Incubations 11-31A (SPAdes) (version 2) | ecosystem: Environmental > Terrestrial > Soil > Wetlands > Peat... | reverse complement strand
AGTTCGCGTCGGGTAGCATCCATTTTGCAGGCGTAATGATGTTGGCATTGAGAAACCACATCATGCCAGAAATGGCCGCCTGCATCTCCCGCTTTCGCCTCCCGTCGCGAAAAAATCATCCTTACATTGGTCTTTTTGCAAGAGGCTCATCCGACAGACATAAACAGGAAGGTCGCGCGAATTATTCTGGACGGCCTGCTGGTCTGTCTTGTGCTGCTGCCGTCGAGAGGCGGCCGAAAGGACCAATAGGCTGAGGCCGTAGTTGCTGCCGAGGCCGGGGCAGTGAAGGGCTGAACCTGTCATGAGCGGACAGTCGCGCATGCTGTCTGAGCGAACAGTGCTGATGCCCGAGGCAACGCCGGGCATGCGACCAGAGGCTGGCGGAGCCGGAAGATCCAGAAGCGGTTGCGGCGTCTATTGGACGACACGCGACATGACGGACCACACCAAACTCGCCGGGGGCGGTATGCCCAGTAGGCAGGAATCGCCGTATACGGAACTTCACGCACGGTGGTGCGGGAGGGCGGTGGCGGTGATCCTACCTCCTACCTGATTGGCAACCAATGAAAGGACGAGCAACGAAGCTATTACCCCTGATCTTGAATCCGAACCGGGTCTGCCGCCGCAGAATCCCGCCCGCCAATCGCCTGAGTCACGAAGTCTTATCTGTTGGCACTTCTTCGCTTCCCTACGCGCGGCGGCTCACAGGAGACTTTCGACCCTTCTGCAATACAAGTCCGAGCAGCAAGCTGGCCAGGATGATGACTGCCCATTGCGGCAAGGTTGGCACGTCGCCGTCGTTGCCAGCGATAGTCTCGGTTACGGCCAGTGATGTGCTGTTGTCGGCAGCCACCGGATCGGTCAGGTCGGAGGCCACGGAGGCGGTCAGCGTCTGAGTACCCGCCGTCGTCCAGTCCAGAGTAATGCTCAGGGTAGTGAAGGTGCCGGCAACTATATTGCCCAAGCGGCACACCAGGGTGCCGCCAGCTGCAACGCAGGGGAGCGAGGACGATACATAGGTGGCACCGGCTGGCAAAGCGACGGTGACTTTGACATTAGTGGCCGTTTGGGGGCCGGCGTTGGCCGCCGCGAGCGTGTAGCCCGTATTGACGCCGACGGAGCCTGCCGCGGGGCCATTCAGGGTGATCGACAGGTTAGCAGCGGCGGCCGTATTGAGCGACCAGTTCAGCGCCAGGAGGCCCTGAGCGACGCCCATGGTATCGATGGCAATCTCATATTCGGCGCCAGCGCTGGCCATGAAAAGCACGCCACTTGCACCGCCGCCACTCCCATCGTTGTCGTTAAGGGCAATCGGCACTAGGCCGGTGACGCCGGCACTGGTCGGATAGACTGCCAAAATGGTATCGATGGCGCTTCCATGGGTATCGAGCGCGACTTGGCCGGCGGCGGGAGCGATCCATTTCCACCACACCGTATGTCCGCCGGCACCACTTGCCAAGACCGACTCTCCCGCTTGCAGGGTGGCGAACAGATTGGTTCCGCCGACCGCACCCGAATTGCCGGCCAAACTGGTGCGGGCAGCAAAATTGTCGTTGGCCGGCCGGGCCGACGCCAGCAGATCGATTCGGGGCTTGACCACACCGTTGCGCGCATCGGTGATGGCAACGCCATTGTCTGCCAAGCGGGCGAGCGTTGCGGCGAGTGACTCGCCGGGAAACGCCGCGCGTAGTACGGCGACGGCCCCTGCTACGTGGGGAGAGGCCTGTGAGGTTCCGCTCTCCTGAATGCCGCCGGCCGTGATGAGTGCCCCCGGAGCGAGCAGGGTGAGGAAACTGGCGCTGTCGGAAAAACACGTCACTTTGTCGGCCGCAGAGGTGGAGTCGGTGCACAGATTAGCGCCCCAATTCAAACCGCCCCAGTTGGCGGAATAAACCGCGCCGACCGAAACTACCCCGCTGGCGCACGCCGGACTGCCGAGCGCATTGGTATAGGCGTCATTGCCCGCAGCGGCGACGACGGTGACCCCAGCGCTGTTGGCGTTGAGCACGGGCGTCACAAACGGGTTGGTGAGCGAGGACGCACAAGGCGCCGTATTCTTGCTGCTGTCACCTAGGCTCATGTTGAGCGAAACGACGTTATAGGCCGTGCGATTGGCAATCGCCCAGTTGATACCGGCGATCACGTCAGAAACCTTGGCGCTGGAGCCCGAGAAGGCGTTGAGCATGGCAATCCGGGCACCTGGTGCAACGCCGGCGATGATGGCGGAGACGTTGGTGCCGTGGCTGTTGTCGGTGGTGCCGGTGGCGGTGCCGACCAGCAAAGACTGGACGACCCGGCACGATGCGGGCGCCCCTGGCGCAGTACACGCGCCGAAGGCGGCGTTGGTGTAGTCGATCCCGTCGTCAACGACCGCAACCGTCGTTCCGCTCCCCGCATAGCCGCCCGAAACGACTGCTGGCTCCTCAATTAGGGGTAGGCTGTGGGTCAGCACCCGGTGTAGTTCGCCATTGACGTGGATGGCCCGGACCAGGCCACTGGCCGCCCAGGCGCTGAGGCTGGCTAAGGATGTAAACCGTTTCAGGCGCATGGGAAGATGACTGTATTCGATGCGTGTCTCCGCGGCTGCAGTGACAAGCGCGGTTTCGACGCGGTCTTTCGTTTGCCCGTAGCGCTGCGCCCGGTAAGCCGAAATGGCTGGGGTGTCGCGAGTTTCAGCCGGCCGCCGTAGAGCCCGGGCGGCACGGTCTGTCTCGGCACTTTCGAACTCCACGATCAGGTCGATCGGTCTTCCTGCTTGCAGCGCCTCGATGGCCGCCAGGGGAATGACCGCTGCGGCGTGTGTGGGCAGCGCCACCAGCGACATCGCGACAGCGCTGAGAATTCGATATGCCATTGGTTGTCCTGAACGTGCTGCGGTATGAGCCGAATGCGGCTTCTGCTTTGTGCAACGGGCGCTGCCAACAAGGAAAGCTCACTGCCCGATTGGTATACCGTTGACCGATTACGTCCGCGTGAAGATGCCCCGTGCCGAAAGAACTTGCTGCGGGCGAAAGAGCGCCCTGGTAGCCCGCGATGAACTTTTTTTCAGACTGTCGTGGGTGACGGCGCAAGGTGTCGGGCGCTGGTGGGCAGCAGCGCTGCCAGGGCGACGGCGGACTGTAATGGCGGCAGCAACAGGTTAGCCAAGAAGCATTCGACCGGTCAGCGGGTGGCGAGGCCGTAGATCCCCCGCAGGAGGGCGAATGCGAGCAGGAAGATTGCCAGCGCGGCGACGATATGGGGAGTGCGTCGAGGTAGTTTCTGGATGCGCTCGATATACGACCTTGTGGCTACCTGTCACGACGTATGCGCGGAGTTGCAGTCCGAGGAGATATGCGGTAGGAGTTGGACTGTGCTCTTTTTGGAGAGCGCTACCCGCAGTTTACCTGCACCGGCTCAAGTAAATCTTCACGCAGCCGCGGATGGAAAGCGGGCGTTCTAGCCTGGGTGTCGCAGAAGATTGCTGGTCTGCCGATCGCATCGGTCCGATGCCGATTTTCTTATCTTCAGGCGAAATTCCCGCGGGCCCGTTGTCGGGTGAAGCACCAGAAGTAATGAGTGGTGGTTGGGCAGGAGGGTAGGTCGCGCCGTCTCGTGGGCCATACATGGCGGGCTACGGAAAGGCAGGCATAGCGCGGGGGGTGATTGTTGGGTAAAGTTTTCGACAGACCTGCCCCAGCTAGGCCTTGGCCGGGCAAGGGCAGATGCGGCAGAACCCGATCCTTGTACTGTTTGACGCGAGCGGCGATCATGAACAGCGAGAGCATCAACGTCCTGGAGGGAACCATCGCCAGCGAGGTGCCTTGCCGTCGCGGGTGGCGCGGTCGCTGATGCAGGATACACGCACTCGCCGTCAGCAACGCTGAGTTTTTACCTGTGGTTATGCCGACAGCAGTTGCGTTGAGCAAGAATTCCTGAAACGCGTCCGATAGACATTATGTCTTATGGCTAAGGACCTAATCATAGTCCGAACGGCCCAGCAACTTCCCTTCGGTCACTACATAGGCCGTCATACATAGTATCTATCCTTTTATCATAACTCGCTAATGCACGTAGCACTGGCTTTCAATGATTGAGGGGGAGCGACCAGCCCCATGTATGCTTGGGGAAATCATGCGTTTGTTCGCCTCGCAGCTGTTGACCACCCTGATTGCCCCGTCGTCGGTGGGTTGGTCCGCCAAGGCGGCCCAGGTCGCGACGGAGCGCACCAACGCCCTGGTCTGTCTCTACCTAGCGCAGAACCAGAATTGTAGTTGGGGTCCCTCGTCGGGCTTTCAGGTCGCTGCCACCAATGGCGGCATCGAAGCGCTGTTGAACGCCGGCATAACCCAGGGCGCCACCTACGCCGCCGTTGCGCTGGTGGCCAAGGCCGAGCCGGTCAGTACAGATGGCCTGGCACGCCAGTTTGACACCCTGTACCACGCCGGCAAGGACACCACGCCGCAGATTGCGCAACAGAACGCGGCGGCCAACAATGGCAGTGCGTGGGGTGCCCTGCGCGGGCAGGGCGCCGATGTCGCCGACACGGCGCTGGCGCTCACCGCCCAGCTCGATGCGTCGAGCGGCTATTCGAGCAACAGTGTGGTCACCGCGCTATGCAACGCCATTCTGCCCGGTCAGAATGCGGGCGGTGGTTGGGGCTACCTGCCCAAACCGGGGAGCCCCGGCACCCTTGCTGGCCTCGCCAGTCCGGCCATCTTGCCCGCCGCCTAAGCCATGCTGGTCCGCCAGAAGGTCAACACCACCCGCTTCACCCGCGTCACCAGCGGCGGCACCCTCTACACCTTCTCGACCGCGCTTTACAACAGCGTGGTTTGGCTGCCGACCAAGAAGAATGCCGACAATGGGCTCGGCGAAGCCGGTACCAGCGGCGCCCTGGAAACCGCGCTTGCCTACCGGGCTATTGCCGCCGCCTCGCCAGCCAACGCGGCACTCGGCCGGGCGCAGGACTACCTGATTGCCAGCCAGTCGGCTAACGGTACCCGGACCGGCGATTCCCTACAGACCGCTCGTGTCCTGCCGAGCTTTGCCGCCACGTGATGACCGACAGCAAGGGGACCGGCGTTCCCGATACCATCTCCACGGTCGTCTGGTCCAGTGGGCAGTGCAATCCGCGCGCTGGTTGCCGGCAACGGGCAGAGCGCCGCGGCCAGGCCATTTCGCCGATCCTCGCCAATGTGAGCGTCAACCAGTCCGCCAGCGGCAGTCCGCCAACGCCGACGGGTAGCGGCTCGTACCCCCTTCTCGCTGCTCTCCCGTGCGCTGCCGATGGCGTGATGCCGGCCACCAACGGCACCCTGTCTTGCAGATGACCGAACGGGGTGCTGGGGATGCTCCTTGGGCAAACCTTAAGTCGCCGGCGATCAGGAGATCGCTCCTGGGCTGCACATTATTCAACCGGACGAGAAAGTTATGATTTCACTCAGGGCAATCATGATTGGGGGCTTGATCGCCAGTGCTTGTCTTGCCGCAGGATCGCCAGCCTATGGTGCACCAACAGTGCAGTCCGTGTTTGAGACCGCAGCCCCTGCAGTGTTGCTCCTGGAACTCTTGGACGAAGCCGGCAAGACGACCGAACGACACACCGCGATTGTTACGGGAATCGGCATTGCCGTGACCCGGTGTCGGGTTATTGATGGATCCCCGCGTTTGGCCGTACGTATTGGCGGCGAGCTTCGTCCAGTGAGCGTTGGCGCACGTGACGATGAACGAGATCTATGTCAGCTACTTGCGGACCTACCCGGGGTCGGCAAGCCCTTGTATGTCGCGACGCGCGAACCGGCCGTCGGTAGCCTGATCATTGCCGTGACCCAAGGATACTACGGGTCCGGGCCGATGCTTTCCACGGGCGTCGTTTCGGGGTTGCACCAGCGTGGAAGTGCAGAAGCGATTCAATTTTCCGCCCCAATTGCTCCAGGGGGCTCTGGCGGTGCTCTGCTAGACGACGAGGGAAGATTGGTGGGCGTTATTGACTACCAACTGCGGGATGGGCAAAACGTCAATTTTGCGGCCCCGGCCCGGTGGATCGAAACCATCGAAGCGCGGGTGGAAGCACAACAGGATTTTGCACAGGCAAAGCAGGAGGCAACGAGGCTTTGGCGCGAAAAGAACCTCGACGGCCTGGAGCAGCATGGCCTCGATTGGACAAGGCGCATGCCAGACTGCTCAGAGGCCTGGCACTGGCTTGGCATTGCACAGGGCACGCGGGAGCGCCTGGTGGACGCAGAACAAAGTTTGCTGCGCGCGCTGAAGATCGACCCGGAAAATATCCAGATCAGGATTGGGGTCGCTCGCATGATGATGCTCCAGAACAAGGCACCACAGGCCCGTGATCTGGTCAGGGCTGGGCTTGCCCTCCGACAAGAGAGCGCTTCCCTGTGGCAACAACTGGCTGAGGCGGAATATGCCTTGGGCAATCTGGAGACCGCCAAGTTGGCGTTTGAAACCGTCGTCCGGATTGACCCGTGGGCTGAACAGGCTACCCGACGTCTGATGGGACTGGCGCAATCCCGTGGCGATGTGTCCGGCGAAATGGACGCGGCTCGCCGAATGGCTGGCATGCGGCCCGATTCCAGCGATGTTTGGCTCGATCTAGCTCTATCCTACATTCATGGCAATCGGTTGCAGCGGGCTCAAGCTGCGATTGATCAGGCAGCGGCCCTCGTGGGTGAAAACGGCGACGTGACCTTCGTGCGAGCGAGTCTGGCCTATGCTCAAGGGCGATTCAGCGATGCGATCCGGTTGGGCCATGCCAGCCTACGCAACTCACATCGCTTTCCCGCGAATTCATGGACGCTACTTGGTCATAGCTATTATCGCACCCATCTTTTTCCGCAGGCTGTTGCCGCTTATAGGCAGGCGGTCGCGCTCGATGCCAAGCAACTTGTCGCCAGGGACTGGCTGATCGTCACCCTCAAGGACAACGAACAACTGGAAGAGGCTATCGCGCTGCTGGAGCCGCTGAGCAAGAGCGAACCGAAAAATCCTTTTGTTTGGCGCCAAATCGGCATGGTGCGCAGAAAACAGAACGATTTGAGTGGCGCGGCCGAGGCTTTCCGGGAATCCCTGAAACTGGATCCTAAACAACCCAAGTTCTGGTCCGCCTTGGTGGAAACGGAGGTGGCCGCCGGCCGGTACACCGGGGCGATGACCGCCTATGAAACCTTGCGTGGTATGGATCGAGGCTGGGCGGAAGATGCCTGGAAAAATGGAATTAGGATAATGGAGGCGATGCAATGAGGCTCGGCGACATCATTGCCGGACTCGCCGCATTGGCCTGCACCGGAGCGGTGGCTGGCGAGGCCGCCAGTGTGTTTGGCAGGGTTTCCGGGTCGGTAGTTACCGTCGAGATGAGGGACGAAAAAAACGGGCCAACGGGGAGCGGCAGCGGCGTCGTGCTAGGCAAAGGAGAAGTGGTAACAAATTGTCATGTGGTGGTGGAAGGCGACACCGTCATGGTCCGCGACGCGACCCGCACTTACCCGGCAAACTGGACGCTTCGCGATCCAAAGCATGATCTTTGTCTATTATGGGTTGACGGGCTGGCCGCGCCCGCAGCAACGCTCGGCAGCAGTTCCGGACTCAAGCCTGGCGATTCGGTCTATGCGGTGGGAAATCCGCTCGGTTTCGGCCTGTCGATCACCGAGGGGCGCTTAGCGACGGCGCCCCGGCTGGAAGACGGTTCGGTCCGCTTGCTTGCTACTGCCCAAATATCGCCGGGATCCAGTGGTGGCGGTCTGTTCGACAGTAACGGCCGATTGTTGGGAATTACGACGGCTGTCTACGGTACCGGGCAAGGATTCAGCGTTGCGCTGGCCGTGGAAAGTGTGGGCAATTTGCGACGTAATGGTAAACCCGTCCGCCCGTCTACTACCCCGTTACCCGAGCCCGATTGGAAGACCGAACTGGAGGCTGCACGGGTAGAAAGTTCTTGGGGTGAGATGGAACGGATCGCGCGCCGTCACCTGGAAATCTACCCAGACAGTGACTATGGTTTGGTCCGCCTCGGTCAGGCGCTCTTGCGAACGGGACGCACTGCGGCGGCACTGCCCCTTTTTGAGCAGGCCCGTCGCCTGAATCCGGACAGTGTGGAAGCGGCGGGTTTTGAGGTGCTGCTGCACGAAGAACTGAACGACTTCGCCGCCGCCGAGGCTTTGGCGCGCGATCTGGTGCAACGCTGGCCGGGCAATGCCTTTGCCCACGTGGCTCTGGGTAACGTCTTGCAATACGAAAAGCGATGGCCGGAGGCCGCCGAGCACTATGCCCGTGCGGTCAAAATCTATCCACGGGGAGACGACTACTGGGCTGTGCTGTGCGAGTTACAAATTCGCCAGAGTGAGCTAGAGCCAGCCCTCCGCTCTTGCCAGATCGCGCTCAAGCTCAATCCTGCAAATATGAGCGCCAAGTCGAACCTGCCGCTGGTACTAGCTCGGCTCGGACGCTGGGAGGAAGCAAGGCTGCGAATGGAACAAGAATCCTCTGGATCGGGCGTCGAAACCTGGGTCACGGTCGGAGCAACCGCCTTCGCAGCATCGCATCTAACGGATGCCGAACAGGCTTATCGCAAGGCACTGGATCTGGATCCAAGATCCGAGAGGGCCCTGATCGGACTCGGATCGGTGTTGGTGACTTCCAGGCGATACCCAGAAGCCGAGCGAGTCTTGAAGAAGGCGCTCGTGCAATTCCCGCAGAACGCAGCTTTGCTCATGCTTATGGGCCAAGTCCAGGCAGCGCGTGGCGATTTGGAGGGGGCGGAGAAAAGCCTCGCACTATCTGTACAGAAAGTCCCGGAGGACCTGAACGCATGGCGCCAGCTCTATTCTGTGCGAGAACAGCTGAGGGATTTTTCCGGCATGGCGACGGCGATGGAGGAGGTTGTTCACCGCCATTTGAACGATGGGCCGAGTCCGGCCAACAAGCCTCAGGATCTGGTGAATCTTGGCCGAGCGCTGGTTCAATTGGGGCGCTTCGAGCGAGCAGAACAGGTGTTGCAGGAAGCTCTACGATTGCAACCGGGGTCGTCGGCCGGGCAATGGTATTGGCCGCTCTCAGGGGGAGACAAGGGAATGCCGTCGGAGCCTTGGAGTACGCTGACCGGGCGCTTTCCCTTGATCCGGGATTGGTGGCAGCTCTCAGTGCCAAGGGTTACGCCCTCCTTACGCTGAAACGCCTGCCCGAGGCAGCGGAAGTGCTGGAGGTCGCTGTCAGGCTGGCTCCGGATGACAGCAATTCGCTGATCAACCTGGGGCACGTTTACTTGGCGCAAGGCCAACTGGGCCGTGCTATTCCGGCGCTGGAATACGCGGTCAAGCTCGCACCAAAGGCTGAAGACGCACGTTTCTATTTGATAGAGAGCCTGACCCGTGCCGGTCAACTGACGCGCGCCCGTACCCAGGTTGACGCTTGGCTTCAGCAACGACCGGATGCACCACAGGCACTTTATTGGAGCACCGCCGTTGGCCTGATGGCCGGTGATCGGGTTCGAGCGGTCTCGGCCTATCGACGGTTGCAAACGTTGGATGCGAAGTTGGCAGCTGACGTGCAACGACGCAGCCGGATGCCGGGCACTTTACCGATAATCAATCTTCCGGATTGAACGCTGCGGACTTGATATGACCGAATCCTTTGACCAATTCACCGCCCGCATCAACAGGCCCTCGAAACCCCGGCCGGTGTGGGGCTCTGCCCTGGTGTTCCTGGGAGTGTTTTTCATCCTTCAGATGGCGTATGGCGCGTGTCGGGGAACCGCGTTCGAGCATTTTGTGATCGGCGATCTGACCGTTGTCCCAACCGCCGCGCTGATCAAACGCCTGACTCCGTCGGTGCAGGTACAAGTCTTGGGCAACCAGCTGATCGCACCGGGCGGCGGCATCACCGTGCTCAAGGGCTGCGAAGGAACCGAGGTGATGTTCATGCTCGCTGCCGCCTTCGCCGCCGTCGTCATGCCTTGGCGCCGCAGATTGACCGGTTTGGGACTAGGCATCCTGCTGGTGTTCTGCCTGAACCAAGTTCGGCTGGTGACGCTGTTCTACGTCCTTCGCAGCGACCCATCGCTATTCAACCTGCTGCATGGCACCGTGGCGCCAATTGTGCTGATGATCGTTGTCGCGTTCTACGTCCTCTACTGGATCGATGATGCCCGCGAAGCCCGAGAACCGAATGCACCGGCAGGTCCGTAATTTCGCGGTCCGGCTCGTCATCGTTGCCGCGATCTTGCTGACCTTGGATCGGGCTTACGGCACCGCCGTGGTGACCCCCATGCTTCCGACCCTCGCCTGGGTAATCGAAACGGTAGATGACCGCCTTCGCGTTGACCGCATGAACATTGTGAATCGGAAGATGGATACCTACATCGAGCTGAAGGTCACGCCGACACGCATGCTCATGCTCGGCAATAGAGTTCTGATGCCCGATGCCAAGCTCTATTTCGAGCCCAGAACGCTGCTGGGCAGTGTCCTGCAGTCGGTCATTCTTTTCCTGTCGATCATTCTCGCCTGGCCTGCCGCTCGCTGGAGGGACTTTTCCGTACGATTGCTTCTGGCAGTGCCAATGATCGCGCTCCTCCTGATCACCAATATCCCTCTGGGCTTTGTCGGCGTGATGCTGGATTTTCGGGAACATTTTCCCGACATCCCGGTGGCATCACTGGTCTACTGGAACGACTTCCTGCAGACCGGGGGGCCTTTCGCGCTGGCGATTGCGGCTGGCATCCTCGTGATATCGGCGGCGGATCGAAGGGGGCGATAGTTCCTCGCGAACAATCTTTCTTGCTATTCACGGGAGTTTAAGTAGTTCGACGGGGAATCCGGACGGCCTGTCGGTATGTTCTCACCATTCATTGCACGGCATCAATGATGGCTAATCTATGCCATTCTGAAATCAACGCTCCGTCATTTGTTAACTTAGAAATGCGCCCGATATGCCTGACTGCATCTTCACCGGGTGGCTGACTACTCAATCTCGACGTGGAGGTGATCTTCTACGACACCACTTCACTGCACTTCGAGATTGACGACGAGGACGTTGGCGACAAAGAAGGAAACGTCCGAGGCCGCCAGGCGGCCGGCAAGAAGTCCTCCGCGGCGCCACGCCAGCGCGGGCACAGCAAGAACGGCAGCAGCGATGTGTCGCAGATCGTGGTCGGTATGGCCGTCACGCGGGACGGATGTCCGGTGCGCCACTGGGTGTTTCCCGGCAACACGGTCGACGTCACCACGGTCGCCCGGGTCAAGGAAGACCTGCGAGGCTGGCAACTGACCCGCTGCCTCTTCGTTGGCGACGCCGGCATGGTCTCGCAGGCCAACTTGCAGACCCTGTCCAGGGGCGGCGGAAAGTACTTGCTGGCGATGCCGATGCGCCGCGGCGACGAAGTCACCGAGGCGGTCCTGTCGCGTCCGGGACGCTACCGTACCGTCGCGGAGAATCTGGCGGTCAAGGAAGTCATCGTCGGGGAGGGAGAACGACGGCGACGCTATGCGGTCTGCTTCAATCCGCAGGAAGCCATGCGCCAGAAGTCGCATCGGGAGGATCTGCTCAACGAACTGGAGGCGGAACTGGCCAGTCTGTCCGATCTGGCGAAAGTGGATCACACGAAACGGGTCTGCGCCTGACGGACCAGCGCCCGCTACGGGCGCTTGCTAAAGGAAACGAAACGGGGCCTGGCGATCGATCGTCAGGCAGTGACCGAACTGGAACGCTTCGACCGCAAATTCGTCGTGCATAGCAACGACGACACGCTGACCGCCGAAGACATGGCGCTGGGCTACAAACAGCAGCAGCGGGTGGAAGAAGCTTGGCGGACGATGAAGAGCGGGTTGAAGATGCGCCCGGTGTTTCACTGGGCGCCTCACCGCATTCATGCCCACATCGCCATCACGGTTCTGTCCCTGTTGCTTGAGCGCACCATTGAGCAGGCTTGTCAGGATTCCTGGCGCAATATCCGGGATGCCCTGAAACACATTCAACTGGCGCAATTGTCCAGCCCCAACGGTCGCGTCTGGCAAGTCACAGAACCCTCGCTCGATGCGGCTAACCGATTGAAAGTGTTGAAACTAAAGCCACCAAAACCAATCCTGAATCTGGATTGACCGCCTTCTCCGCCTAGATACACACCGATTTCGGCTGCCTCGCCGAATGCTTTGCGCTATGCGGCTTTCCGAGGGGCCTGTTACTTGGTGGTGTCAAAGTCGGACTAGACGGCCTTAGACCATGGCCGAGTCATTCCGCCTTATGCCCTAGGCTGCCTGACACCTCTATCGCTATACATCAAACTGTCACAATCACACCTCATGATGTCACGCATCATGGAAATGAAGCTTCTCCACCCGCCTAGCCGGACTGTACCTCCTTCCATGAACAGGAGAGTTTCGCTGGCGTAGGCGTGCCTACGAGCGAAGCGTCATCAAGTATTAACAGTTGCTGAGCAGTTTTCGTATTCAAATTATCTTCGCTAGAGGACTTTACGGAGAGGCGCCGTTGTTGGTGCCTGTCGCACGGACTATCGATGCCATGGATACGAATCCTACCGTCAGCAGTGCTCCGCAACGCCAGTTCATATTTATCAGCGAAGGACGACTGCAGGAGGCGCCGACGGTGCGGCACCTGCTGCGCTTCCTCGAACCGGTCAGATCCGACGAACGTTGCCAGGGGGTTCTTGACCGTTTTTTCGCCGACAGTGCGCTCTACGCACTGCCGGTCATTGACGCGGCGGCCCGGCCGATTGCGTTGGTGGACCGCAAGCACTACGTCGAATTCTTCAGCAAGACGTTCAGCCGGGCGATCTTCGGCCGCCGCAGCATCCGCGAACTGCTCGCCTACCAGGAATACGAAAACTGCGCGCCGATCGTCGTCGAGGACAGTTGCACGGTCGAGGACGTGGCGCAAATCATCATCAACGCCGGCATGCACCACATGGTGAGCGGCTTTCTGGTCAGCTGCCAGGGGAGCTACCTCGGCATCGCCAATGGCCACGACTTGCTCAACATCATCACCCAACGCAAGCAGGCCGAGCTCCATTACCTCGCGCACTACGATAGTTTGACCGGCATTCCCAACCGCATGCTGCTCGCCGACCGTCTTGATCAGGCTTGCCGCGACGCCGAGCGCAAGGGTGGCCTGGTGGCACTCCTCTTCATCGACATCGACCGCTTCAAGCAGATCAACGATTCGTTCGGCCATCGTGCCGGCGACGCGGTGTTATGCAAGGTCGTCGAGCGGCTCAAGGCCTCGGCACGGCGCACCGACACGGTGGCGCGCCTGGGCGGCGACGAGTTCGTCATCCTCATGGAAGACTTCGCCGATCCGGCCGACGTGGACATGGTCGCCGAGCGGCTGGTGCATTCAATGCAAGAATCGATCGCCTTGCTCGGCCACTCGCTGGTTGCCACGGTCAGCATCGGCAGTGCGCTCTATCCGAGCGACGACACGCAGATCAGCGCCCTGCTGGCCAAGGCAGACGCCGCGATGTATGAAGCGAAGGCCAACGGCCGCAACGGCTACCGCCGGTATTCGTCAGGCACGGCGATGTACAACCCGGCCGGCATGTTGATGGAGAACGAACTGCGGCAGGCGCTCGAACGCGACGAGTTGATCTTGTACTTTCAGCCCCAGGTCGAACTCGCCAGCCAGAAGCTCTGTGGGGTCGAGGCACTGGTGCGCTGGCGCCATCCGGTGCGCGGCCTGGTGCCGCCCGTCCAGTTCATTCCCATTGCGGAGGAAAGTGGATTGATCGTGCCGCTTGGCGAATGGGTCCTGCGCCAGTCCCTGCGTCAGCTCAAGGACTGGCAGAACCAGGGGATGCCGGCACTGCGCATCTCGGTCAACATTTCGGCGTTACAGTTCCATCAGCGCAGCTTCCCCGAACTCGTCAAGGGCCTACTCGCCGAATACGCGGTCGATCCTCTGCTGGTCGAACTCGAATTGACCGAGAGCGTACTGATGCGGAATCTGGACGACGTGCTGAAGACACTGGAAGAGATCAAGGCGTTCGGCGTCAGCCTGGCGATCGACGATTTCGGCACGGGTTTTTCGAGCCTGAGCTATCTGCGCCGCTTCCCGATCGATCGTTTGAAGATCGACCAATCATTTGTCCGCGGCATCGAGCATACGCCGGCCAACGAGTCGATCGCCCGGACCATCGTCGCCCTGGCCGACAGCCTGTCGCTCGACATTATCGCCGAGGGCATTGAAACGCCGGCAGAAAAAGCGGTGCTCGAGCGCATGGGGTGCACCGAAGGACAGGGCTATCTATTTGCCAAGCCCCTGCCGGCCGATGAGTTTGTCGTCTGGTTCGC
>Ga0209125_1002451_pt1 | contig 14306 bp, 12 predicted proteins | sample BarGraIncub1131A_FD_184503 | JGI IMG/M metagenome (GOLD analysis project Ga0209125, IMG submission 184503) | Arctic peat soil microbial communities from Barrow, Alaska - Barrow Graham LP Incubations 11-31A (SPAdes) (version 2) | ecosystem: Environmental > Terrestrial > Soil > Wetlands > Peat... | reverse complement strand
CCTGCTTGGTATCGCTGGCGACGTGACTGCGCCGACCTATGCCGAACTTTATGCAAAAAAATCACGGCCCACTACTGGTGGTAGGCTTGGGAGCTAACCGGATAAGCACGCTTTGTTCGAGTGGTGAAATTTCAGGGGAGAGGAACTTCTCGGCGGCGTCCGGCAGGCAATCCTCCCGCCACCGCCCCCCATCTGCTCGCAGTGCGTCTTGCCGGTCGCAAGACAGTCAACGTGACCTTCCGCAATCTGATTCATGCGAATCAGGTTGGCCAGGTCGTCTCGCAACGGGCGAAGATAATATACACTTTTGGCATTGTCTGCACGACATCCTGCATATGTTGTGTGCATATTATCCGGCCTAGTGGGGGCAGCGCAACGTTTCTTCTGCAAAGAATTTCCAGGCGACTTCATCGGGATGGAGGTCTCAGCCTTTCCGGGTGAGATAGATTTTCCGGTCATCCAATCCTCATCGCATTCGGCGAGCAGAGCTGAGACCAAGCGCAGACAGGAAGCGGTATTGGGAAAGATGGATGCGAAACGGGTACGATGTTTGATCTCGCGGTTAATGCGTTCGAGGCCGTTGGTGGTGCGTAGCCGGACGCGTTGGGCAGTCGGCCAAATTGAAGACAGCGAAGCCCCCGGGGCAGATCTTCTTCGGCCCACTGGGCGCGGTTGGGCGCCTCGGTGTGCCAGCCCTCGATGGCCTGACGCAAAAGGCGTTCGGCCTCGGTGCCGTCCGGCGCATTGGAGATGGCCCGAATCCGCTGCGCCACGGGTTTGCGCCGATCGAGGCGCGTGACATACGACTGCACGTTCTGCTGCAAGTGGAACTGACAGCGTTGCCAGGGCACGCTGGGCAAGGTGGCGCGACGCGCCGCGTTGAGCCCGGCATGCGCATCGGAGACGATCATCTTGACGCCCTTGAGGCCACGCCGAACCAGACTGTTCAGGAAAGTCCGCCAATGCACTTCCGCCTCGGACAAAGCCACCGAGACGCCCAGTACCCGGCGATGACCGCTCTGCGTGATACCGACTGCCACCAGCACGGCACAGTCGACCAACTGCCCGCGTTCGCGCACCCGCTCGTAGCGCATCGAGAAAGACATAATGAAAGCCGCTGCAACTGAGCACATGCCGTCGTTGGAAAAAACACCCGAGCGGGTGAGAAAGTTCTTCCAGGATGCTCGCGTAAAATATGCGGCATGAATCACGGATAAATCAGGCCGGATCAATAACGCGCCTATGCTTTTTGACGATGGGTTTCATGGCTTTTCCTCATGGTTGTTTTGGACCGTGTGGCGTGGCGGCGGGTCCATTGGGCTTTCCGTATAGCTTTCCGGAGAGCCTTACGCCAGAAGAGTCCCGGGGCAGGTTGTGCTCGTACAGAGATCGCTCGATGTCTTCACGCTCTTGGATCGAAAGCTCGACCATGATCTTCCGTATCAGAGCCCCCTCACCACAATTCGACGAATTCGAAAAAACTGCTCCGATAACGGTTGGTAATCGCCATATTGCCGACGGCGGCGGGCAGTTCAACGAATGGCCGGATCGGCCGAACTACTGCCGGATAGGGAATTTCGGCGGCCGACCAAATGTCGGCCAAGGCCGCTGTCGGAGTCCCGGCCAAAATAGGTCCGCAATGGGCAGGTCAACAGTCGTCGGCCGGCTAGTGGCCCCGAACGATCGCTTGGTACATCAGTGCTACAGCAGGTCCCGACCCACAAGAGACCGATGGCATCTATATGGCCTATAGCGGCTCACTGATCATCAAGCAGTCACTCGCCCGAAGTGCGGCCGAGAAACGCGGATCAGACCTTTTGTCACGGATGGCCCGTGATTCGCGAGACTCTCGGTCAGCTGGAAGACCCAACTTCGGCCCCGAGTCTGGCGCCAGTCCGTCGCCCGCTGCGGAGGGAACAGAGCCCGAGCGCGAAACCGATCCGCAAGCCCCCGCGGCACAGACTACGAGTTTGTCTCGCGCGCCGCCTTGTAGGGACGCTTATGACAAGGTTTTTGGCTTGTTACGGGGCGAATCGTGCCAAAATGGTCAAGCTTGGCCGACTGCGGCCGGCCTTGAACTTTCAGGTCGAAAAGCACAGCGATACCCCGAGAGCGGACGTAGAACTTCCTATCCTTAGTGGATTCGCAGCGAGACAACAAGCATGACCGATGTTACGAAAGGCATAGTGGCAGCAAAGAGGTTCGCTGAGTTGATACGAAGCGGTTGTGTGGGCTGGGATCCCAGTCGTCGTCGCGTGGTGCTAGGACTGCTGGCGACGCTTGGCCTGACACTGGCCGAACAGGCAGTTCCCGTCGCCCGGGCCGCCGATGCGCCGCTGGTGATGGGTATCTTCCCGCGGCGTCAGGCAACGCTGACCACGGAACTTTATGCGCCGCTGGCCGCGTACCTCAGCCGCGAGCTCGGCCGCGAAGTCCGGCTCGTTACCGCGAAGGATTTCGACGCGTTCTGGGCTGGCGTCGAGCAACAGCGCTTCGATATCGTCCACTACAACCAGTTCCACTACGTCCGCTCCGCCGACAAGTACCGAGTCATCGCGCACAGCGAGGAGTTCGGCGTCGGTACCGTGGCCGGGGCGCTGTACGTGCGTAAGGACAGCGGCATCAACACGATTTCGCAGCTGCGCGGGCGCAAGATCGTGTTCGGCGGCGGCACGGACGCGATGATGAGTTACATTCTGCCGAGCTATCTGCTACTGCAGGCCGGCCTGCAGCCGGCCGACTACGAATCGGTGTTCGCGAAGAATCCACCGAACTCGCTGATTTCGCTGTTCCACGGGCAGGCTGATGCGAGCGGGGCCGGCGACATACTGATCGATCTGCCGGTGGTGCGCGACGCAATGGATACCAGCACCGTCACGCGCCTCGGCATGACCGAGCGGGTGCTGCACCTGCCGTGGGCAGTTCGCAAGGATATGCCAAAGGCGCTCAGCGTGCGCATTCAGGCGCTGCTGGTGGGCCTGAAGGCAAGCGAGAACGGCCGTGCGATTCTCGCCCGCGCGGAGATGACCGGCTTCGGCGTGGCGCGCGATGTCGACTACGATCCGCACCGCCGCATCATCCGCAAGGTCATGCCGACGATCGCCATGCCGCGCTGAGTAGGGAGAGCACCGTTGCGCCTAGCAAGCAAGTTCATCCTCATCGTGGCCGGAATCCTCTCGGTCACGCTGGCGTTGAACGCCTATTTTTTCCTGCGCAGCCAAAGCCAGATTCTGGAGCAGCAGCTCGACGAGCGCGGCCGTGTGCTGGGCCATTTGATCGCGCTGATCAGCCCCGAGGCGATCCTCGGGCTCGATTTACTGACGCTCAACGACTACGCGCGCGAGGTCAGCCGGCAGCGTGACGTCGTCTATGGCGTGATCGTCGACAATGACGATCGGCCGCTGACATCGTATGTAAACAGCAGCGACCCACGCGTCCGTACCAGCCTTGGCGTGAACGGGCCGGGGCCGGACCAACTGCCGCCGCCCCAGTTGCATGCGCTCATACAGCAGCTCGCACAGCTGCCCGGCGTGATCCCGACTGACTTTCCGATCGTCCACAAAGGGCGCCAACTCGGCCGTCTGCGGGTTGGCATGAGCCGCGAGGCGCTGGCGTCCAAGGTGCGCGAACAGTTGGTGCAGCAGTTCAGTATCTATGGGGCAATCATCCTGTTCCTGAGCGCCGCGATCTACCTGGTGTTCAAGTACAGCGTGATGCACCCGGTGCAGCGCCTGATCAAGGTCTCGCAGGATCTGGGTCGCGGCGAATTCACGCTCGTTCCGGTGACCAGTGGGGACGAACTCGGGCGCCTCGGCGAGACCTTTAACGCGATGACCCTCGAGATCCAGCGCGAGCAGGCGAAGTTGCACTATCAGGCCAACTACGACTCGTTGACCGCACAGCCGAACCGGTTGCTTGGGGTCGAGCGGCTTCAACAGGAGATTCACTCGGCGCACCGCCAGCAGCAGCGTTTCTCCGTGATGATCATCGATCTGGACGACTTCAAGATCGTCAACGACACTATGGGACACGTCGCCGGCGACCGGTTGCTGGGGCACGTCAGCACCCACATCCGCTCGTGTCTGCGCAACGAAGACACGCTGGCGCGCCTAGGCGGGGATGAGTTTCTGGTGCTGCTGCCGCGGCTCGGTCAGGCCGGCGATGCCAGAGACGTCGCCCGCAGATTGCTCGAGGCGGTCTCTGAACCGGTCCCCCTGGACGGGCGCGAAGTGGTTGTGCATTGCAGCATCGGCATCGCGCTGTACCCGGACGACGGCGAGACGGTCGAGGCCTTGATGGCCAATGCCGACAACGCAATGTACCAGGCGAAGAAGCCTGGGCGGCCGTCAATCTGTTTCTTTACCTTGGAAATGAACGCGCAGGTGCGCGAGCGCCTGCAGCTTGAGCAGGACCTGAACAAAGTTCTCGCGCGCGGCGAACTGCAGCTCGCGTTCCAGCCGATCTTCCGCGCCGAGGACGGCGCATATGTCGGCGCCGAGGTGCTGTTGCGCTGGCGGCATCCGGATCAGGGTTTCATCAGCCCGGCAACCTTCATTCCGATCGCCGAGAGCACGGGCCAGATCGTCGCGATCGGCGAGTGGGTGCTGCGCGAAGCCGGGCAGCAGATGCGCCGCTGGATGGATGCAGGGCTCGCGCCAGGCTACGTCGCGGTGAACATCTCGCGCGCACAGCTGCGCGAGGAGTTCGAGCAGCTGATCCGCTGCGTCCTCGATGACAACTCGTTGCCGGCGCAGGCGCTGGAACTCGAGATCACCGAAAATATCCTGCTCGACGACCACCAGCAGATCAACGCGGTGCTGGGGAGGCTGCATGCGCAGGGGCTGCGCTTCAGCCTCGATGACTTCGGCACCGGCTATTCGTCGCTCAGCTACCTGCGCCGCTTCTCGTTCGACACGCTGAAGATCGATCGCAGTTTCGTCACACCACTGTGTGAGGACGCCGAGGCGGCCGCGCTGGTTCGGGCAATCGTCGCGATGGCGCATAGCCTGTCACTGAAGGTCGTCGCCGAGGGCGTCGAGACCCGGGCACAGCTGGAATTTCTCCAGAGTCTGGGCTGCGACTATCTGCAGGGCTATCTGCTGTCGCATCCGCTGGACACCGAACACTTCACCGCTCTCCTCGCGCGATTCGCGCGAGAACCGGCGCTGAGGGGCTGCTGCACACTGCCGCTTGCCGATGGATAGCGCCCCGGATGCCGCCTTCGCCGCGGGTCGTGAGCGGCGTCGCGTCGCGCGGCAGGCGCGCTTCGTCGTCGTGCTGCGCGGGGCGCTGTCCGCCGCCGCCATCGTCGGCTTCGCGCTGTGGGCCCATTTTGGCTCCGGCCGCCCGGTGTTCTCGCCGCACAGCAAGCCCGAAGCCGGTTGGGAGGCGTTCCGCGAGGCCTACGGCGTCGACACGTTTGGCCGCGATGGCTATTTCGTGCGGGCAGTCCAGAACGGCTACAACCTCGTGCATCACACCCATCGCTATGCCTGGCGCTTCACGCGCAAGGGGGCGCTAGACCATCCGAACGCGTGCATTGATTGCCATAGCGCGGAGGCACTTGCTTACGCCTTCGCAAGCGGCGACCGCTTCGATGCACGGCTCGGCCGCCGCGTGTCCTTCGAGGAGCATGTGAAGCGCTGCTATGCCACGCATCTGGACGGCTTCGTGCCGACGATCTACGACCCGGCGGTACGCGACATCCGGATCTTCGCGCGCATGGTCGCGCATCACATGCAGCTCGGTGAAGGCGCCGAAGTGGGCACGCCATGAAACCGTTCGCTTTGGGATGGGGAAAGGCTGTGCGACTTGCGCTGCTGGTCGGCGCGCTGCTCGCGCTCTATGTTCTCGCGGTGGCGCGCCACGACGAGCGCGCACGGATCCGCGAGCAGCCGGTGACGCTGACGCCGGGCTGCGAGGAGAAGCTCGCCCGCTACGGGCTTGCGGCCGGTTCCGGCTACGCTTCGCCCTACACACTCGCGCGCAGCGGGCAGGCGCGTGTGAAGCGGGGTTACAGCGCTGAAGATGTGCGCGCGATCCAGCGCGGCTGCAACATCATCGACGACCTGCAGGGGCAACTCGCCGCGGACCCCAGCCGCGAACGCTGGAACTCGACCCGTTTCGTGCGCGGCACCCACACCAGCTGCGACCACTGCCACCAGGGCATCGGCGATAAACAGACTGCCGCCGGCGTGGCGCAGACTGGCTCGCTGAGCCTGGCCGCGTCGTGGGTCATGGCCGATATGTACGACCAGTTCACCGGCATCCTATTGCCGTACGAGCTGCGCCAGATGCAGTGCTACATCAACTCGTCGAACGGCTATAAGCCGAACGTCGCCGACGACCTGATCCGCGACGTTACCGCTTACAGCCGCTTCCTCGCCGCGGCACTCGACCTGCGCTTCGGCAACCACTATGCGGAACAGGGGATCGACGAGGTGACGGCGGCGTCGACACTAAAGCGCGGCGACGATTACGTCCGCGGCGCTGCGCTGTACAAGGAGAAATGCGCGCGTTGCCACGGTCCGCAGGGGCTCGGTACGGTCGTTGACGGCAAGGCTCTGTACCCGGCGGTGGCCGGGCCGAATGCATTCAACCAGCAGTCGCGCAACAACTTCTCGTTCGTGTCGACGATCCTGCCGGGGTTCCTCTGCCGCAATATGCCGCTCGGCGAGGAGGGCACGCTGACTAATCAGGACTGCCGCGACATCGGCTTTTACGTCAGCAACATGCCGCGCCCCGCCGGCGACAAGGATGGGCCGCTCGCAGCGTTGTGGCATCAGCTGATGATGCGGGTGATGCCGACGCTGATCCATACCATCGAAACCTGGCAACGGCCCGAAGTCACCCAGGAGAGCGGGACATGAAGCAGGCGGTTTCTTCGTGGGTGGCGCGGCGTGCGGGCGCGGTCGGCAACGAACTGTTGATCGGGCTCACGCTCGCCATCGTCGTGCTGCCGCAGGCGGTAGCGTTTTCGACCACGCTCGCCGGGCTGCCGTCATATTTCGGCCTCTACGGCGCGATCTGGGGCATGCTATTCACCGCGCTCCTGAACCCGTCGCGGGTGTTTCACGGCGGACCCAACAGCACCCAGTCGGCCGTTATCGGCGTCACGCTGCTGCCGGTCGCGCCGCAGTTCGGGCCCGACTACATCGGCTACGCGCTGACGCTGTTTCTGCTCGCCGGGCTGATCCAGCTGCTGTTCCTCACGATCCGGCCGCTCGGCCGCTTCCTCGACTTCGTCAGCGAACCGGTCGCGAACGGCATGATCTGCGGCATCGGCCTGTACATGATCTTCAAATCGTTCCCGCCATTTGCCGGCCTGCCCGTCAACACCCAGGTCGAATGGCGCTTGTGGATCGCGTGGCAGAGCTTCCTCGCGGTGCTCGAGATCGGCAACATGCACGCGATCCATATTGGCCTGATCACACTGCTGGTCACCGTCATCACGCGCCAGTTCGATACGTTGCGCAACTGGGCGATCCTGCTCGGCATCGTCGCTGGCACGCTGTATTCGGAGTACCTGAACGCGAATGTCGGCGTCGGCGAAACACTGGTCGAGCAGACAGCGAACATTTCGCCGGCAGGCTTCGTGTATCCATCGCTGCCGCTGTTCACCCAAGAGGCGATGCCGGACATCATCAGCATCATTCCCGGCGCAGTAACGCTCGCGCTGCTCGGCCTGATCCAGACGGTTGCGGCGATGCGGCTGATGAACCGCAAGAGCGGTCAGTTCGTCGATGCCCGTCACGGCATCTTCGCCGATGCGGTGAGCAACTGCGTGCTGCCGTTCATCTCCGCGCTGCCGACCTGCGCGTCGTTCAACCGGATGTCGCTGATGCAAACGATGAACACCGGCAGCCGGCTCGCCGCCATCTCGTCGGCGCTGTTCCTGCTGGCGCTGGTGAGCTTCTTCGGCGAGTACATCGCGATCGTCCCGGTGCCAGCGATGGCCGCGATCATCATGGTGGTTGGCGCCAACATGATCGATTGGTCGGACATCAAGGCGCACTTCCAGCACCGGCCGGAAGCGATCGTGTTCAGCGCGTCCTTCCTGTCGGTACATGTGTTCGGCCTCTTCGGTGCGGTAATCTGCGGCTCGCTGCTTGCATTGGCCTACGCTCAGTGGGAGAAAGCGCACCCGAATATAACGCTAGAAGGCAACGTGCTACGTATCCGCGGCAACATCTATTATGGTTCGCTGCCGGTGATCGAGTCGCTCTACCATCGCGCCAACATCGATGAGCGTTTTGACGAACTAATCGTCGACTTCTCCGCCGTCCATCACATCGACCCGGAAGGCATTCGCTGGCTCGCTGAGGTGGGCAGGAACGGCAGGGTGCGCTTCGCCGAACGCCGCGGCGGGCAGGACCGGCGAGGCGACTCGGCCGGGCGGTCCGGCGAGCGCAAAGAGAGGCGCCGCCGGCAGGCACTGTGAATCGCTCCGCCTTTGGTAGACGCTTTACCAATGGCGACGAACGTCTGGTTAGCGCTAAGGAACAACGCCAAGGCAGCTCCCCTCAAGTGCCGTTTCATCACGCAGGATGCCCGTCGAAAGCTCGCTCGCGTGTATCCTCGCGTTTCAACGTAATGGACTACCAGAGAATACTCAGATCGCGATGGCTGCGTCGCTAAGCGGGCAGACTGTCAACAAGGTTTAACTGCAGGTTACAGGTCGGCAACTAGCCGCTCACCCCCGCCGTTTCAACAGGTAAGATCTTGTTCAAGTGGCGGACCAGACCCTACCGAGAGCGGTGGCTCAGGTCGGTTATCCAATTTGCCTAGCCGTATGATGCCAAATGGCAGATAATGCTGTTGGCAACCAACTGGAATCATGAACCATGAACGAACTCGTTTATCCGCACGAGCGCACGCTCAGTACCATTACCTTGGTGCTTGGCCTCGTTGCTTGGCTAGGGTTAATTATTGGAACCTTTGGTAGCGCATTGATCGGATTGGCGCTCGGCTTCGTGCTGTACCTATTCATTCAATCGACGCTCATTGCCCACATCAAGGGGAATGGGGTCGAGTTAACAGAGTCGCAATTTCCCGATCTGTACGCGCAATTCACTTCTTGTTGTGATCGATTGCAGATGACCCATCACCCTCAGGCATACATCCTGAATGGGAATGGCGGCCTCAATGCGTTCGCCACCAAATTCCTTGGGACGCAATACGTCGTCTTATTGTCGGACGTGGTCGATGCAATGGCCAAGCATGCGGACGGCGTTCGCTTCTACATTGGCCACGAGCTTGGCCACTTGCGCATGAAACACTTGAGCGGACATCTCCTGCGCTGGCCAGTCCTATGGTTGCCATTGCTCGGCGCCGCTTATTCACGCGCCCGCGAAAGCACTTGTGATCGCCATGGGTTGGCGTGTAGCGTGTCTCCCGAAGGTGCCGCCCGTTCCTTGGCCGCTCTTTCGGCGGGTGCCGAACGCTGGAAGGACCTCGACGTCACGGCGTACCTGAGACAAGCCAGTCACACGTCCGGCTTTTGGATGTCGTTCCACGAGCTGACTGCAGGCTACCCTTGGCTGACCAAGCGCGCAGCGCGCGTGATGAACACTGAGGCGCCAATGCCGCCGCGCAATGGCTTTGCTTATCTGCTGGCGGCGTTCATTCCGTATGCCGGGCGCTTGGGCGGCGGTTTCGGGTTGCTGATATTGATTTACATCGTGGGCATCCTAGCTGCGGTGGGAATTCCCGCATACCAAGACTATACGATCAAGGTCAAAGTCAGCGCCGTCATCGTTGATTCGCAAAATGCTCGTGAGACGCTAGGCAGCTTCTATCAGTCCAACCAGAAGGTTCCAGATTCGCTGGATAGCCTGGGCATCCGTTCGCAGTTGGCGGATGGCAGCACGCTCTCGCTCGACCCCAATAGGATGGTGCTCACTGTCAGAACTAAGCATGGTGAACTTATCTTTACTCCCTCGGTCGGAGCCAACGGTCGCATCCTCTGGGGCTGTACGAACGGGGAAGGTCTGAAGCCGACGCAGCTTCCGCCCTCATGCCGTCCCGCTGGCCGAACGTAAAGAATGAACCTCAGTGTTCGAGGAAAACTGTCGCCATTTCTCATTTTTGGATTCAACGATCCGAAAGACACGTCTGGTCGCCCTGCTTTCATCGGCCTGGCCGAAACTGAATAAGCGGCTATCGACAACACAGCCATCCTGAGCTGCAATTCGTTTGGCGTAGTTCAACGACTATTGAAAGGTAGCGCCATCTTCGGTCGCCCCCGTGGCTTATCCCCTCATCCTGTCGCGACTCGCTAACGCCGGAAACAAGCGAATCCACGAAGCCGCGATAAACAAGGTGCCGATTCCTCCGCTCACCACCGAGCCCACCGGCCCGAACAGGGCTGCGGTCGCTCCGGACTCGAATTCGCCGAGTTGGTTGGAAGCCCCGATAAATATCGAGTTCACCGCGGACACCCGGCCGCGAATTTCATCGGGAGTTTCAAGTTGGACCAATGTCATGCGCGTGACAACACTGACATTGTCAAAGGCGCCGGTGATCGCCAAGGCCAGTAGCGACAACCAAAAATGCTCCGATAAGCCGAAAACCACGGTTGCCAACCCGAATGCGGCGACCGAACTCATTAACCATGGCCCAACCCGCCGTTGAATTGGCCAGCGCAGCAAACTGACCGACATTAACAGGGCTCCAGCCGCTGGCGCCGCGCGCAGGAGGCCTAGCCCTTGAGGCCCAGTATGCAAGATATCGCGGGCGTAGATCGGGAGAAGTGCCGTGGCGCCACCGAGCAATACGGCAAATAAATCCAACGAGGTTGCGCCAAGGAGCAGTTTGTTTTTCCAGACGAATTCGACGCCAGCCAAAACGCTGCCCAGGGTCGTCTTTTCCTGCGAGGGTTGATGGTGGTCATGCACACCTTGCATGAACCCAAAGGCAAGGATCAGCAATGCCGCACAGGTGCCGTAGACCATCTCCGCGCCGGCCGCATAGATCACGCCACCAAGAGCCGGGCCGCAGATAATGGCGGCTTGCATGCCGGTCGTAGAAAGCGTAACCGCACGTTCAAGCAGCGCCGTAGGTACCAGCATCGGGACCAGTGCCTGCTGCGTTGGCATCTGAAAGGCACGGCAGGCGCCCAATACGATAGACAGTCCAAGTATCAGTTCGCGCGACACGAAACTGTCTTTCGTCGCCAGCACGAGGAGCAGGGCGACAACACCTTGCGCCAATATACACATGGCAAAGATCCGGCCACGCCTTAATTTGTCGACGAGATGGCCGGCGGGCAATGTTAACAACAGGGCCGGCACAAACTGAAGCAGACCGACCAATCCAAGATCCCAAGCCCTACCAGTGAGGTCATACATCTGCCACGCGACAGCCACCATCAACATCTGTTGGGCCAGCATGGCGGCCAGTCGAGCGAGCCAGAAAAATGTGAATTGCCGGTACGCCAGAAGTTCACTCAGTTTGGGTTTGTTCATCGTCCGAGCATAATCGAGAAGAAGTCCTGCTCAAAGTGCGGTGCTTGAAGCCGATATTGACCCGCCTCCTGAAGCCCTGCACAACTAGGCTTTGAGCCGGTAACCCGTCTTGAATATCCAGGCGGCGATGGCCAGAGAAATTAGCAGAAAGATCATCGTCATCCCCAGACTCAGACCGATACCTACGTCGGCCATGTCGTAGAAACTCCAGCGAAAGCCGCTGACGAGATAAACCACTGGGTTGAACAACGCGACCGTTTGCCAGAACGGCGGTAACATCTCTATGGAGTAAAAGCTGCCGCCCAGGAAGGTGAGCGGTGTGATGATCAGCAACGGCACCAACTGCAGTTTTTCAAAGCCGTCGGCCCAGATGCCAATGATGAAGCCGATGAGACTGAAGGTCAGTGCCGTGAGCACGAGGAACAGGATCATCCAGAACGGATGAGTGATGTGGACCGGCACAAACAGGTACGCCGTAGCCAGGATAATCAGGCCGAGGATGATCGACTTCGTTGCCGCCGCCCCGACGTAGCTCAGGACGATTTCAACGTAGGAGATCGGCGCCGACAGGAGCTCGTAAATCGTGCCGGTGAACTTGGGGAAGTAGATGCCGAACGACGCGTTCGAGATGCTCTGTGTCAGCAGCGACAGCATGATCAGACCTGGGACGATGAAGGCCCCGTAGCTGATGCCTGCAACCTCGGGGATGCGCGAGCCGATCGCGGCGCCGAAGACGACGAAATAGAGTGACGTCGAAATCACCGGGGAAATGATGCTCTGCATCAGCGTACGCCAGGTACGGGCCATCTCGAACGTATAGATGGCGCGGACCGCATGGAGATTCATCGGTCGTCCCTCAGTAGATTGACAAAGATGTCTTCGAGCGAGCTTTGCGTCGTGTGCAGATCCTTGAACAGGATCCCTGCGTCGTTGAGGTCCTTGAGCAACTTGACGATCTCAATCCGCTCGCCCTGCGCATCGTAGGTATAGGTCAATTCGCCGCCGTCGTTCGACAGCTCTAGGGCATAGGCGGACAGCTCGGAAGGTACCTGCGCCAGCGGATGCGGGAGCTGTAGCACGAGTTGCTTCTTGCCGAGCTTGCGCATCAGTTCGGACTTGCCATCGACGAGGATGATCTCGCCCTTGTTGATGATCCCGATCCGATCCGCCATTTCTTCGGCTTCATCGATGTAGTGCGTGGTCAGGATGATGGTCACCCCGGTGTCGCGCAAGGCGCGTACAAGTGCCCACATGTCTTGCCTGAGCACAACGTCGACGCCCGCCGTCGGCTCGTCGAGAAACAGAATGCGCGGCTCATGCGACAGCGCCTTGGCGATCATCAAGCGACGTTTCATGCCGCCGGACAAGGTGATGATCTTGCTATCTTTCTTGTCCCAAAGGGACAGTGCTTTGAGTACCTTTTCGATGTGCCCGGGGTCGGCGCGTTTGCCAAACAAGCCACGGCTGAAGGAGACGGTCGCCCATACCGTTTCGAACGCGTCGGTGCTCAGCTCCTGCGGCACAAGACCGATCATTGATCGGGCGGCGCGATAGTCGCGAATGATGTCATGGCCGTCAACAAGGACGGTTCCGGTACTTGGGTTGACAATGCCGCAGATGATGCTGATCAGCGTGGTCTTTCCTGCGCCGTTAGGGCCGAGCAGCGCAAAAATTTCCCCCCGGCGGATGGCCAGATTGACGTTCTTGAGCGCATTGAAGCCGGAGGCGTAGGTCTTGGAGATATCCGCTACTAAGAGGATGTCTTGCATGAGCACGAAGTTATAGTCCGTTCCTTTTTTGCGCTCATTGAGCGTAGTGCGACATCATAGCGCTGGCAGATGCCTTGCGAAGCAGGATCCACTTTCGTATTTACCTGGGCATCACGGCCTGACGGTCGATACCCCCATTTTGCATACCACTTCATCCTGCGATCCCGTGCCGCCGGAGCAGCCGATTGCGCCGATCAACTTACCTCCCTCGACCAGAGGAATGCCGCCACGCGAGGCCACGACGTCGTCTAGCGTGGCGACGTAAGGGAAATTGTTGAGTTGGATCGCGTTCTCGAAAACCTTGGTCTCGCGCCGATACTTTGCGGCGGCGCGCGCCTTATGTTCGGACACTTGAATCGAGGCCAGCTGGGCGCCATCCATCCGCTTGAACGCCACCAGGTTGCCGCCTGAATCGACTACGGACACATTCATTTTCCAGTTATGTTTCTTGGCTTCCGCCACGGCTGCGTTGATGGCAGCGTCGGCCCGGTCAAGCGAAATTGGGACGCCATAAGGAATATCGAACGGCATGCTTTCGGGCACAGTATCGAGCGGGTTGGGCTGCTGAGCCAGGGCTTCACCGGCAATCAACAGCGCTGCACTGACCATCGCAATGGCCCGGATTGGTAGTTGCACGGGCTTCTCCTCAAAAATTTGGCACGCTCATCGACCGCGTTAGTCCCATGGCTGCCGAGCGTCTCGCCTTCCTTTGACCGCGGTATGTCATTGGGCGTCTTGCTCTGGAGCGACGAGACACCCGCCAACACCGAGCATATGACCGTCGCTAGGTGAGAAGCGTTCAACTCCGGTTGAGGCCGGGCACGCCACGGTCCAATTTCCTTCTCCTGTGCATTGTCGCGCAATATGGGCCTGCTGATTCACGAACTAGCGCACGAGGCATCTGAGGAGACTTCTGGGTTGAACACGCCCGGCGAAGTATTGGCGATCTTGTGAACGTTGCGACAGACCGCCTGCCTAACGGGCATTGCACGGCTTCGTGCCACCCCATAGAATGAAACATCGGAACGGCTTTCGCACCGACCACGGTTGGAGGCACCAGGGGTGGTGCTTG
>Ga0209125_1002449_pt1 | contig 14316 bp, 12 predicted proteins | sample BarGraIncub1131A_FD_184503 | JGI IMG/M metagenome (GOLD analysis project Ga0209125, IMG submission 184503) | Arctic peat soil microbial communities from Barrow, Alaska - Barrow Graham LP Incubations 11-31A (SPAdes) (version 2) | ecosystem: Environmental > Terrestrial > Soil > Wetlands > Peat... | reverse complement strand
CCTTCCATAACGGTCGGCGAGCGGGCCGTAAAACAGCTGCCCGGCGGCCGAACCGAACAGGAAGGCGGAAATGGACAACTGCACCGTGCTGAGCGGCACCCTCAGATCCCGGGATATCTGGGAGAAGGCGGGAAGATACATGTCGATGGACATGGAGCTGAAGGCGGTCATGGCGCCGAGAATCAGCACCATGCGAGCGCGCTGGCTCCGGGTCATCTGGGCAGGCTGAAGGGACGGGGTGGCGCGGGTCATCTCCATAAGTGCTGCGTTCTCCGTTTGGATTCCCAGCTGGCGGGATCAAAGATGATTGCAAATACAGCCATTTTGGAGGCTGCAGTGAGCGAAGGTGGACTTCCACGCACATCTGCAGTCGTCCCCCATGGGGCCTGATGCACTTCTGAAAGGATCCCAGGGACCCAACGATGAGCTGGGTTTCTCCAGGAAGTCTGTCCTGGTCGTTGATTTTCTTGACGCAAAAAAAATCGAAACCCTTAACTTTCCGTCTCGGGGAAATTAAGGGTTTCGTTGTGATCCATTCAGCCCCAAACGGAGCATACAGACGGCGGCCATACAACTGAAACCCCAACGAACCGATATTCTGTGTTTTTCACCAAGTTCACATTCCCTGGTGCCGCGAATATATCATCAACCTTTGGTAGCTGCACTGCTCCTCCACGCGAGACTACTCACTCACCGGGACAAAGTAAAGCCGTTTCTATTTATCCTGCCGATAGGGGGTGCGCTGATATACCTCAAACCATGAACCTGAATCTGGGGTGGTGCTAGTGGCGATAACGCGATGCAAGGATTCTTGGTGAGACGGATTTTATGGAAATAGTCTTTGAGTAATTCGGAATCGAAGCCAGTTATTAAGCCTGGACTTGATGTTCTTATTGAAGCGATAAAAGCGCTCTACGGGTGTCGTAAGGCATTTTATCGAGCTTGGGGAGGAGCCTTAAAACGGCGGAGGCTCGAAGCATGGCTGCTTGGGCGGCCCGAAACTCCCCCGCAGAATAAACTATTATAATTCAGGGAGATGAACCTCGTAGCACCCTTGTTATTTATTGCTAAGATTCAACAAAACGGTTCAACTTCTCCTGGCCTAATACCGATAGGTAAATTGTCACACAATCTGAATGCCCCCAAGGGGGCCAACTCCGGAAAAAACAAGAATCGTACGCGAAGCCTTCTCTTCTCTGCTGACAGCCGGAAAAAGTCGGAGGTATCAATGAAAACTAGTGTTGAGCATTCCGCAGCCAAATATGATCCGCAGGAGAATTTTCTGGTTTTTGCGGTAAATCAGCAATTATTCGCCCTGCCGCACCAAAAGATCATTTCCGTACTTGATAATCCAGCCTCTACCATGATGCCGGGCATGAGCGATCATGCCCGCGGTGTGATGAACTTCATGGGAGAGCCGGTCACCTATTTTGATTTTCGTAAAATACTCGGAGAACAGAGCATCAGGGAGGAGATTAATGAGCTCTTTGACATGCTGCTTGCCAGAAAGCAGGATCACCTCAATTGGGTAAGCAAGTTGAAAGAAGCTGTCACCAATGGCACTGAGATTACAGTCCAAACCAATCCACACCTATGCGCCTTTGGCAAGTGGTACGACGGATTTCAGACGGAAAACCTCGCCCTTTCGAGATACCTAAAAAAATTCGATCAACCACACCAGAAAATTCACGCTCTTGCCATTCAAGCAAAAGGTCTTATCAGCGCTGGAAACGCCCAAACTGCATTGGACATGATCCATGAGGCAGAGAACACGGTATTGGCTCAACTAATCAGATTGTTCGATGAGGCAAGAGATGAATTACAGCGGGCTAACACAGAATATGCCATCGTTACTCAGACTGACGACATGAGAAAAGCGGCATTTGCCGTAGACCAACCGAAATACTTTGGCGTTCTGGATGAAATCACCCATCCGCTCCCAAAAATGGTTGTCCAACAAAGCAACGGTTTTGTAGAGGCGTGCGGCACCCTCAAAGTCGATGATACAAACACCGAGATCCTCATCATCGAGTTGACGAAGTTGATTTCAAGGTAAAGAGAAGGGGCGGGTTGAGGAGAATTATTGCTTATTTCGCAACTTTGCGAGCCTGCCCCTTGATTCCATGAGCGGAAAATCGCCATCCTTCTGGTCCGAACTCGTCAAGGGGCGCTGGGCCTTTCGAACCGGATCGCGATCTATCTGGACCCACCCACTGGACCTGAGAAACGCGATAATCTTTTTCCCCCGGATCGAATCATCAAGAATGTCCTTGGGGACGGTTCCGACCTCACCATTGGCAAAAATCACTGACATTTTCATTCCGGCATACTCCGTAGCAGCGCCTTGAATTCCATCCGACTCATTTCCCAAGCATCGCAAACAACCTGTATCAACTAAGCATGGAGCGAGAATGCCGTTTGAAGCGTTGCTAAAGCTGCCTGAGCTGCGGCAGCGGTCAAGTAGACCGGGGTCTGAACCAGGGCTTTCAGATAGCCGTTTACTGATTTGATATCGGCACCCATGATGTGGGCAATTTCAACAGGAGTATTTCCCTCTAGTTGCAACGACTTGGCCCGAGCCGTGTCGGAAAGCTGCACCGTATCGTGTCTTAGTTGGGGAGGGGGATGCAAAGCAGATGGGGCCGTCTCTCTTCTTTGCCTCGGTTCCATCGCGGCAGTGGTGATATTTCCGGAAATTGCGCTGATTGTCATGGCCTTTTCCCTCTTTCATTAGGGCCCAAAGGGGTGGAAACCCTGATATCAAGGCGTGCTCTTGTTTAAATGTTCCTCTACCTGTTCCCAGCGCATATCCGATTGATTGACACTACCGCCATACTCCGGGGATTCATCAAAGTCTATTTCGCGTGCCTCTACTTCATTCGGTTTGGTCTTTACAAATTCCTTGGTCGTGGTGTGTCCAGTTTGAATCTTAACTGTCTTGACGTGGCGCACATCTCCGTTATGGTCAGTGTAGGGATAAGCCGGTATGTTGGCTTCCGCGGTTGATAAGAAGAGCATGATCAGAGCGGAAAAGAGTAAAGAAATAGTGTATTTCATTTAGTTCTCCTTGGTGATTATATGAGATATGTATTCTGATTGTGGTTGAGCCTGTCAACCTCACAATCATCCTAATTTCACAATAAACACTGCGCCATAAGCTGATCCGGTCCTGATATGGTAAGAATAGCATCAAACATGCCAGAAAATATCGGCGCGCACTGTGAGTGCAACATTGCAGTTATATTGGGTAAATTGTAGAATGAGAGGCCGGCGTCAGGGGAAATCCGTCACCGAAATCCGTCACGTTTGGCATAATTGCCATATATGGCGGGTTGCATAACATATTCTTCGCGGGGCAGTCGGTTACCTCAGCCTAAGGCCAGCATTCAAATACTTCGGGGAGAGTAATTAGGCGGTTTTCTCCGCGAGCGTGGATAACGGCTGGGCGTCCGGACCGGGGCCAACGATCGCCATGTTGGTCCCCTACCCTATTCAATGTTTAATCTTCCTCTCCAGTTCGAGATCAAGGGTTTTCAGCTTTTCCATGCTCTGGCGAAGTCCACTGTTTTCCTTTGTCAGGGAAAGGACCAATTCCCTAAGCTTCACGCTTTCCTCGGTCAGCGAAAGGTTGGATTCTTTAAGCTCACTGTTTTTCTGTGCCAGCGAATGGCTCGTTCTTTTAAGTTCTCGGTTCTCCTGAGTGAGGGAATCTTCCCGCTCATCAAATGTCCTGCGCTGCCGATGCGAATCATCCACGGCCTCCAGGGTTTTGGACAGGTTCGCAGCCATGGGAACCCAGGGACTGGATGGATACTCCTTAGCCAACCTCTTCAAGTCGCGTATGGCGTGCGCCCTGCCACTCGTATTGTTGTCCATGCCAAGATGAAGAAGGCCCAACCGGAACAGCGCCTCATCGCTCACCCCCGGCACGGGAGGGCCGGCGCAGACAGATTCCAGCTCTGCCACGGCAGCCGCGCTATTGCCCCGTTTCAATAGCGAAACGGCCTTTGATAGTTTCCCTTCTTGACTGGAGCGATCCATGATGCCACCCGCGCTGCCCAGCCAGGCGCACCCGTTCGTTCCCAAGACAAGAATTATGACCGCAATATACTTTTGCATCGCTGGTCCGAATACTGATTGTCCTGTTTTTAACTGGCTTCCAGGGTTTCCGAACCATGAATCATCTTCAGGAATATGGCTTGGCCAGATATCCTGGGAGGAAATATACCGGGAGCGCTCGCTCAGATGACCCTCAACACGATTTTTCCGCGCACATGTCCTTCCTGGCTCAGCTCCTGGGCGCGGCGCGCTTCACTTAGCGGCAGTATGGTTTCCACGCTGGGCCGCAGCTTCCCCGCATCGACCAGCGTAGCGAGTTCCGCCAGAACCCCCGCATCTGGCTGAATGAAGACGAAAGCCTGGCGGACGCCATGGATGCCGGCGATCTCCGGCGGCGGGGGAGCGACAATGGACACGAGAATCCCCCCCTTCTTGAGAACCTGCCAAGAGCGTTCCTGGGTATCTGCGCCGATCGTGTCGAAAACGACATCGACTTTTCCTGATACATCTTCAAAATGCTCCGACCGGTAATCTATCGTCTGGTCGACCCCCAGCCCTCTCAAGTAATCGTGGTTAGCCGCCGAAGCGGTAGCGATAACATAGGCACCCCGCCACTTTGCCAGCTGCACAGCGTAACTCCCGACCCCTCCTGCCGCTCCATGTATGAGTACCCTCTGGCCAGCTGCCACCCCGGCGGCGTCTATGATCGATTTCCAGGCGGTAGTCCCGGCAAGGGGGATGGCCGCGGCGTGGAGATGGTCGACGGACCTCGGTTTCAACGCCACCTCCGACTCCCGGATAACGACGTACTCGGCATAGGTACCGTCCCGCTGGAGGTCAGGCCGGCTGAAGACTTCAGCGCCGGCCTTGAAATGGGTCACTTCGGCGCCAACCGCTTCCACTACCCCGGACACGTCCCACCCGATGATCAGTGGCAGCGAATGGGGCAGCATTTCTTTCAAGTATCCCTCCCGGACCTTCCAGTCCACCGGATTGACCGCTGCGGCCTCGACCCGGATCAATACCTCACCGCGAGCGGGCTCCGGGCGGGGTACCTCCTCATGGACAAGTACCTCAGGACCGCCGTATCGGTGAATGCGCACCGCTTTCATGGTATCCATGATTTTCTCCTCCCTTATTTGCATCCGAGGAAGCGGCCTCCGAGAATATGGTCCGGATCCAGGCTTGGGCCTTTACCGGTAACCTTAATCGCCAAGGAGAGACATGAGGGCGCTGGTTACCCCCCTCATGTCAATGCCCGCATGGCTGTTGATTACTGCACGGCCACTACTGCCGGATTTCAACGATGCTCAAGTTCCATTGATGGTTGGTCGGCGCCGTATCGTTCACCACCACCACGGTTCCGGCAGGCTGTACCGTGGCGTTCTGACGCTGAACCCAGAAGGTGTCCTCTGTGGGGGATAGATACTGGTGCACCATGGCCTGACCGGCCCCCACCGTGCGGGCAACCGGGCCGTCCCAGTCATTGCCTACCCCAAAGACCCAGGAGTTGGCGCCTTGAGTGGTCAATGAAGCTGTGGGCGCGCCCGTAGCGGCACCGCCTCCGCCGACAGCCCCGACCGGCGCAGTGACGTTCACGCCGGCAAAGGCCACAACGGTAAGGGACGCGGCCGCTCCGCTCTTCGAAAGATTCGCGGTAACGGTTGCGTTGGTCAAGGACGCGGTGGCGAATGCTTTCCAGATTTCAGATGCACCCTGTTGACTGTTACTGCGCCGCACCAGCGTCCAGGTAAGGCCGCCACCGCTCACGCCGACAACGTTAATGTTCGGAGCGGCGCCAATGTAAGAAGCCGAGACGAACGCCAGCAGCAGTTCGTTCCCCGCCTTGGTGCTAAAGGCCGGAGCGCTGATCGTGGAACCTGCCATCGCCCCCCCTGAATCGGCGGAGGCCGTCGCATCGACCACCAACCCCGATGCCCCAATGGTAAGCGTAAGTGTGGCTGACTTTGTTACCCCTCCATAGACAGCCGAGATGGTGACCGAAGTGACAGATGTCACGGAAGTGGTTGTGATGGTGAAGGTGGCGCTCGTGCTGCCAGCCGGCACCGTAACGCTTAAAGGTTCACTGGCCGCCGACGAATTGTCGCTCAAAGAGACAACCACTCCTCCGCTCGGCGCAGGGCCGCTCAATGTTGCCGTGCCCTGGGAAGTAGCCCCGCCCGTGACACTGGCGGGGCTCAATGCCACTGAAACCAGGGACGGCGCGCCCGTCACGGATGCGACCGTCAGGGCCACGGTCGCGACGTTACTGCTTGTTGTCCCGTCGTTCGCCTTGTAGGTAAAACTGTCGTTACCCACATAATTCGCGACCGGCGTGTAGACGAAAGACCCGTTGGCATTGAGCGCAAGGGTGCCGTGGGATGGGCCACTCACCCTTTGCGCGGTCAGGGTCGTCCCTTGGGAAGAGCTGTCGTTGCTCAGCACCCCTGGCGCCGCCTGATTCAAGGCCGTGTTTGCGCTGGCGCTGTATGAGTCATTCGCGGCTACAGGCGGCGAGTACAACGAGTATTGCACCTGAACATTTTATACCGTGGAGCCCACCCTTGCTTTTAGGCCATAGTCGGTGGTTCGATAATCCGACGTACTGGCTGGCGTGCCATTAAGAAGCACGGTCATGTTGCCAATGGGTTGACCTTGAATCTGGGGCAGGGAGATCTCGATTGCGGTCGCGGGATCAGTGGCTCCGGAAACCGACCCCGTCACCGTGGAGCTGGCGCCTGTCGTCGTGAAGGTTGGGGTTACCACGACATTGGAACGCACGCGCCACCAGTCGCTAAGCCCCACGGAGTTGTTCGACCACAATCTGGCTTTCGACATGCTGTGTTTCACATATTCCTGCCCGATGCTCCCGTCATTGGACGGGAAATGCGTGTAGAAATTGATCAGGAATCCTAGGTCATAGTAGAAATCAATGGCAGCGTCAATGGAAGCCGTGGTGGGGAAATAATAGCCGCCGAAGGGATCCACGATGGCTTGGGCGATGCTGGAGCCGACATACCAGTCGCTGACCGGCAATGTTACGGGAGAGTAGAACTTCCCGCGCGTGCCGTAGGAAATCGTCCTGTGCGGGAAGGGGCTTATTTTTTGTTCCCCCATGACAACCGATCCCAATTGGGCCACGATATCGCGGGAATCATCGCGTGTTGAGTTGAAATAGGGGGAGATAAATGTGCGAGGGCAGTTCCCCAGGGCGCCGCAGCCCGGCCGGCCGTTGTCAAGGCCATTCAACCACCCTTCGATATCTTTGAAGGAAGCCAGGATGGAGGCGGAAGCGTAGGCCTTGCCGTTACTGTAACCTCTTGGCGCGGTATCCAGCGCTTCATCCGGCCCCCAGTGCCAATAATCATTGTCTGTTGGCAGCAGGGTAGTTACGGGATTCTTGAGACCGCCATTGTGTGAACCGATGGTGGCGCCGTAACTCGAAACGGCATCCTGCAGGCTGGCGATAACGGCTGCATTTCCACCCATGTCCGCGCGCAGGGCGCCGGTGCAGAAGTAATAATCACCCTTGACGCCAAGTGAATGATCAAATTGAGCCGAAGTTTGGATGGACCGGATATGCGTCTGGCTATTCTCAAAATCATGCCGATTGATAAAGGCCGCATCGTACTGATAGGGCCACGGGCTCAGCTTGACGATCGGCAGGGCAAAAGAAGCGAAAGCCGACTCGATGGCCCTGCGATAGATCAGATAGGCATACATCCCCGGATCGAAACCGTCATGACCCAGGAGCGGCTGCCACACTCCATGGTAAATGAACTGGCCCAGCCCGTAGCTCTTGACCGTCAGCAGCGGACCTGCGTCTCCATCCGCGATATCGGTGGCTCCGCTGGCAACGACCTGCCAGGCGTAGTGAGTGGTGTTCAGCGTATGTGCGGGCATGACACCCCAGGGGATCTCGTTGGCGCTCACGGGGCCGTGCCAGTTGAGGGTGCCGCTCGGGATATGACTGGTGAGCTGACTGCCGACGTTTTTGGTGAAATGCGCGTTCAGGTACCAGTTCTGGAGGTTGCCGCGGGCCATATGGACCCCCATCTCGTTGGCCAGGGCGAAATCACCGCGGGTGGTGCCATTCGGGTTGCGGGTGAAGGCTGAAGAACCGGCGAGCAGAAATCCTCCGGCATTGACAAAATTACGCAGCGGGGAAATCTCATTATCGGCGATGGCTTCAGAGGCGAGACTGATCAGAATCGGGTAGTGCGGCGAACCATCCGGGTTAAGTAATTTTCCGGCGGCGATATCAGCGTCCGTTACCACGGCAAATGGCGTGCCATCGGCACGAAGCGCCTCCTGTAGCGATTCATAGGCGACAAAATAGTGCCATGAGGTAGGCCACCACTGGTAACCGGTGGTTCCGGCACCAGAAGGTGTTGGCGCAGTGGCGCGAATCGTTTCCAGCGCCTGAGTCAGCTCGGAAACGTGGATGGCCACAACCGGAGAGGGAGGTTGGGCATTGGCCAGGCCTGGAGCTGATACTTGGGTGAGAAGAAGGACCGTCGCCACCAGGGCAGTTCCAAAGACAACCCTGGCAGTGGGGAATGATATTCTTTCCATAGCGCACCTCGCTGTCTTCCGGCTTAGCTGCAAACTCCTAATGATGCTAGGTATTGACCTGATGACGCTTCCTGATGGCTTGCAACGGATGTTCACTAGCGGCGACGCACCGTGAGCGTGGCAGCCTTCGTCACAGCGCCGTAGCGGCCTGAAATAGTGACCGATCTGGTGCTGCTTACCCGATAGGTAGTGATGGCGAAGGTGGCACTGGTGTTTCCGCGCAGTACCGTCACGCTGGCAGGCAGAGTGGCTGCCGACGAATTGTCGCTCAACGACACAACCACGCCGCCTGTCGGCGCGGGTCCGCTTAACTTCACCGTGCCTTGGGCGCTTGACCCGCCCGTGACACTGGTTGGGCTTACCGAAAGGGAACTTAATGCCAGGGTCGGTGCCGACGCGACAGTGATGGCGACGGTCGCGACATTGCTGCTATTGGTTCCATCGCTGGCCAGGTAGGTAAAGCTATCGCTCCCGGCATAGTTGGCAGCAGGTGCATAGTAAAAGGAGCCATTGGCATTGAGCGTGAGGGTACCGTGAGACGGGCCGGACACTCGAATTGACGTCAGAGTCGCTCCTCCCGGGCCTGTGTCGTTACCCAGCACGCCGGGCGCTGCCTGATTGAGGGGCGTGTTTGCCGGGGTGGCGTAAGCGTCATTCGACGCCACGAGCTGGTTGCCGGGAAACAGGCTGGCCCAGGTGTACGTTTGCGGCGCTATGGCAGTCGCCGCCGTAAAGACACCATTTGACACCTTGGCGAAAGAGACATCGAACTCCATTCTGTTGGGCCTGATAACGATGCTGGTAAGTGTGGGAGCAACCATATTGGCGACACGTCCCAGGAGGCCAAACGCTTCAGTTGAACTCACCTTGCCGTCGCCACTTCCATAAAGGCCGATCAGACCATTTTGCAGGATGTTGTAGCGGTTGAGTGATTCACTGGGCGGGGTGGCCGACACACTCACGAAATGGTTGGTGGCGATAATATGGTCATAACTGTTAGCCACGGGATAACGTATCACGTCCCGGTCGGGAGACTGTTCGATGTAATAAACCGGATCAGGATATCCGGACGGTTGGTAGGGGCGGCCGATCTGGATGATCTCGGAAGGGTCTTCATGAACCGAGGTAACGGCCAAAAGCGGTTGAGTGGAGAAGTTACTGGCGGTTGTGGTCTCCAGGATGGATCGATACACATCCACTACCGGATGGTACGGTCCGCCGTAGGGGTTGATAAGGTTCCCTGTATTTACCATCGCCGTGATGCCGTTCTCGTTCATTCCGGAATAAACCCCCACATAACCGGGCCAGGCGAATGAAATGAATTTATTTATGCCCGTCGGCTGATAGGCGATTATCATCTGGTAGTTTGCGTTATTGCCCTGCGGGTCCCAGTAAAAATCCAAATTTCTTGCCACAATGGTCTCGCCGTTGGCGGTGGCATTTCCCCAGACGCCAAAGGAAGAGCAGCCGAAGAAGAATTGTTCCTGAAGGTTCCATGCCCTGATATCCCTGGTGTCGACATTTCTTCCCAGGCTTGCGACATACAAGTTCTTGCCGCTGGCTACCATTCCGTCCGCCATGCCTTGAATCTCATTCAAGTATTGCGGTTGCCATTGGAACTGGCTGGCATCCTTGGCGAGAAGGGCCTTATACGCGGAGACGCTTCCACTGACCGTATTGATCATGTAATGATCGACCAGGTCGCGGATTTTGTCCGCCATCAGGTAGCCATGGGCGTAACCCATTTCGTAATTGCTGCCCCAGAGGTTAAGCACTTGTTGGGTACCAACCTGTCGTAAGGTGCCATTGACCTGAGCTTCGGATGACGCAACAGCATGCGCAAGAATGAGAGCGCACGGAATCGCGAAAAGAACAAAGTGCCTGAACCTTTTTCCTAGAGTCGGTTCCATGTGATACCTCCTTTCTCACCTTCCCACCAACCTGCGTTTCGGTCCCAGGAGCCCCTGCAAGGTTTCAGCGCCGCCTCCCTCCTTTCCCCCTTTGGTATAAGGCCTTTCGGTCAGCCACAGAAAAGGCCGAGCACACCGGTAGAATAATATTCTTCGGTATCTCGGCCCTCTTTTGCCATTGCAATGCTAAAGTTTTCCGCCCCCCCTCTCGCGAAGGGGTTGTCTTACCGTAAAGGCTTATTTCTGCGTATATTTGTCTCCGGTAATTATAAATGTTGCGGATGGAGATACAAACGGCGAGAGAAATTAAATAGAGGTTATTACCACGATAATGAGCGCAGGTAGCCGCATGGTTCATTATTTGTAACTGTTCAGCATGCCGCCAAAGTCAAAAGGACAAGCTTCACCCTTTCAAAAAGGGGAAGCTTGTCCTTTTGACTTACGCCACTCAACCCCTTTACAAGCCGTATTCCAACCGTAAACGCATCTGGATGTTTTTGGCCTGTTTAAAGGCTTCCTTCAGCATCAGACGGTTGAGTGCATTCAGGGAGGAAGGATCCAGGCGATTGGCCTGGTCCGGGTTCTTGGCCGTGAGCTGCTGCTGCATGCGGAAACGCTGCACCAGATAGAATGCCTCCACTTCGCCCGCTGTCGTTTCCGGTCGCTGATTCTGAGCACGGGCCACCGCACGCAGACGATCGCCGGTGTTGGTTGCCCAAACCCCATGGATCAGGCTCCAGGCGCGCGCCGCGTCCACGAAGGGACGGGAGCCATGCAGTTTGAGGTCTATGGTATGGGGGTGCTGCTTGCCCCCGTCGTAGACAAAGATATTGGCCCAGCCTAGGGACGGGGCGGCGACCAGGGCCTCCTCCGCCATGGCTCTCAGGAAGCGCTGGTAGTTTGGTGGCTGAGGGAGTAACCAGTTGCGCAGTCTGTCGGCCAACTCATGACTGCCGTAGAGGGGGCGAAAGTCGAAGAAGATGGTGCTGTGCATGATCGCCTCGGGCTCGGGCACCTGCATCCAGGCGCTGAATCTGTCTTTCCACTCCGCCAGGCTCAGGCACCAGGAGCGATTGCCGGCCATGATATTGCCCTTGCACAGGGTGAAGCCGCAGGCATCAAGCCCTCGGTTGACCGCCTGGGCGAAGGGGATGAAGACTTCGCGCAGACCCTCGGTGAAGCTCTCCTCGCCGGGCAGGAAGAGGATCCCGTTGTCCTGGTCGGTTGAAAAGGTCTGCTCCAGGCGTCCCTCCGACCCAAACACCAACCAGCACCAGGGCACCGCCGGCAGATCGAATTCATCCTCAATCAGCTCGATGACGCGCATCGAGGTGATGTCGTTGAGCGCGGATATCCATTGACAGACGTGCTCCGCCCCCATGCCGGCCGCGAACAGCTCGGCTGCGCGCTGGTTGATGGCGGCGGCCATCCTAGCCAGGGCCGCCACATCCGAAGCCCCGGTAACCGATTCGGCCAGGGCTTCGGCGCCGCCGCCACGCAGCCCGAACAGGTCGGCACGGGAGACCACATTACACAGGTGGCCGTCCGGTTCCACCAGGATCACATGGCGGACGTTGCGTTTTGTCATCAGCACCGTGGCCCGGTGGGTGGGCGCATCGGCGGGCAGGGTAAAGGGTGCCGCGGTCATCAATCCGGCCACCGGCTGTTCCAGATCCCCCCCTTCAAAGGCGATGGCATGCACCAGGTTACTCAGGGTGACGATGCCCAGCGGGCGGTTGCTCGGTTCATCCACCACGACGATGTTGTCGGAGCCCGCCTGGTTCATGCGCAACAGGGCGTCGCGCACGCTGGTCGAGGGTTGCGCTGTCAGCGCTGGCCCCTTGGGCAGGGAACGCAAGGGACCTTCTGACAGGCTAAAGTAGGTATCCGTCACCTTCCCGGGGGCGCTTTCGGTTCCTTCTCTGGTTGTTTCCCGCATAGGTCGTCCTCTGTCGCTATTTTGCCCGCCGTTGGAACCGGCAGCCATGGATCACGTCTCAGCTGCCGCTCCACTCCCGGCGCCCAGCAGTTCCTTGACCTTGGCGACCAATTCCCGGGTCGCAAAGGGCTTGGGGATATAGGCATCGGCGCCAAGTTTTAGGCCCTTCTCTATTTCCGCCGCCCTCCCCTTGGCGGTCAGCATCAGGATCCGCACCCCCGCCAGGTCCGGGTCGGCCCGCACGGCCCTGCAAACCTCGAATCCATCGAGCTTGGGCATCATCACATCGAGGACCACCAGGTCGGGTCGATCGGTACGAATTCGCGCCAGACCCTCCTCCCCGTCATGCGCCACCAGGACTTCGAATCCCTCGCGGCGCATGAGAAAATCGACGGAAATGGCGATATTCGGCTCATCATCCACAATGAGAATTTTTTTGCTCATGGTATCTCCTCCAGGTTATCCGCCGACACCGTTTGGTTTTTCCGGGGCAGCTCGAATATAAAAATCGCACCATGTCCGGGTGAGCTTTGCACCGAGATACGGCCACCGAAGTGCTCGATGATCTCCCGGCTGATGGGAAGGCCCAACCCGGTGCCCAGCGGATTGGCGCTTTTATCACCGACCTGGCGGAACTTCTCGAAGATGACCGCCTGTGCCGCCGGGTGAATGCCTGGCCCATTATCGGCGATACTGACCCGATACAGGTTGCGCTCTTCTCTGAGGGACACCTCAATCCTGCCGCTATCCTGTGGAATGAACTTTTCCGCGTTGGATAGGAGGTTCAGCATGACCTGCATCAGGCGGTCACGATCCGCCATGACATAGCAGGCACCCTCCGGCAGATCCAGGCGAACCACGCCGCCCTTGTCAAGGATCAGCTGTTCCGTCGTTGCCACCGATTGGCTGATCACCTCAGCCAGATCAACCTCGCTGCTTTTCCAGTCGGCGTGGCCGGATTCTATCTTCGCCAGATCAAGGACCTGGTTCACCAGGCGGGTCAGTCGCTCGGTTTCGCTGGCAATGATGCCGAGGAAGCTCACCCGCTCCTTCAGGTCGATCTTTGGATCATCGAGGAGAATCTCCGAGAAAGCGCGAATGGAGGTCAACGGGGTCCGCAGTTCATGGGTCACCGAGGACATGAAGTCATCCTTGAGTTGATCCAATTCCTTAAGCCCTTCGTTGGCGGCCTTGAGCTCCGCCGTTGCGACCTCCAAGGCCCGTGATTTCTCCTCCAATTCATGGCTATAGGCGCGAATCTGTGATGCCTCGTCCAGGATATGCAACACTTCATCCAGACCAAGGGGTTCTTCCTGGGCCACCGAGGAGACCATTACCCGTGCCGAAGCACTCCCGATGGCCCCGGCAAGCAGGGTCTCGGCGAAAAGCACGGTCTGCGCATCGGCGGGCAGATCCTCGCCGGCAGCCAACCCGCGCCCTTTGGTATAACTGGCGAATTCGCTCCGGGCGCGCTCCGGGCCGAGAAAGCGGCTGACCAGGTTTATCAGATCGTCAAATTGGGCACTGCCCCGCCACAATCCGGCGACAATGGGCCGGTTGTGTTTTAGCGCATCGACAAAGACCGTGGCCTGGGTGATCTCCGCGGCGTTGGGAGTGCGCAGCAGGGAGACCACAACGTAGGCCCCGATATTGGCCGCCAGGCTCCAGAACAGGCAATGGGAGATCTCGTCGAACCCTCGCAGTCCAAAGAGTTCCTGGGGTTTCAACAGGGCGAGGCCAAATGGCCCGGAATCGAGGAACTCGCTGGGCAACCAGCCGGATTTTGCAAAGGAGGGGAGCAGCAGCGTATAGATCCAGATGGCGAAGCCGCTG
>Ga0209125_1002448_pt1 | contig 14317 bp, 14 predicted proteins | sample BarGraIncub1131A_FD_184503 | JGI IMG/M metagenome (GOLD analysis project Ga0209125, IMG submission 184503) | Arctic peat soil microbial communities from Barrow, Alaska - Barrow Graham LP Incubations 11-31A (SPAdes) (version 2) | ecosystem: Environmental > Terrestrial > Soil > Wetlands > Peat... | reverse complement strand
ATGGCATTTGGTAATGCATTCCTAGGAGTTTGTCATTCAATGGCTCATAAATTGGGAGCAAAACATCATGTACCACATGGCGTTGCTAATGCATTATTAATCAATGAAGTTATAAAATACAATGCAGTAGATTGCCCAAGAAAAATGGGTACATTCGCACAATATGAATATCCACAAGCTAAAGAAAGATATGCAAATGTTGCAGACGCTTTAAAATTAGGTGGAAATACAGCTGATGAAAAGGTTGCTTTGTTAGTTAAAGCTATCGAAGTATTAAAAGGTCAAGTTAACATTCCAAAATCAATAAGTGCAGCAGGAATTAAGAAAGAAGATTTCTATGCAACACTAGATGAAATGTGTGAATTAGCGTTTGATGATCAATGCACAGGTGCTAATCCAAGATACCCATTAATCAGAGAAATTAAAGAAATGTACATCAAAGTATTTGAATAAAATCAAATAATAATAAAACAATTAAAAAGTGATTTTTAAGAGTTTATGACATATAGAAAAGCAGCAGTGTACCCTAATGCACTGTTGCTTTTTTATATGTTAATTTATTTTTTATAGGAAGTCCAATGTTTATCTTTGTACCAATATTTAATCTACTCTCGACGATAATGGATCCACTATGCATACCTATAATCCATTTAGCAATAGATAAACCAAGGCCTGTTCCCCCACTTTCCTTTGTTCTTGATTTATCACATCTATAAAATCTATTGAAAATATAGGGAATATCATCTTTAGAAATACCTATTCCTGTATCTATAAGCTCAAGCATTAAAACTTTCTTATTGATATAACTATTTAGCTCAATACTTCCACCGATGGGGGTATATTTTATGCTATTATCTATAAAAATTCGTAATGCTTGTTTTATTAGTTTTTTATCAGCATAAATACAGACCTCTTGATTAATATTGGTTGAAATTTCATGATTAGTGTCAATTAATTTCGTCTCTTTTATGATTTCGTCAACTAATTCATTAATATTAAACTCTTCTTTGTAAACTTTTTGAGCATTCTTATCACTTCTTGCAAGAAAGAGAAGTTTTTCCACTAATTCTTTCATGTTTTCAGATTCACCTTTTATGGCTATTATAGATTCTATAAGTATCTCTCTATCGTCTTTTCCCCAACGGGATAACATATTCGCATAACCTTGTATAACAGCTATGGGCGTTCTGAGTTCATGGGAGGCATCTGATACAAATTGATTTTGCATTTCATAGGACTTTTGAATACGATCTAGCATATCATTAAAGGTTTCGGCTAGCTGTTTCAACTCATCGTGTGAACTGCTGACATTTAATCTCTTTTCTAATGCATTAATCGAAATAGATTTTGTTGTTTTTGTCATATTTTTTATTGGTAAAAGCATTTTTTTACTTGTTTTACTGCCAATACTTAATGTGAAAATTAAAGAAAAAATATCTATTGTTAAAATAATAAGAGTAAAAACAACCCAAGATATATCTTCTTTGTTTAAATTTTTTGAAAACTGAAGGAAAAAGATTTTATTATTAAGCTCAAATTTGTTAGTAACAAAAACAATTTGTTGATTTATTTCATTAATTGAGGGAAATGTAGATGTATTCTTGTAAAAATATAAACTTTTTTTATTTTTTTCATTAGAATAAACTGGATTTTCTTTTTCATCAAAAACACTTAGGGTTATATATTTTAAACCCGAGAAAATATCAAAGTTAAAACCGTTAGGTTTTTTGTTTGTTTTAGCATAATTAATAGCTACAGTACTATATTTAGTAAGTTCACCCTGGACCTCATTTAATAAAAATAGTCTAAAGCCTATAATTAAACCAACACTAAATAGGAAAAGTATAATAGAAAAAATTAGGGTGTACACCGCAGTCATTTTAAAAGTAATAGAAAATTTTAACTGTTTATGTATATTATATGCTAGTTTTTTTAATAACATTGGTGCAAAACTAAGTATTATTTTCACTGTTTTAAACATAAACCGGAAGTATTTCATTATTAACTTAAAGGTAAATTTTAAGTTATTCATCTTTTAAAATATATCCCACCCCTCGCACTGTATAAATAAATTTCTTGTTGAATTTATCATCTATTTTACTTCTTAAATATCTTATATACACATCAACTACATTAGTATCACCCATATATTCATATCCCCATACAATATCAATGATTTTATTTCTTGTAAGAACAATATTTTTGTTTTCTATCAATAATTTGAGTAAATCAAATTCAGTTTTAGTTAGTTCAATAGAGTTATTTCCATATGTAACCATATGTTGATCTATGTTTAGGTCTAATTCACCAATTGATAACATATTTAAATTCTCTTTGAAAACTGTGGTTTTTTTTAATGCAGTTCTTATTCTGGCTAGTAACTCTTCAATTGCAAATGGTTTAGTCATATAGTCATCGGCACCAATGTCAAGGCCCATAACTTTGTCCATTATCTCATCTTTTGCGGTGAGCATTATGATAGGAATTTGTGATATTTGTCTCACTCTCCTTAATATTTCTAAACCATTTAAGGAAGGTAGCATAATATCAAGAATTATGAGATCGAAAATTTCATCAGTGGCTTTATCTAAACCCTCACGTCCGTCATGGCACTTAGTAACAATATAACCCTCATACTTTAGTTCTAATTCAAGAAATCGTGCTATTTTTATTTCATCCTCAATTATTAAAATTTTTTGCCCACTCATATGTAATTGTACCTCCAAAAAAAATATATTAACAACTTAATTATATATTATTTTAAATATAATTACAGGTAATTGATTTTATATTTAATATTTTATATTTACCATTTTATAAAAATAGCCTACATTGTAAAAAAAAATGTAGGCTAGAAGAGGTTATTCTGTTTTCATTTCTTCATTAATTTTTGTAGTTACTTTATTAACAACCACTGACATTTTATCGAAAATCTTGCTTGACTCGCAATCTTCATCATTTTTATTTCTAATTCTTATTTTATGGTTGGTTGCGAGAGCTAATATAAATGATGCAATTACTAGAGGTGGAGCTACAATAGTTATTATAATACTAAGTGTTAAGCAAATGTTTAATACTACTTTATCACCTTTTTTAATTAATAGTTTTGTTTCATTTCCTTTTTTAATAAGCTTTTTCACTTTTTTTAAAAATTTAAACTCGCTATTAGGCTCCTCCTCTGGTTTAATCTTATTTTGTTTTTCAAGATAGACTAAAGCCTCAATAATGTTCCCTGAACTTTGCTCTAAGGCATTTTTAGCATCCTCATAGCTTACATTTGCTCTTTTTCTTAATTCATCAATTTGTTCTAAATTTATTGTCATATAAATTCCTCCTTATTTTTATTGAGATAGATAACAATTAATAATCATATAAATAAAACTTTATTTAATTCAGCAGTTTATTTATTTTCTATATTTTTATTATAAGAGATAAGGATTAAAGGAATATTAGTAGAACATTAAGATTGCATTAGAAATTTACAAGCATGTATAATATAGTTATTATTCTGATTAACATATACTTGTACCGCTGAATATAATTATTATCGCTTTTAAATTATAGTAATTAGATAAAAACAAATAAGTTTATACTATATATAAATTTATAAGAGGAATTATAAGTTCAAACATGCTATAATATAGACTTATGAGTTAAAAATTTATTTAAGTTATACTTAAAACTATATATGAAACAAAGAGGAGAAATTTAAAATGAGTAACATTAAGTTTGAAGATTTTAATATTAGTGAAGAAATATTAAAAGCAATTAATAATTTAGGATATAAAAATCCTTCAGAGGTCCAAGCAGCAGCAATACCTGAAGCTCTTAAAGGAAATGATATTATAGTAAAATCACAAACAGGGAGTGGAAAAACAGCTGCATTTGCTATTCCGCTTTGTGAAAGTGCGGATATACTGGAAACAGAGCCTCAAGCATTAGTATTAACACCGACTAGAGAACTAGCACTTCAAGTAAGTCAAGATATAACAAACATAGGAAGATATAAAAAGATTAGGGCAATAGCCGTTTTCGGTAAACAACCTATAGAAATGCAAAAGAAACAGTTAAAGCAAAGAGTGCATGTAATAGTAGGTACACCAGGAAGAACACTAGACCATATTGAAAGAGGTAGTATTAAATTAGATAAGGTTAAATATTTAATATTGGATGAAGCAGATGAAATGCTTAGTATGGGATTTATAGAGCAGGTAGAGGATGTTATTAAGGCAGTTCCTAAAAATAGGGTTACAATGTTATTTTCAGCTACAATTCCAGAGTCCATTGAAGCAATTTGTACTAAATACATGGTGAATCCTGTTAAAATAGAGATAAACCCTGAAAAATTAACCGTTGATAAAATTGATCAAGTATGTTTTGAGGTAGAGGAAGATAAGAAAATAAGTTTGCTTAAGAGAATACTCTATATAGAAAATCCAGATTCTTGCATAGTATTTTGCAGAACAAAGGAAAATGTTGATTCAATAACTACTCAAATGAAAAACCGTCATTATTCATGTGTTAAGATACATGGAGGCCTGCTTCAAAATGAAAGATTAGATGCTATGGAAAGATTTAAAAAAGGTGAGTTTAGATTTTTAGTAGCCACAGATGTCGCTGCTAGAGGAATAGATGTAGAAGATATAACACATATTGTAAATTACGATTTACCTTTAGAAAAAGAAAATTACGTGCACAGAATTGGAAGAACTGGGCGTGCTGGTAAAAAAGGAAAAGCTATAACTTTTACAACTCATCATGAACAAAGATTCCTGCAAGCTATAGAGCAGTACATTGGTATGGTAATACCTAAAAAACCAATTCCATCAAAGGAAGATTCAGAGCCGTACAAAGATGCATTTTACGAAAAAAATGATGCTAAACCTGTCATTAAAAAGACAAAAGAATCTAATTTTAATAAGGATATAATGAAATTATATATCAGTGCAGGTAAAAAGAAAAAAATAAGAACTGTGGATATTGTAGGAACTATTTGCAATATTGATGGCATTAGCGTTGATGACATAGGTATTATAGATATTCAAGATAGTTTTTCCCATGTGGATATAATGAATGGTAAGGGTAAGTTAGTATTAGAAGCCCTTAAAAATGGAACAATAAAAGGCAAAACTATTAGGGCAGAAAAAGCAAATAAATAGTGTTATATAAATCACTTTAGTGAATATAATAGCATAAAAATGAGATAGATAATCTAATTATCTATCTCATTTTTATTAACAATAAATAAATGAAAAACTGGTAATTATTAAAATAATAGCATAAAATTTAATGTTGCACTTATTGAGAATAAAATGTTTACATGTTACAATAATATAAGATTTTACTAAAATTTTACTTGGATATTTTTCTAATAATTTGAAGTAAAGATGTTTAAAAGGTTAGTAATTAATATTTATTTAGGGGGTGTGAAATGGGTATAATGAGTCTAACAGAAATAATGGATAGGTCAATTGAAATTTTAAAGAAATACATAAAAACAATAGTTACATTTAACCTTGCATATGGAATTATAAGTTTCTGTATAATCATAGTGGCTATAATTTTAGGAAGTATTATAACCGCAATAACAATGGGACTTAAATTAAATGGAGTATTAAGTACCTTAATAATTGGGATTGTTTTTTCAATATTTGGGCTAGGTATTACTGCTTATATAATAAGCATTAAGATAGGCTTAATAAAAATATCTAGTCAAGATTTCCTTTCAGAACGGATTTATGCAAGTCAGGCGATAGGTGCATCAGCTAAAAAGTTTTTTAATGTCTTAGGCGTCTTAATCATGGAAATATTATTATTTCTTCCAGTGGTGGCTGTTTTTGCTATCATAGGTTACTTAATCTACAACAGTGCTCAGCAATCTATGTTATTTTTGGGAATGTATGATAAAAGTGAAATAAGTTTAATTATTCTGACTGGGGTAGTGTCATTATTAGGTGTTTTGTCAATTTTAGCTTATATTACTATATTTACTTTTTCATTTCATGCACTTGCCATAGAAAATAAAGGAGTATTTGCTGCATTAAAACGTAGTTATACTCTTGTAAAAGGAGATTATTTTAAAATATTGGGATGTACCATATTATTTGGATTAACAATATACGCAATTACAGTCTCTCTTCAGAGCTTTATGGGCATATTGGCAAGTATAATCTATATGGTTTTAAAGTTTTTTAACGTTAGTGAGAATTTTAGTACGTATCTTACTATGGCCTACAGTTTTTTACAATGGCCGCTTAGCATTTTATCTTGGCTCGTAATATCACCTTTGGAAATAATTATGATAACCAATTTATATTATAATCAGAGATTTAAAAAAGAAGGGTACGATATATTACTAAAGCTTAATAAAATACAAAAGGATGAAGAAAAGGAGCAGTTAAGTGAAGGTACTCAGTATGATAATTCCATCTAAAAACGAGTTTGATAGTACCATTAATAAAATACTTCAGGGTTTTGATTATATACATTTAAAAAATGGGATGGGAGATTTAATCCAAAAATTGAAGGATGAAATAAGTAAGTGGCTCCAAAAAATAATTAACAAAACTATTTCAGGCATATCATCTAAGAATTTTGCAACAGATAATCTAGCAAATATATTAATAATCATAGGTCTTTTATTTATTGCTACAATAGTTATTTTAATAATTATAAAAATAAGTAAAACATTTGAAAAAAAAGCAAAAATCAAAGAAATTTTAGGAGAAAAAATCTATGATAAAACAACTCCAAGCAGTTTAAGGCTCGTAGCAGGAGCTTTTGGAGAAAAAAGAGATTATAGACAAGCTATTAGATATAATTTTATTGCTATTTTGCTTTTAATGCATGAAAAAAGTATTGTCTATCTTGATGAAACTAAAACTAATGAAGAAATTTACAAGTATTTAAAGAAAAATAAATTTTCTATGTCTTTTGAATTTGAACACTTAATAAATGACTTTAATGTTTCTTGGTACGGACATAAACTTTTAGATAATAAAACTTACGATGAGGCTTTGGAGAATATTGGTATACTTTGGAATGAGGTGTTAAATTATGAAGAAAAAGAATAATAAAGATTCACTATTATTTATTTTAAGTATACCACTGCTTCTTTTTTTAGCTTTTTATATCTTAACTAAAATGGAAAATAAGCTTCCTCCTTATTCTGTAATAAATAAATCGAAAATGGGATGCAGTGTATTTTATGAATCATTAAGGAAATTAAATTATCCGGTAGAGAGAGCACTAAAGCCAGTAAACGAATATCAAACTAATAGTGTTCAAATAATACCACCTGGAGGCAAATTTGATATAAATAACCAAAAAATAAAATTATGGGTGGAAAATGGTGGTAGGTTAGTTTACCTAACAACAGAAACAATTAATAAGACTAATTATGGAACAAAAATAAAATCAAAAGGTAATATAGGACTATATAAATATGGTAAAGGTACAATAATTGTTGCTGATGCAGATTCTATTGCAAATAAAACACTTCTCAAAGATACTGGAAATGCTTATGAACTTCTTAAACAAATTGGTAGTTTATCTTATGAAAAATTGTATTTTAATGAATCGTGTTTGTTTTCATCAGAGAGTACACAATCACTTTGGGATGCTATACCTATAGAAATAAAATATATAATTTATCAGATGATTATAGTTTTATGTGCATTTTTTTATTACAAAGGAAAACGTTTTGGAGAAATCATTCCTCTTTATGACGAGGTCGAAAGAAGCGGAAATGAGTATTTATACTCAGTAGCTTCTCTTTATAGTGAAGCAAAATGTTGGGATTTGATGGTTATTAATTATTATAAAAACTTTTTAAAAGCAGGTATTGGTAATGAAGAAAATTGGATAGAATATTGGGAAACAGAAAAATTACCATCACTAAATCAAGCTAAAAAAGTTTACGAATTTATGAAATATAAAAAAATAAAACCAAAAGAAAAAGAATATATTCAAATAATAACGATGATAGAGTATCTTAACAAAATTTTAGATAAAAGGAGAGATTTACATTGGAAAACCTTGAAAAGGACTTTACGAGTAAAGTTGTAGAAAAAATTAAATCTGAATTAAAGAAGGTTATAGTAGAACAAGACGAGCTAATAGAGTACTCTTTAATAAGTTTATTTTCGGGGGGACATGTATTGCTTGAAGGATTTCCCGGAGTTGCTAAGACTTTAATGGTTAGGGCATTATCTAAGACGCTTTCAGTGGATTTTAAGAGGATTCAGTTCACTCCAGATTTAATGCCGGCAGATGTAACGGGGACAAAGGTATTTAATATGCAGACAAGGGAGTTTGAACTTAAAAAGGGACCAATTTTTACTAATTTTATATTAGCCGATGAAATTAATCGTACACCGCCTAAAACTCAGGCAGGATTACTCGAAGCTATGGCTGAGAGTACTGTTTCAATTGATGGAGATATGTTTACGCTTAATGCACCATTCATGATATTTGCTACGCAAAACCCATTAGAATATGAAGGTACCTATTCTTTGCCAGAAGCGCTTGTAGATAGGTTTATGATGAAGTTAATAATTAATTACCCATCAACTAATGCCGAAAAAGAAATTTTAAGACGTTATAATGAAGGGTTTTCAAGTATAGATCTTAATAAATGCAACTTACAGACGGTTTGTAGCGCTGATGATATTTTAAAATGCAAAAATGAAATTCAAAAGGTTAAAGTAGATGAAGCTCTAATGGAATACATTGTGAATATAGTTTTTGAAACTAGAAATAACCCTATTATTGAAATCGGGAGCTCACCTAGAGGAACTATTGCACTACTTCAAAGTTCTAAAGCATGCGCAGCTATGTCTGGTCGTGATTATGTAATTCCAGAGGATATAAAAAAAATGGCAATACCAATATTAAGGCATCGTATAATTTTAAAACCAGAATTAGAGCTTGAGGGAATTATGCCAAAAGAGGTACTTACAGATATACTTTCAAAAGTAAAAGTACCTAGGTAAAGAGAACCTAGGTATAAAGTACCTAGGTAAAGAGTACTTAGATAGGGAGTGGGGATAGCAGTGGGTATTACTAATCGATTTGTATATTTACTAGGTGGTGGCATTTTATTTCTTATATTAGCTCTGCTATTAAATAATTCTTTTACTATGTTTATTATTTATAATCTAATATGTGTTGCATTGCTTATAATTGATTATTATATTTCAATAAATAATTTAGATGTATTTGTTGAGCGCATTGGAGAAAAAAAATTGTCAATATATGAGAAAGAAACTATGGTTATTCAGCTTTATAATAAGAGTAACTATAAGCTTTGTGTGGAGCTTAAGGACGAAATTCCTGATTTTTATTTCAGAAGCGAAAACAAGATAATGAAGGGGGTAGTCGAGCCTCTGCAAAAGAAAAACTTTCAATATTTCGTATATCCTACTAAGCGTGGAGCGTTTACTTTTGGAAACATTCATGTTAAATGTAGAGGGAAATTGAAGCTTTGTACAAAAATATTTAAAGTTAATCTTGATCAAGAGTATAAGGTTTATCCGAATATGAAGAACCTACGAAAATACAAGCTCAACATGTGTAATAACCGATCTTTAAGACAAGGTAAAAACACTTTAAAAATGATTGGAAAAGGAACTTCATTTGAAAGTTTAAGAGAATATGAAGCAGGTGATGAGTATAGAAAAATTAACTGGAAGGCAACAGCCAGAGGAAATAAACCGATTTTAAATCAATATGAACCTGAAAAAAATCAGCACGTTCATATTTTAATTGATACAGGAAGATCTATGAGCTACTCAATTAGGGGATTTAGAAAGCTTGATTTAGTTGTAAATACTGCTCTAGTATTATCAGATATAGTGAATCAAAATGGTGATAAATCAGGACTTATGGTATTTAATACTAAGATAGATAATATGATAATGCCTGGAAAAGGAGTTCTTCATAGGGGTAAAATTATGGATGCACTTTATCACATAGACAACACTAATAAAACATCTAACTATGATGAAGCTTTTTATTATTTAAAAAGGAAGGAACGTCATAGAAGTATTGTATTCTTTTTTACGGATTTTAGCACAGTGGAGGAAGCGGAAAGTATACTTAAAGTACTACCTGCAATATCAAAGAGCAATTTAGTAATTATTATTATTATAAAAAATGAGAGCATAGAAGTAATAGGTTCGCTTAAAATTAAAAACAAGGAGGACTTATTCAATAAGGGAGTTGCTTTAGAGATGATTGATGAAAGACGTAAGATAATAAATCTAATAAACCGAAAAGGAATTCTTTGTGTTGAATGTTCTCCGGAAAAACTCGAATATACAGTTATAAATAAATACATTCAAGTTAAAAATAAAACATATTTGTAAAAAAAGAAGTATATCTTTTGGGATAAACTTCTCTAAAGATTACTTCTTTATTAAGTATGGAATAGAAAGGTATATTGTTAATATTACTGCAGTTATAGATGCAAAAAATAATTTCGATGATGGGGAAATATTTAAAGGCGTAAAGAAGCCTTCTATAATTCCTGCAATTATAAGCATAAATATTATACCAATTATTAGAGAAATAGATTTTTTGGCACCCTTTATTAAAGAATGTTTTCTAGAATATTCGCCAGGAAGTAGTATATTTTTAGCAATTACAAATCCTGCAGCTCCTGAGATAAAGATAGCAGTGAGTTCAATTATCCCATGAGGTAGGATAAGAGACCAATAGTTTATAGGATTACCATATTTATAAATTAGCGCTGTTAAGGCTCCAAGTTGTACACCGTTAAAAAATAGAACATAAATAGTCCCTATTCCAAGGGTTATACCCATAACGAAGGCTTTCAAGGAGACGGTTATGTTATTTACCATAATATAGCTAGACATTAGGGGATAATTCCATTGGTTGCCTCCAGATTGTCCACCTTTTATTGAAGAAATTAGATCTTGTGGGAGAAACATGCCTGCGTTATTAACATTTATTATAACTAATATCATGCTTAATATTACGCCAACTGCAAAACATGCGAAAGAACTTATTACAAACCATCTACACTCTTTTAAAAGCATTGGAAAATCATAAACAATGTATTTTATGAGAGTGCTTGGTGAAATTTTTTTCACTGCATAAACATGACTGTGGCATTTACTAACAAGCGAGTTTAAATAGGACACCACACTACTCTTAGGGTAATGAGTTGTGGCGTAAGCTAAATCATGGCTACTATGCCTAAAAGTTCGTAGAAATTTAACTACATCTTTAGACGGTAGTTTTTTCACACCTTTTTTATTTATTATTGTGGAGAAATATTCAAGCTCTTTCCAAGTAGTAGAATTTATTTTTATGAATTGTTCTTCTTTCAATATTTTCACCTCATACTTATTTTAACAGTTTAATCGCATATTGGGTAGATATAATATATAGTTATTTAGCAAATTCATGAAAATTTATAGAAATGGAGGGATATCATGAAAAAAATTAAAATTACAACCCCAGAAAATATAGAAGTGGAATATACACTTGCTGGACTAGGTTCAAGAACTGGTGCAGCACTTATTGATATGGCAATTCAAGGTGTAATGTTTATAATACTTGGAATTGCACTACTACTTATAGGCTATTTCTCACAAGAATTTTTCAAACAATACTATGGCTGGATTATCGGTGTGACATTACTTGTTTATGCACTAATAAGTTATGGTTATTTTATAGCTATGGAGCTAAACATGAATGGCATGACACCTGGTAAAAAAGCTTTTAAAATCAGAACAATAAGAAATAACGGTCAACCTATTACCCTTAAACATTCGGCCCTAAGAAATTTATTTAGAGTGTTTATTGATATTTTTGGTGTAGGTACTGTATTAATATTCTTAACAAAGGAGCATAAGAGATTAGGGGATTTTGTTGCATCAACTATTGTAGTTACAGAAGAGAATAAAACTCGACCAATTACCCTAGAAGGTCTTCAAATAATTAGTGAACATCATAGGTATCAAATGTCTGAGGAAGAAAATGAAATACTAAGGGAATATGGCATGCGCAGACATAGTATGGAAAATTGTAATTATCTCAAAGATGAATTAAAAAAGCATTTTAATAAAAAATTTGGGACACAAATAAATTCGAGTGAATGGGATACTTTTATTGATGAATTGTAAAAGTTATTAATATGATGTAACAAAAGAGACTTAGGTAGACTAGTATAAAATATTAGTCTACCTAAAATCTCTTTTCATTATTTAAATAGTGATATATAGATTTATTAACATGTCGACCTTAACTTGAATTCATATGATTGTTTCTATATTACATTTTAATGAATTCTGTTGAAGAATTTTCAGTTAACTCAGCATTTTTTATATTTTCATAGAAATTTGCAAATGAAGCATAAATATAAGGTATTAACCATAAATAGCCTATACAAAGTGATAATATTGCAAGTAATGACCAACCAATAAAGCTTAATTGTAAGCAAAATAGTTTCCATTTAAAGCCAATCATCATTTCCTTACTTTTGTTTAAAGCCTCCATTGCACTGATTTCAGGATTGTCGTTAATTATATAGAATACCATGAAGTATCTATAAGACGCTATTATTCCTGGTATTATAAGAAGCAACGACCAAAGAAAAACAAATAGTATTACTAGTAATTGTGCTACTAAAGTAGTTGAAAAGTTTTTGAAGCCATCAAATAGATTTTCAAAGATAAAAGGCTCATGTCTAATAAGTTTTAAAAAACATTTATAAAGTCCTAATGTTAAAGGGCCAGCCAAAAGTATACCTATAATTGGACCAAGGTAAGGGATAGCACTCGGAAGGCTACATATCATTGAGAATATTAGGCATAATAAGATAGCGGTACCCCAATTTCCCTTAAGTTGTTCTCGTGCAGAGCGTCTAAGGTCAGAGTTTGGCCTGATGGATTGATTGTCAAATTGCATTATGTTTCCCCCTTAAGAATAATACGTTATTAATATTATTTTACCATAGTACATTTATATATACTAGTAAAAATACCATTATTTTATGTGCTGAGAAATAGTATATTTTCAAAGTATAATATATTTCTTAATTTGACAGAATAACTATAGAGTTATAAAATTGTTTATAGATACAATTTAATTATTCTTTAATATGTGTTAAAATATATAAGTTGTGCGAAAGATTTGGTTAAGTGTGACATTATAAAAAAACAAACACCTGGGAGATATTAAGTATAAGATAAATTATTAATAATATTACCTGTTAAAAAGGAGAGCTATAATGAAAACATTTCAAGATTTAGTTAATGAGACAATAGAGGTTGAAGATTTAGAGGAATTAGAGTCAGCTGCAGATTTATTCCAGTTTGGTATTGAAAAAGGATATTATAATAAACGCCAAGCAGATCAATTTAACATTACCTATTGGAAAATGAAAAATAAGTGTTTAGCTTACGAAGTTGCCAAAGAGATTAAGGGCAATAAATTAGATATAATTACTATGGTAACTAGCGCTCCCACTGAAATAAAAGACAATATGCGTGAGCTTATTAATTATGTAAATGGTCGAGTTAAGGCACTAAAGGGTAAAATGAATGGGATTAGATAACATTGATTTGTAAAGCGTAGCTTTGCTCAGGCAATAAAGGTATATATTTATTATAAGTAAATAGACTTATAATAAATATATACCTTTATTCATATAAAAACTTAAAATTATATGTTAATGTTATAAGGGGGATATAAGCACAATTAAAGAATGGGGGATATTAAATGTATAAAACATCTGCAGTATTTATAGGCATATTAATTGCCATAATGGTTACTTTTAATGGAGCTTTGTCTAGTTTTACGGATCGGTATGTTTCAATATTAATAATTCATATAGTAGGACTTATAGCTGTAATTATTGTATTAATAATAAAAAAAGAGAAGTTTAAGATTTCCAAAAATATTCCCTTTTACTTATTTAGTGGTGGCTTTTTAGGAGTCTTCATTGTGTTTTTGAATAATTTATGTTTCAATTCCATTGGAGCTTCATTAACCTTATCATTAAGTATTTTTGGACAATTAGTATTAGCTTGTTTTATAGATCATTATGGATTATTTGGTTTGGATATATATAAGTTTAAAAAGAAGAAAGTTATTGGATTTGTTATAATATTGTCTGGTTTGGTCACTATGATATTATATTAAAATTATATTATATTAAATAGGAGCATTCCTGTTATGAATTAAAATGAGCTTTGAAAAAAAGAGCACCTACTGATAAAATACAGGGTATAACAGTTGCAACTTTTATCCCTAATTTATAATTATCAGTGGAGGTACTCAAATGAAT